>Ga0268298_10002565_pt1 | contig 19710 bp, 15 predicted proteins | sample WWTPWeurt_MetaG_FD_194462 | JGI IMG/M metagenome (GOLD analysis project Ga0268298, IMG submission 194462) | Activated sludge microbial communities from WWTP in Nijmegen, Gelderland, Netherland - WWTP Weurt | ecosystem: Engineered > WWTP > Aerobic digester > Activated sludge | place...
CGCTCGGGGGCGGCGGGCCATGCGCCGAGAGATCTGGATAGAAACCGGCGACCGCCGCGGCTTGAGCAGGCAGCGTCGCGTCACTGAGGCGCCGGGCACCGCTCGGCACGCGCGCGCGCGCCACGCCTTCGACCATGTCCGCGCGTGGGATCGCGCCGGGCTCGGCTCGCGCATCACGATGCGACGGTGCTAGGCCGTCGCGGCCGTCTCGCGCGCTCACGCCGACCGCGGCCGTGAGCTCGTTCCAGAACAAACCCGCATCCGCTTGCCGATCCCGCGGGTCCAGCGCCATCGCGCGCTGGAACACCGTTTCGACGGCGTCGGAAACGTCGAGTCCTTCGTTGCGCGGAGTGGGGCGCCGGTTGGGATCCAGAACCGTGCCCATCATCGCCGACTGGTCCCCGTCGATGATGGTGCGCCCCGCCAACACTTCGACCATGGTGAGCGCGAGGCCCCAAACGTCCGTCCACGGTCCGGTCTGGCCGAATCGCTTCGGCACCCACTGTTCAGGGGCGCCATAGGCGGGCGTGAACGATGCTGCGACGGCGCTGCCTTGGCTCGCGCGTCCGGCGACCTGGCTCGCCATGCTCTTGGCCTTGCCAATCCCGAAATCCAAGATCTTCACGACCTCTTCGCCGGCCACGTTGGCCACGAAGATGTTCTCGGGCTTCAAGTCCCGGTGCACGATGGACAGGGGGCCGCTCGCGCCCTGGAAGTTGTGCGCGCGCTCGAGGGCGCGGGCCACGGGTGTCAGCATGCGCACGAGCTTGCGGAGCGGTATCGGCGGGAGCCCCTCGGCCTTGCGGCGCTGCGCGATGGAGTCGAGGGTCTCACCGTCGAGCCACTCGAGCACCATGAACGGCACGAAGCGCCCATCCGGCAGAGTCATGGCGTCGACGTGGAGCGGTCGGACCACGGTGGGAATGCTCGCGCTCAAGTGGAAGAGGAGCTCTGCCTCCGCCTGGAACTGCTCGAGGAACTGCGTCTCTTGGCTGGCCGAGAGCTGCTGGGGAACCTTGAGGCACTTCACGGCCACCGGGGCGCGGAAGCCCGAATGGTAGGCGCGATAGACCACGCCGAAGCCCCCTTCCGCCACGACGGCTTCGACCTTGTAGGCACCCGCTACGACGGTGCCCACGATCCCGAAGACATCCTCAGCCATTCATCCTCAGGCGCCGCTCGAACGGCACCGCCAAGGCAGAGACTACATGACCGGTACGCGGGCTGCGACAGATTCGCCAGCGCCTCGCCGGCAGCGAGAGCGCTCTCTTTGGAGACGAAGTCGGCCTCATCGATCGTGCGGAAGAAGCTCGAAAATCAGCAGTCCGACGCCGGCGGCGAAGAGTATCCCAGCCAGCACCGTGAGGCTCACGGGGCCGAGGGAGAACGCGGCGGTGCCGTCTTCGTTACGCAGCGCGCGGTCCGCGAGCCCCACTGCGATGGCACCGACGACGAGACCGAATCCCGCGCCCAGCCGGCCGACCCGACGCTTGGGCGGGGCCGCCTCGATCACATCGGCGCCGGTGCGCATGGGCGCCCGCGCGGGCGCCGCTCTCGGTAGCTGCACCATGCGCGGAGGAAGATCCGAGCGCAGCTTGGCCGTGGGTACGAGCGCATCATCGCCGAGCTCGATGTTCCCACGCACCGACGGCGGCGACTGAGGGGCCGAGCGCAGCGGCGCCTCGAGCGAATCTCCCGGCTCCCCCGGCAGGTCCACCTCGCCGCCGAACGGTGGAGGGGCCGGAACCGACTTCGCACGAGCTGCTGGCCCCGGCAGCGAGAACTCCAGCGAGTCGGCGCGTCTGGCCGGCGGTACCGACGGGATTGCGGCCTCCATGTGCGACGGGGCGCGCGGCGGCGGAACCGATGGAATGGCGGCCTCGAGCTCGGCGCTCGGCGGTCCGAGCACCGGCGGGACGCTCGGGGCGCCGGGCATGACGGACGCGAAGCTCGTTTCGGCTTCGCTCCCTTTGCGCGGCGGCTCTGCCATCTTCGCGTTCTCGGGGGGAGGCGGCAGGGCGAACTCGAGGGACGCCTTCGGCGTGGGCGGCGGGCCTCGCGGCGGCGAGACCGGCGGCAATGCCTCCACGCCACCGAGCGGCGACGGTGGGTCGTCGAGCTCGAACGGATCATCGATGGTCAGCCGATGCTTCGGCGGAACGTAGGGCACGCGCGGCACGGCGGCGGGCTTGAGCTGCACACGACCGATGGCGTTGCGCACGGGTTTTCCGGACCCGCGAGCGCGCGGCACCTCGACGCGCTCTTCACGCAGCACCGCACCCACTTCGCGTCGCGCGTCGCGATGCCCCTCCTTCATGCCGAGCGCGACCAAGAGCTCGTCCCAGAATTGACCGACGTTCGCTGGGCGATCCTTGGGGCTCAGGGCGAGCGCGCGCTCGAACACAAGATCGACTTCCTCTGGCACGTCGACGCCGTTGTTGAGCGGCGTCGGTCGCGCCACCGGGTCGAGGGTGAGTCCCATCATCGTCGCGACGTCGCCGTCGATGATGGGTCGCCCCGCCATTGCTTCCACCAACGTGAGCGCGAAGCCCCAAACGTCCGTCCAAGGGCCCGTCCCGCCGAACTTTTCGGGGGCCCACTGCTCCGGGGCCGCGTACGCCGGAGTGAACGAGTGCACTCCCGAGCGCTCCTCGGCCGAACCGGCGACTTGGCTCGCGACGCTCTGGGCCTTCGCGACTCCGAAGTCGAGGATCTTCACCACCTGTTCGCCCGCCACGTTGGCGACGAAGATGTTCTCGGGCTTGATGTCTTGGTGCACGATGGAGACCGGCGTGCCGTCGGCAGCCTTGAAATCGTGGGCACGGGCCAGCGCTTGAGCGACGGGTCGCAGCAGGCGCACGAGCTTCTTCAGGGGCGGAGGGGGCAGTCGATCGGCGGCGCGGTGGTGGATGATCGCCGCCAAGGTCTCCCCTTCGAGCCACTCGAGCACCATGTACGGAACGAAGGTGCCGTCTTTGGTGTTCATGGCGTCGATGTGCAGCGGCCGCACCACCGTCGGAATGCTCGACGAGAGCTGGAACAGGAGGGCCGCCTCCGCCTTGAACTGCGCAAGGAACTCGGCTTCCCGTTCCGGCGTCAGCTTGCGGGAAAGCTTCAAGCACTTGAGCGCCACCTTGGCGCCGAAGCCCGCGTGGTGAGCTCGATAGACGACGGCGAATCCCCCTTCGGCGACCACGGCTTCGACCTCGTAGGTGCCCGCGATGGCGGTGCCTACGATTCCGAACAGATCCTTCGCCATCGGACTGCAACATAGCGCGGGCGCGGCGGAAGACCGAGCCCCATCGTCCGCCGTTTCGCGGGGGCACTCCGTCCGTCGCAAAACGGCGCGCCGGTGGTTACAGTCGGGGGAGTGGCCGAGCCCATCGAGCGCCCCGGATTCCGTGCAGGGTTCGCTGCGGTATTTTCCGGATTCGGCTTCCTTGCCCGCTCGCCGCGCGCCTGGCCCTACGCAGTCGTACCCGCGCTGGTGTTCGTCGTCCTTTCCGTCCTCTTCGCCTACCTCGCCATCTGGGGCGTGAACGCGTCGGTGGCGGGCTGGCTCGGCGAATCCAGCGGTTGGTTCGCGAAAGCCAGCGCCACACTGCTCACGTGGCTCGGCTCCGTGCTCGGCGCCATCCTCGGCCTGCTGTTGGCCCTGGCTGCGACCCCGCCACTGTCGGGCCCCGCCCTCGAACGCATCGTCGGCTACTACGAAGCGGAGCTCGGCGTCCCCACGCGCACCCCCATCGGCCTGCTCGCGGAAATGTGGTGCGCGCTCCGCGCCCAGGCCTTCGCCGCGATGTTCGCCATCCCGCTGCTCGCGCTGCTCTGGATCGTCGAACTTTTGTTCGCCCCGGCCGTGTTCGTCACCGTGCCGCTCAAGTTCCTCGTCTCGGCGCTCTCTTTGGCCTGGAACCTGTTCGACTACCCCCTCACCCTGCGCGGCGTGCGCATGCGCGATCGCTTCCAGATGGTGCTCGACAACAAGGCCGCCGCCTTCGGGTTCGGCCTCGCATTCGCCGTCCTGTTCTGGATCCCCTGCTTCGGCGTGCTGCTGCTCCCGGTCGGCGTGGCAGCGGCGACTCGCATCGTGTGGCGCATTGCCGCTGCTCGCCCGGGGCGGGTCCCCCGGCTCGACGCCGGTCTCTCGGCGTTGCCGCCGGCGCCCCCGCTCAGCTGAGGTCCACGGCGATGCCGAGCCGGCGGCGAAGCTGGAAGTACCGCTCGCTCGTGGCAAATGCCAGGAGATCGCGCTGGAGCTCGCCGTGTTTGCCTTCCTCGGGTTCGAGCACGGAGAAGGCCGCTTCCATGTCGTTGGCGAGCGCGAGCCCTGCTCGCGCGCCGGTCTTGTCGCATGCACTCGACCAGCGCTGGAGGTTCGTGCGGCCGCCCTCCTCGACGAAGCGCAAGAAGTGTCCGCGGAGCGCGTCTTTTTGCACGGGTTCGAGGACCGGCTCGATGGCAGCCGCGATGGGGGCGACCCGACGCTTCATGTCCTCGGCGATGGGCAGACCCGGGTTGCCGATGCTGAGCGCGGAGAGGAACAGGTCTTCCAGGTCGGGCACCGCCGAGAACAGCGTCTTGACGAAATGCTCCTGCCGGTAGCCCGACAGGTGTCGTCCGACCAGGAACGCGTGTTCGAGCTGGGAACGACCCGAGAGCACGCGGCGCCCGATGCTGGTGAGCGGCGGAACGCCCGGGATGTGCTCGTAGCCTGCGTCACGCTCCTTCTCGAGGAAGATCGGCGGACACGGCAGCCCGAGGATCGCCGCACCCCACGGTACGGCGCGGACCGCGGTGACCGTCGCTTTGGCGGGATCTTGCCGAGCCTCGGGACTCGGGATGTGAAGCTTGCCCTCGCGTCGGAGGGCCGTGACGCGCCCGAGCAAGACCGCCGGCGCGATGACTCCGAAGATCTGCCCGGTGAGTGGTTCCTCCTCCGGGTGAAAGACGCACTCGTACCAGGTCTGCGACGCGATACCCGCCCGCGGGGACATCAGGGTGTGAGATCGGTGCTTTTCGTGCAGGGCACGCTCCGACTCGTTGGCGACGCCCGCGCTGACCATGGCCTGGGCCACGCACCACTGCTTGTCGAGCTCTCCGCGCGCCGCATAGATACGGTAGAGCTGACGGAGGGACCCCGCATTCAAGGGGTCGCGCCGCACTCGGCGCCAGGCTTCGTCCGGGTCTTCGCTAGCGTCCTGCACTGATTCTTCGAGGTCCGTGAGGTCGACCTCGACGTTGATGGCCGCCTGCGCTCGCTTGAGCTCTTCTTCCAGCTCCCGGACCCGGGCTTCGAGCTGCTCGATGCGCTTGATGAGGAGCGCGCGCCCCGCGTCACCGGCTGCCTCGACGCGGATGGGGGCGAGGGAGGCGGCAGGTTCCTCGTAGCTCTCGACGATGCGGACCTTGTGGTGCGCTTCGTACGCCGCCATCATCGCCTGCTCGAGCCGGAGCAAGCGGCGGCGGTCGAGCCCCATGTTGTCCGCGGCCTTCTCGAGTCGCTGGCGTTCTTCGGCGGTGATGATGCCATCCGAGAGCACCTCCGCGAACAGCTCCTCGTATTGCTGCTCGAGCGGCCCGAGCCCGAGCGCCCCCGAGATCTCGCCTGGCACGAAGCCTTGGGCGTGTTCGAAGCCTCCCTCGTTCGCGGCGTCGGTCATCCCACACTCTCCTCCTCGGTCTCCGACCGACTCTCTCCCGAGTCCGCCGGCGCTTCAACCGAGAACGAGCCTGATGTGTCGGAGAATCGTGTTACGCTTGAGGCTCGTTTGGGTTCTCCGCGGCTCGGATCCTCGGGCCCGAAGTCGAGATCAAAGGAGCTTCGCAGTGCACTTCCGATCGATTCGCCTGGGCACCCTGTCCGCTTGTTTGGCTCTGGCGGTTGGCTATTCCGGCTGCAGCTCCGACGACGGCGGAGGCGGCCAGGCCGGCGGCGGGAACTCCACCAGCACGGGCGGCAGCACGAGCGGCGGTTCCGGAGGCTCCAATGCAGGGGGCACGGGCGCGGGTGGTATCAGCTTCGGTGGCTCCGGCGGCGGCGGCAACTCCGACGGCGGTGGCGGCACCTCGAGCGACGCCTGCGCATCGACCGTGGTTCAGAGCGATCTCGTGCCCGCCAATCTGCTCTTCGTCATCGATCGCAGCGGCAGCATGAACTGCAACCTGCCGGCCGACGGACAACCGTCGAGCCAATGTGAGAACTTCCCCGCGCCCATCGACACCAACAAACCCACCAAGTGGGCGCTCACCAAGACGGCGCTCGAGCAAGCCATCGACGATCTCGCGCTCGCAGGCAACACCAGCGCAGGCATGGTGGTGTTCCCTCGCCCGAGCAGCGACTGCAACGTGGTGCAGACGCCCGACGTCAGCATCGCGAACCTGGACACGGCGCAGGTCACCGCGCTGAAGGGCTTTCTCGGCGGAGTCGCGCCGAAAGGCAAGACGCCCCTCGCCGGCGCCACCATCCTCTCCTACGCGCACCTCTACGAGCTGCTGAAGGCGGGTTCGCTCACGGGCAACCTGTTCGTGGTGCTCCTGACGGACGGCTTCGAGACCTGCGCCACGAGCGAGCTGCCCAAACTCATCGGACAGGACGTGCCCACGGCCTACGGGCAGCTGAAGATCCGCACGTTCGTCATCGGCGTCCCGGGCAGCGAAAACGGCCGCGCGTTGCTCTCGCAGATCGCTTACGCCGGCGGCACGCCGAAGAGCACGACGTGCACGCACAACCCGACCCCGAACGATCAAGGCGACTGCCACTTCGACATGACGCTGAGCTCGAACTTCAGCCAAGATCTGAAGAACGCCCTCGCGCAAATCAGCGGCACGGTGCTCTCGTGTGAGATCGACGTCCCCAAGGCGCCACCCGGCAAGAAGGTGAACCCGAACGACGTCAAGGTGAAGGTCTCCGGGTCGGTGGTGCCCCAGGACTCGTCGACCACGTGCGATCAGGCGAATGGCTGGCAATTCAGCAGCGACAAGGCGAAGATTTTCTTGTGCGGCACCGCGTGCGACGACGCCAAGAAACCGAACTCGAAGATCGAGCTCGACCTCGGTTGCCTGCAGGACGTTCGCTGATCGGCATGCGCGTCGCCCTTGCGACGCTCACCGTCCTGTCGTTCCAAGCGTGCGCCGGGAGTTCGCCGAGCGAACCCCTGACGCCCGCGCCAGCGCCGCCGGTCCGACTCGCGGAGCAGGTCGACGGAGGAGCGGACGCTGCGGAGCCAGACGCTTCGGACTCGAGCGCGGACGCAGACGCAGCGAGCGAGGCTTCGCCCGATGCGCCTCCGGCGCCCAAACCCAGTGTCTCGCTCCTCATCGAGAAGCCCTACCTCGGCTGGGCCCGCCCACGTCCGAAAGGCGAAGTCGCCGCTGGTGCCCACGACGAGCTCATCGGCCGCTGGAACGTCGGGGGCACTTCCGACCCGGACTTCCCATCGAACCGTCCGGGCTTTCATCCGGGGACGCGCGTGAAGGTCGACACCCGCGTGGTCGCGGGGCGACTTCCGAAGGCGGCTCCCGTCGACCGTCGCACCGGAAAGCCATGGGTCGTGCTGAGTGAGACCAGTCTCCTCGCCCGCTCGCGAAAGCTCGGCTACTGGCACTTCCGCCTCTGCTACGAGGCGTTCGTACAGGCCAATGGTCCGACGAAAGGGGGCGAGACCTCGATGCGCTTCCGGGTTGGACGAGACGGCCGGATCGGCCGCGCCCAGCTGGTCAAGACCAAGCTCGACTCCCGAGAGGTCGTCGGCTGTTTGCTCGACCGGGTCCGCGAGATCGAGCTCCTGCCGCCAGCCAAACCGGTCGACGTCGAGCTGTCGGTGCAGGTCTGGCCAGGTGACGTGCCCCTCCCGAGCCTGAGCAATCCGCCGGCCGATCGGCGCGAGCTCGATGCCGACGCGCTGGAGAAGCTCTTGGAGGGGAGCCGTGCCGAGCTCGAGGCCTGCGGACAGGAGGCGTTTGCCCGGGACGCGGGGCTCTGGGGCCGCGTGCAACTCCACCTCGAGCTCCGCCCCGACGGCGGCGTGGCCCGCGCCAAGCAGTCGGAGAGCCGCTTTCCGGACGACGAGGTCACCCGTTGCGTGATCCGAACCGTATCGAAGCTGGCATTTCCAGCTCGGAAGTCATTGGCGCCGGGCTTCGAAGTGGGACTCCGGTTCGGGCATCCACCGGAACCACCCCCCACGGTAACCCCTTGAGATCAGAACTGAATTCGCGCATTTCGGCGCCAGCGAGCCGAAATGCGCCCTTCGAGCGTCTGAGCGGCAGGTAAGTTTTGTCTTTGGCCGGACTTCCCCCGTGTGGGAAGGTCGCGCCCGCTCTGGGCGTAGCCCGGCAATGACGAGGGCCGTTCGCGCGGCAGCAGTTGGTTCCACCTGAAGGAGGGCTTCTCAAATATGCGAACTTTGCGAAATACGTCGATTGCGGCGTCCACCCTGTTGATGCTGGCGCTCGGCGCCGGCGCCGCCATCGGATGTGCAGCGGAAGCCAAGATGAGTGGCTCGCTCGAGGCGGGAACCGCTCCTACCGCGTCGGCTCCTCCGGCCACGCCGCCGGACGACGATGGCGACGGCGTCGCCAACGCCGACGACAAGTGCCCGGCCGAGAAGGAAGACGGCAAGGCACCCGACGACAAGGACGGCTGCCCGATCCAAGACGAGGACGGCGACGGAGTTCTGGGCGCGGCTGACAAGTGCCCGAAGGAGCCCGAGACCAAGAACGAGTTCGAAGACGACGACGGCTGCCCGGACAAGAAGCCGCTCGTGATGCTGGTCGGTCAAGAAGTGAAGATCAGCCAGAAGATCCAGTTCAAGAAGGGGTCGGCGGGCATCGAAGACGAGTCCAAGCCCATCCTCGACGCGGTCGCCGACGTTCTCAAGAAGAACACCGACCTGCAGCTGGTCGAGGTCGGCGGTCACGCCTCCAAGGAAGGTGACGCCGGCTTCAACAAGACGCTCACCCAGAAGCGCGTCGACTCGGTCTCGAAGGAGCTCGTTACCCGTGGCGTCGAGAAAGAGCGCTTGTTCTCGCAGGGCTACGGCTTCTACTGCCCGATCGACCAGGGCGACACCCCCGAGGCGCTCGAGAAGAACCGCCGCGTGGAGTTCAAGATCCTGTTCCGCGGTGGCAAGGCGACCGACATGACCCGCGGCTGCGAAGGTGCGGAGAAGGCCGGCGTGAAGCCCAAGGCGCTCCCCGCCAAGCCCTGGGAGCCCAAGAAGGACGCGGCAAAGAAGGACGAGGCTGCCAAGCCTGCCGCGGCCACCACCGAGAAGAAGCTGACGAAGCCCGCCGAAAAGAAGTGACGGCGAGCGGGCCGAGGCTTCGCCTCGGTCACGGAAGACGGGCGCGACTTTCGCGCCCGTTTTTCTTTTATCCGGGACCCGTCGGCTCGCTCCGGCCCGCGACGAAGGTCCCGCTCCGACGGCGAACGCCGGTGGCGCTCGCGCCTCGCGCCCGGCATGCTCGGCGGCGTGGGCTGGCTGCTCTTCGTGCTCTTCGTGGCGCTCCCGTTCGTGGACCTGGTGCTGCTTCTCCGCGTGGGCGACCTGCTCGGCTTCTGGCCCACGGTCCTTCTGACGCTGGGCATGGGGGCGCTCGGTGCTTGGCTGTCGAAGCGGGAGGGGCTTCGGGTGTGGCGAGCCTGGACCCAGGCGCTCGCCGAGCTTCGCACGCCCGAGCAGGGCATCATCGATGGCGTGCTGGTCATCGCCGGCGGCGCGCTCCTGATGGCACCCGGAGTGCTCACCGACGTGGTGGGCTTCGCGTTTCTGATCCCGCTGTCCCGTCGTTGGATCGCGCGCGGCGTGCGCGCGGCCATCGACCGGCGCATCCGACGGGGACAGGTGCGGATCGTCCAGAGCTCGTTCGTGTCGATACCATTCGAGTCGCCGGAGTCGCCCGCGTCGGGTCCGCCGGGCGTGGTGGACACGACGGGCGAGAGCGTCGGCGAGCCGCCGGACGACCCGAAGTCGCTCCGCGCGAAGCACGACGACGGAGACGGCCCGCGCTGACGCTCGAACGCTCGCGAATCCAATCGGAAGCGCCAGCCCCCACGCGGTCGTACGCCCGGCTCGCCTGAACGCACCAACGAAAACGCCCGCCCGGCCGAAGCCGAGCGGGCGTCTGTCGTTGCTCGTAGGAAGCGAGACTCAGTCGGTGCTGGCGTCGCTCGCGCCACCAGTGCCACCGGTGCTGCCACCGGTGCCGCCCGTGCCGCCGCCGCCCGTGCCGCCCGTGCCGCCGCCGTCGCCAGCCGTGCAGCTCGTGATGCCGGGGTCAGTGCCGCCGTCGGGCGTCTTGGGGCCGAAGCAGGCGCCCTTGCGCTTGGTGAAGTTCTTGATGTTGGTGCCGCTCGTGTCGTTGCCGAAGTCGTGGCAGATGAGGCCCGGGTTCTTGCAGTCCGCGTTGCAGTCGCAGAACTGGATGCAGAAGCCGAGGTCGCCGATGCCGCCGCCGTTGTCGGAGACGATGCTGCTCAGGTAGATGCAAGCCGAGGGGGCCGCACCCTGGCCGTTCCAGCCGCAGGACGGGTTCGAGCCGAGCGTGCAAGCCGCGCCGCAAGCCTTCAGCGGGTCGCCGAAGTTCAAGCAGGTGCCCTTGCAATCATCGGTGCCAGCATCGGGATCCGACGTGCAGGCCTCGCCGAGGTCCTTGCCGGTGGGCGCCGTCGCCGAGCACAGGCCGGTGCCGGGGTTGCAGTGCAGGCCGGTGCCGCACTCCGCGTCCGTCGCGCAACGCGGCATGCAAGCCGGGATGAGCGTGTGGCACTTGTTGTCGTTGCCGCATGCCTCGCCCTTCGGGCAGTCGAAGTTCGGTGCGGTGCAATCGCCCTTGAGCTCGTTGGAGAGGAGCGGCGAGCACGCTACGTCCGAGCGGCCGTGGCACTTCTTCGGATCGAAGTTCTGGCCGTCGGCCGGGCCGAAGGTGCAGCCCTCGACGCACCAGGCCTTCTGGTTCTCGAAGTTGAGGCAGGCGACGTTGCTGCCGAACTGCCCGCAGACCGAAGGATCGGTCGAGCAATCCGCGGAGCAGTAGCCCTTGGCGGGGCCTTCCCCGTCGAAGCTCGTGCTGCTCGCGAGCACGCAGGTGAGGCCCGTGCCGCACTCCGCGTCCTTGGTGCACTTGGCGCCCACCTTGCTCTGCGTGCCGCCACCGGTGCCGCCCGTGCCGCCGGTGCCACCGACCGCGCCGCCGGTGCCGCCACCGCTGGTGCCGCCCGCGCCGCCGACGATGCTGCCGCCGCCGCCGCCAGCGCCACCCGTGGTGCCGCCGCCGGAGCCGCCGCCGCTATCGCTGCTGCTACATGCGAACGTGGAGCCGCCTAGAGCAGCGGCGAACAATCCGAGTCCCAACCAAGGAAAAAATCGTTTCATGGCGTCCCAAGCCTCCTAGAGCAACCGAAACTAGCGGCGGACCGCTTAGCACGGCCTCGTGAACTCACCAAGCCTTACTTCGCGAATCCTTCGGTGCAACCCGGCGCCGCAGAAAAACGCGCGAGGGCGAGCCCACGGCGTCAGCGCGTTCGACGCACGAGTCCCGAACCCTATTCGCACCGACGGTTCGAAAGCCCCCTTTCAGCGGAAAATTGGCGATGATCGCCGGCGGCATGCAGGTTCTCGTCGCCCCCGACAAACTGAAGGGCAGCCTCTCGTCGTCGGCCGCAGCCGAGGCCATGGCGCGAGGCGTCGAAGCCGCCGGCGCGCGCGCCACGCCCCTTCCCCTGGCCGACGGAGGGGAAGGGACGTTGGATGTCCTCGAGCGGGCGCTCGGCGGAACGGAGGTCGCGGTCCAGGTGACCAACGCCCTCGGGCGCTCCCTGGTCGCCCCGTTTCTTTGGTTGCCCGACTCGCGCACCGCGGTGATCGAATCGGCGCGCGCCATCGGACTCGGGGCTCTCGGCAGCACACCGAAGAACGTGATGGGTGCGACGAGTCGCGGCCTCGGTGAGCTGGTGCGCGCCGCGCTCGACCATGGCGCCGAGCGCATCGTCGTCGCGCTCGGCGGAAGCGCGACCCACGACGGCGGCGTGGGTGCGGCTCTCGAGCTCGGCGTCGCATTCGGAGCGGCGCCCGCGCCGTTCACCCCGTTCGAGCTGGCGCAGCTCGGCGCCGCGGATATCCGCACGCGGGATCGTCGCATCGCCGACGTCGAGCTCGTCGCGCTGGTGGACGTGCAGAGTCCGTTGTTCGGCCCGCGCGGGGCCGCTCAGGTGTTCGCCGCCCAGAAGGGAGCGTCGGCGAGCGACATCGCGGAACTGGAGCGCGGCACGCGCGCGCTCGCGCGGGCAAACCCGCATGTCGATCCCGAACAGGCGGGGATGGGAGCAGCCGGGGGCCTGGGCTTCGGGCTCGCGGCGTTTCTCGGCGCGCGACTCGTGTCCGGTGCCGACTGGATCCTCGATCAAGTGGGCTTCGATGCGTTGGTCCGCGAGGCCGAGCTCGTGATCACCGCGGAAGGCTCCCTCGACGCGCAGAGCCTCGAGGGAAAGCTCGTCGCACGAGTCGCCGATCGAGCGCGCCAGGCCGGCATTCCGACGCTGGCGCTCGCGGGAAGAGTGCTCGTTCCGGGAGCCATCCTCGCTCGACACGGCATCATCGCAGCGTTCGCGCTGGCGCCTGAACCCCTCGCCGAAGCCGACGCCATCACGCGGGCCGCCGAGCACCTCGCGCGCGGCGCGGAGCACCTCGTCCGCGTCTGGACGACTGCGCGCTCAGCGGCGCGGCTTCCCTGAGGCCGCGCGGTTCGGCGGACACAGCACGCGCAGGGCGTTCCCGCTCATTACCTTGCGCACGACCTTGTCGCTCGAGCCTGCGTCGCGGAGCGCTCCCGCGATGCGCTGATAGCGCGTGGCGTCGGCGAGGGTGTGGTGCGGGTGCATTCCGTGCTCGAAGCCGGATCCGATGGCAACGGCGTCGGCGCCGGCGACGCGGATCGCATGTCGCAGCTGCTTCACGAGCTCGGCGAGGTTCGCCTCCTTTCCGCGAGCGAGCCGGCGCGGTTCGAAGCCGATCCCGACCACGCCGCCGGTCGACGCGATGGAACGGAGCGCGGCGTCGTCGAGATTGCGTGGGTGATCCACCAGCGCTCGCAGGTTGCCGCGCGACACCACCATGGGCGAACCCGCCGCGCGGGAGAGCTCCGCCACTTCGTGCAGGCTCCGATCGGAGGCATTCGCCGCATCCACCAGCCCTCCGGCCTCGAGGATGCGCCGCACCACGTCGCGGCCGCGCGGAGTGAGCCCAAAGTCGCTGGCGCGCGACGCCGAGCTCGCGGCGAGAGGCCCATCGGCGTCGCGCACGAGACCGAAGAATCGGACGCCGCGGGTCGCCCAGAGGCCGACGCTGGTCGGCTCCCGCGCCAGCGTCGTTCCGCCCTCGATGGCGAGCCAAGTGCGGATGCCCGGGCGCGGACGGCGGCAGCCGGGCAATCGGAGCTCCGGCGTGGCGTCGAGCGCGCGCAGAAGCGCGAGGTGGCTCGCCTCGAGTGCCGGTGCGTTCGCCTCCGCTGCCTCGGGGTCCACCAACGGCAGCACGACTCCGAGCGCTCCACCGCGTCGGAGTCGAAGTGCGCCAGCCTGCCCCGTGCCGACCGAGAGCGAGCGACCCTGCGCCACCAGTGAGTGCGCGAGGTACACGCTGAGATCGACGACGGGTACGGCGCGCTCGCCGGCGTCGGCGCCCACGACGGGCAGCGGCAAGAGGGTCGTGAGGAGGAGTCCGAGCGCCGCGACCCTGCGAGAGCTCACGGGTGCGCCTCGGCGGGGCGCGAACGTTCGCCCCCGCGGCCGACGAACACGCTCTGCTCTTCACCCGCGCAGGCGGGATGTTCGCGATCGCACGCGGCGTTGGCGCAGCGGAATCGGAACACGAGCCGGCGCGTGTCCTCTTCGAACGGCCCGAGCGTCGCCCGGAAGCGAACGCCCGCCAAGGGCCCGCCCTGCGTGCTCACGGGAACCGAGACGGTCGGACCGGCATCGACGTACCACTCGATGACGCCGGGGCAGTTGGTACAAACCAAGAGCCGCGCGCCCACGTCCAGGTGGTTGACCTTGCTCGTGAACGACCAGCGCACGACGCCCGGCACGATGGCGCGGTAGAGCTCGCGGGGTGGTTCGAGGCCCGCGCTTCGGTACGCCGCGCGCAAGTGCTCGCGGAAGAGCGCGTCGAACTCGTCGTCTTGGCCCGAGTCCTGATCCGACCCGTACCACCAGAACCAGTCGCTCCCCTCCGCGGCGTAGAGCGCGTGGAACGCCTCGGGGTGAGTGACCGCGGTCTGGCCCGCGCGCTCCAACGCATCGCGCGCGTGCCCGAGCAGTTCCCAGGCGCGGTTCTCTTCGTCTTCACCGATCCAGTTTCCGAGATCGACTCCCTCGTTGCTGCCGGGCTCGTCGGACCACGATCCGGCGAACAGGTCGTGGACCTTGGTCTGCTCGCCGATCGGGTGCGGAGCCACGTCGCGAGCCGGGCTGCCGTCCAGGTAGTCGCTGAACGTCGTGGTATCGAGCTCCGGATCGAGGGCGATCGCGCTGAACAGCGCGTTCAGGAAGGGTCGACCGTCGCGCGGGTAGCCACCCCACGGTTTGCCCCCGTCGAACGCCAAGGTGAGGATGGGGTCGGTCTCGTAGCTTCGGCGCGAGAACCGCTCCTTGATCTCCTGCACGATGCGGTTCGCGAGGCCTTCGGAATCACCGCCTGGGTCGTGCCCTTGGCAGATGGCATCGGACAGCGCGGGATCGCGGAAGAAGATCGACAGCGCTTCGGAGCCCTCTTCTGCGCGGTAAGGGCGGCAGGTGACGTTGGGGTCGTCGATGCGGTAGCCGAACTTGCCGCTTCGCTCGAGCACCCGCGCGTCGGACACCAGCCAACGGATCCCCTGGGACGCGAAGCACGGGACGACGGCCTGGCTCACGGCCGCCTCGGGCGGGAACATCCCGCGCGGCGGCTCGCCGAACCGCCGCGTGTAGTCCACCACCGCCATGCGAACCTGCGCCACCGCGTCTTCGGGGTGGGAGAAGCGGCGCGGCAGGCTGGCCCCTGGGCGATCCACCGTCGCTCGATCGCTGTCCACGAGCAAGGGCAGAACGGGGTGGAAGAACGGCGACGTGCTGAGCTCCACCTGGCCCTTGTCGCGGAGTGCACGATGGAGCGGCACCAAGGCCGCCAGCAGCTTGAGCTGTTCGGCGAGCACGCACTCGATGTCGTGATGGGAGAAGCCACGCCCTTGGGCCACGAAACGCCGCACGCTGACCGAGTCACCGTTGGGCAGCGCCACGCTCCCTTCCCTCGCCTCGACCCCGAACCACGCGAGGTTGAACCACATCTGCAAGTCGCGGAGCTCCTCCAGCGAGAGGGAGCGGCCTTCGGTTCGGGCGTCGAACAGCTCGCGGTAGCGAGGATGCACGTAAATCTGATGGTGGCCGTGCGCGTCGAAAAACGTGGCGCAGATCTCCGCGCGCTCTTCCTCGCGCAGCCGCTCTGCGGGTTTCCTGCTGAGCTCGAAAGCTCGGTCGGTGGCTCCCGAATGGCAGTAGTCGTCGAGCTGCCAGAGCAGCGCGGGCGAGAGATTCACGGTGAGGCGCACGTCGGGGTGACGCGCGAGCACCAGCGGCAACCCGGCATAGTCCCGGAGCGTGTGCAAGCGAACCCAAGGCTGCCGGTAGCTCCCGCGCGGCGTCTGCCGCTCGAACGCGCGGTAAACCGGCTGGTGCTGATGGAAGAGCAGCGCTACGTGCAGGCGCGGCCCGACCTTGAAACGATATTCGGGTGTCGAAACCACCTCGCCGTCCGCCGCCTCGGCGACGACGTGATACGCGACGCGATCGCCGCGCTCGAAGCGCCCGAGGTCCACCTCCCAATAGCTGTTCTCACCTTCGTTCCGCAGCCAGCGACCGCGCGCCGTCGCTTTCCTGTGGTGGCCGATGGCGCTCACCACCTCGAAGCTCACCCAGACCGATTGGTCAGGCGCGACGGGCCAAGTGCCCAGCGAGACCACCACGGGCTCCCCCGGGCTCGGACGGGCCGGACGGAGCGGCGTGTCGACCTCGAGGTGCCAAACCTGCATGGGGGCTCCGGGGCGCGGGACCGCTGGGACTACCCAGCGGCCCCAACGCGACTACTTGGCTTTGACGTTGATCTGCTTCGGCTGAACTTCTGGCTTCTTGGGCAGGGTGATGGTGAGCACGCCGTCCTTCAAGTCGGCGTCGATCTTGTCTGCCTCGACCCCGTCCGGAAGCGTGAAGCTGCGGGCGAAGCTGCCGTAGGAACGCTCGTAGGTGTAGAACGTGTCTCCCTTCTGGGTCTTCTCCGCCTCGCGCTTGCCGGAGACGGTGAGACGGTTCTGAGTCAACTTCACGTCCAGGTCTTCCGCCTTGATGCCAGGCAGGTCGGCCTTGAACACGAAGGCATTCTGGGTCTCGAGAACCTCGAATGCGGCATTGAACCCGAGCTCTTCGCCGAACCAGCGCGGCGCGACTTCGGCGAACGGGTCCCAACCCATCAAGTCCCGCATCGTGCGGAACGGATCCCAATGCCGAACCTGCCCGGCTTCGCTGGCAGGCTTGGGCTTCGGCGCGTCCTTGTGAACTGCGATGTTGGCCATGTTGCCCTCTTCGATGCGGCACTCGAGCAAACCTCGTTCCAGCGCGGAACCGCCGTAGACTCGGCGTCGGGTCGCCGCCGACGGCGGCAAGCGCTGCGCGCGTCAGCCAGCGCACTGCACCGCTTGCGCAGCGCGGTTTCGCCCGGAAACGCAAGGCGAACGGCAAAGAGGCTGGTCGCGCGAAGGCAGCGCCCCAGGCACGTGTGATGCACGACCTCGGCACATGCGACGAGTCCCCGCGTGCGCGATCTTGCTCTTCGCCAGCGCTCGCTGCGGTCCCCCGGGGGGTGCGCCCTACCCCGCCGAACGCGCGAGTGAACCCGCTTACGCCGCGGGCGCCATCGATGGGGAGGTGCTCGGGGTCGATCGTGTGCCTCCGCGGGACAAGTTGGCGTCCGGCGTCCAGCTCAAGCTGCGGCCGTCGGAGCGCGGCGCGGTGGTGATCGATCTCGCCCCGGACTGGTACCTCGATCGACACGGCCTGCACTTTGCGCCCTCCGAGCGGGTCCACGTCGAGACGAGCCCGGAGCGAAGCCCGGGCGGCGTGCTCTACGCCACGCGCATCCGCAAGGGCGAAAAGACCGTCGAGCTCCGAGATCCGGAGACCGGCGCGCCGCTCTGGACACCCAAAGACGCGAAGTGAGCGCGGCGCGCGAGCGAGAGCTCACTCGCCGGCCCGGGCCGTCTCGACCTGCGCCACGATGCTCTGGAGGATGGCGAGCCCCATGCTGATCTTCTCGAAGAAGCTCGGCCGGTGCGGCACGAGGAAGAACTTGGGATGTGCGGACCAGACAGCGCGCATCTTCTTGTCGAGCGCGCGCGCCTCTTCGGCGGTCTCGGTGCGTACGCGATTTTCCCCCTCGAACTTGAGGCCGCCGGCCGCAGCGCTCTCGAAGAACACGACGGCGTCATAGCGCGCGAGCTCGGCCTCGTAGCTGGAGTTCATGGCGGCGAAAAACGCTTCGGGCGTCCCCGGCCAGTACGCCGCTCCATCCAGCGTTCCGCGATCGCAGAGCAGGATGCGGCGCGGATAGCGAGCGCTCTGCACGTCCTCCAGGTTGCGCTGCACGTGATAGATGGCCGTCTGGGCGGCGCGCCGCGCGTCCGCGTCGTCGACGCGGGGGAAACCACCGGTGAAGAGAATGGTCGCGCTCTCGGGCACCAGCACCACACGATCGCCCAGCTCCCGCAGGAAGAGATCGGCGGCCGTCGTCTTGCCACCGCCCGGTCCCCCGGTGAGCACCAGTCGCATGGCGGGCTTGTCGGGCAGCGGATGGTTCATGCGCGTGGGCAGAGGGCTTCAGGCTTCGGCGATCGCCGGCACGGTGATGACAGGGACGGTGGAGCCGCGCACGATCTTCTCGGCCACGCTGCCGAGGACCAGGTGCTTCACCCCGCCTCGGCCGTGGGTACCCATGACGAGCAGGTCGAAACGGCCGGATTCCAGCTCACTCAAGATGCACTTGGCGGCCTCCCCGCTCTCGACCTCGCTACTCACGGGCAGGCCGGCGGGGAGCGCTGCGCTCTTCAGGAACTGCTGCATCTCGTTTTCCGCGTTTTCCCGGATCACGTCGCCGAGCTTCTTGAGCTTGCCGTCCCGCCCCTTCACCGTGAGCTCGGGCGGCGCGTGGGGCATGCATTCCCACACGTGGAGCACCGTCAACTCGCCGCCCAGACGCCGGGCGATCTCGGCTGCGTAGCGCAAGACCTCGCGGCTCGGGTCGGAGTAGTCGACGGGGACCAGAATGCGCCTCACGGTGGAGGCATCATGATATCTCGCGCCTGCGAAGTCGAGTCGTGGTGCGGGGGCTCGTGCGAAGGAATTTCCAAGCGCCTCTCACGCCCCGGACCGGGTCCGCCGGACGGCTGGCGGCTGATTCAGGTCGGGCGACGAGCGCTCAGCGGTGCGAGGGAGGCGGGAGGTTCACGCGACTCGGCGGCGGCAGCTCGGGGTCCGGATATCGCATTTCCACGGAGTAGACGCCGCCGTCGAGGGACGTGCGTACGCGCAGCCCGCTCTTGTTGAAGACGCCCAGCATTTTGGCGTTGGTGGGGTGAACGGTGGCGATGAAGCCAGCGAGGCCGCGAGCGCGACCGATCTCGGCCATGCGGCGCATGAGCAGCGTGCCGAGGCCGTGCCCCTGGTGCTCGTCGCGCACCACGAAGGCGATGTCGGCAAAGCCCGTCGCCGGGTCGACGTCGTAGCGAGCCATCGCCCAGATGTCGGGCGCCGCCGCGTCTTCGTCGCAGACCACGAGCGCCATGTTGCTCGTGTAGTCCAGGTTCACCAGATCCATCATCTCTTCGTAGGGGTGACTCCGCTTGTGCTGTAGGAAGCGCAGGTAGGTCGAGTCGTCGCTCAGGCGGTAGAACATGTCCTGCAGCGTCTCGAGATCGGCTGCGCGCACCGGCCGCACGCGCAGACGACGACCCGCGATTTCGACCTCGCTCTCTTCTTCCCACGGGTAGCGGGCGCGAGAAACGACCTGGTCGAAGAACACGAAACGGCGCGCCTTGGCAGCGGCCAGGAGCTCGGAACGAAAATCGGGATGCGCGATCTCGATCAGGGCGGTGGCCCGCTCTCGGATGTTCTTGCCCCAGAGATCCGCGACGCCGTACTCGGTCGCGACGTAGTGGACGTCGCCACGGCTCGTGACGATGCCGGCACCTTCCTCGAGCGCCGCCTGGATCCGGCTCGCCTTGCCGTCTTTGGCAGTCGACGGCAGGGCGATGATGGGCTTGCCGCCGCGACTGCGGGCCGCGCCGCGGATGAAATCGACCTGTCCGCCGATGCCGCTGAAGAAGCGCCCCATCAGCGTGTCGGCCGCCACCTGACCCGTGAGGTCGACGGCGAGCGCGCTGTTGATCGCAATCATGTTGTCGTGCTGCGCGATCACGAAGGGGTCGTTGGTGAACTCGCTCGGTCGAAACTCGACGGCTGGATTGTCGTGGACCCAGTCGTAGAGGCGACGAGTCCCCATGGCGAAGCTGGTGACGATCTTGCCTGGCAGCAGCGTCTTCTTGCGTCCGGTCACCACTCCCGCTTCCACCAGGTCGACGATGCTGTCCGAGAGCATCTCGGTGTGGACTCCCAGATCCTTCCGGTTC
>Ga0268298_10002566_pt1 | contig 19708 bp, 17 predicted proteins | sample WWTPWeurt_MetaG_FD_194462 | JGI IMG/M metagenome (GOLD analysis project Ga0268298, IMG submission 194462) | Activated sludge microbial communities from WWTP in Nijmegen, Gelderland, Netherland - WWTP Weurt | ecosystem: Engineered > WWTP > Aerobic digester > Activated sludge | place...
CTGCGGGCGGCCCACTTCGTCGCGCAGCGGCTCGAGCGATTGCACCAGCGCGCGGCCTGAGAAAACCCGAGACGTCGAACACGAGGCTGGCGTGGTGCGTGATCCTCTCCGTCACCGACGCCGTCGCGACTCTCGCTCGTACGCGAGGGCAACACGGAGTTCGCCGAATACGGGCGAGCGACCGACGAGAGCCCGCACGGGTTGAGTCGATCAGCTCCCAGCAGGAGGCGGTTGCGCGGGCGACGCGACGGGCGGCAGGTTCCGCAGCGCGAGCACGCTCAACCCGGCTGCGACCGCAGGCCAGACGAGGAGCCCGAAGCAGAAGCCGACGCTCGTGCCGAGGAGATGCAGCACGAGTTCGAGCGGTGGGCGCACCGAGAGCGCCGCGAGCGCGACGAGGAAGCACTGGGGGCGGGTGAGGCCGATCTCTTTTCCTCGGAGCGGCTCGAGGACGAGGCTCGCGAGGAGCGCTCCGAGCGGCGCGGTGATCGCGAGGCCGACCACGCCAAAGAAGGTGAGGAGCAGGAACATGGCGAGCACGATCCGCCCGGTCCAGTCCTCGAAGAAGCGCTTCAGCGAGGCGGAGTCGACGCGGAGATCTCCGATGCCGAACACCTTGGCGATGTCGGCGATCGCCATGGGCGTCGGTCGGCCGCTGTCGATGATGGTGGTGCGATGAAACACGATGCTCCGCCGCCCCTTCAGCAGCTCGAGCGGCACCTTCTCTTCCGGGTCGACGAGGAAGGTGGTGTCGCCCTCGTCCCAGCGCGGCAGGCGTGGCCCATCGACCCGAATCTGCCCGCCCTCGAAGATGACCGGGTCGAACTTCGCGTCGTAGGTCGCCGCCATCGCGAGGCCTTCCTTTCGGAGGTCGAGGCCACGGTAGATCGCGAGGCCGCCTTCGAGGAGGAACTGCACGGCGAGGATCGGAACGAGCACCGAGCCGATCGACCAACTGCGCGCATCGGCCCACAGGCCGGGAGAGGCGAAGAGCAGCAAGCGGCGGAAGAAGGAAGGCATTGGGTGACCGTATCGTTCGAGCGCCCGCATCACGAGCGTTCGCGGTGAGACGTCAGGGGTGAACTTCGCCAATCATCGTTCCTCCGTCGCTTCCCGACGCCCAGAGGACGTTCCAGCGATAGCCCGCAGCCGCGATCTCGAACGGCGCGACGAACGAGACGAGCCGGTCATCACGCGCGCTCCCGAGCCACGCCGTCACCTGATGAGACCCCCAGCGAAGGACTGGGGCGTGAAACAAGACTCGACCAAAGTTGGGAACACCAGACCATCCCCGGGGAACCGAGAAGGACGCTCCAGTGTGTGACCAGCCCCCGTCGAACTCGATCTCGAACAGCGTGAAGCTCTCGTCGAAGAGACCCGGGTATTCCCACGCTCTGGGCGCATCCACCCAGGAGGGGAAGACCGCGTCACACCCCCCATCGAGGTCGAGATCACACGTCTCGGCGCTCGTCGCCGTCGGGCGCGAGAGGAACGACCTCCCGTCCACCCGGTGGATGATGACCCCGGCGTCGAGTTGAGTCGCCACGACGTCTCCACCGTCGCGACCAAGGCGTCGCACCACCCGCGTGCGAGAGAGAAGCGTGATTCCGACTCCGTCGGAGGCCCACCACTTCACGTCGCCGACTCCCGCGAGAACCCGCGTCCACGAGCCCTCGAGCGAGCTCGCGCCGAAGACGTCGCCACCGCGACTCACGAACACGCGCTGACCGCCGTTCAACCAGAAGTCGCCTGGCGTCGGGTGCCGCCCTCCGTCAGTCAGGTACAGTCGGCCATCGCACGCGTACGCAGTTGGGAATGGCTCGAAATCAGTACACGTCTGTGGAAGCCAGCGCGGTTCGAGCATCTCGAGGAGACTGAGCGAACGCACACTGATCCAGCCTCCGTCAGTCGAGCCCTCGAGCTCGTAGATGCCTCCTGGGCCAGGGCCCGCGACCAGACGGCCTTCCCCGTCGACCGAGACCTCGACGACCGCGCTCGTCCGCGCGTTCACGAGACGGTACGTCGTGCCCTCGTCCAAGCAGCGCTCGCCCCCGCCATCCCAGACGACCGACGCCGTGCTGATCGGGCCGGGAATGAAGGTCGCTTCGGGTGGGCGTGCCCAGCACCGGCGCGCGACGCCACCGTCGAGGACGGGCGCCGAGCTACACCCGACGGCGAGGACGATGCTGACGCAGTGCCGCACCTCCCAACGGTACGCCACTCACCGCCTCCTCAGGGAGCCGCCTTCAGCAACTGTTCCATCAGCGCGTCGTCTTCTTCGTCCGACCCGGCGTCTGGGGCAGCGTAGCGCTGCTTGTCCGCCTCGCTGCACGGCTGTGGGTCGAGCTGATCGACCTGCACGCATTCCATCGCCCAGGCCTCGCGGGGCGGCCGCCCAGCCTTCTCCGCCTCGGCTCGCTTCTCCTCGATCTCCCCGCTCACCAAGGCCGTCGACAACGATGGAATCGCGGTGACGAGCACGAGGCTCAGGGTGAGCAGCCCGACGAACGGAACCACAGCTCGATACAACGTCGTCACCGGCGTTCGAAACCGGAAACTCGAAATGAACAAGTTGAGCCCGAGCGGCGGCATGCAGAACGCCAGCTCGAGGTTGAGAATGACCATCATCGCGAGATGAAACGGCGACAGCCCAAACCGCGCGGCGAGCGGCAGCACCAACGGCACCGCGACGATGAGCGCCGACACCCCGTCCATCACCATGCCCACCACGAGCAAGAACACGTTGAGCACGATGAGGAACTGCCACTTCTCGGTGAGGCCCGCGCGGGTGAGCCCTTCGAGCACGTGCAGCGGCAGTTGCCGGTCGATGACGAGGTTCATCAACGCGTTCGCCATCATCAGAATGAGCACGACCGCTCCCGCGAGCGAGAGCCCACCGCGCAGCACCTTCGGCAGCTCGCGCCACGACAGGTCCTTCCGCACCCGCACCACCACGAAGAGCGTGTAGGCCAGCGCCACCGCCGCGCTCTCGTCGAGCGAGGTGAGCCCGGTGCCGAGACCTCCGAGGATGACGACCGGCAGCCCGAGCTCCCACTTCACGCTCTCGAGGGCGCGCAGCCCGCGCATGAGCTCGAACGGCTCACGGGGAATCTCCTCCTTCGTGCCGATGAACGCCGCGTAGGCGCCGAGGACGAGCAGCACGAGCACGCCCGGCAGCAGCCCCGCGCGGAACGCGAGCTCGAAGTCGAGGCCGGCGACCAACGCGTAGACGAGGATCGGCAGCGACGGAGGAAAGAGGAGGCCCAGCGAGCCGCCGGTGGTGACGAGCCCTTGGGAAAAGCGCTCCGTCCACCCCTGCTGGCGCAGCGACGGGAGCAAGAGCCCACCGATCGCCACGATGGTGACGCCGCTGCCGCCGGTGAGGGTGGTGAAGAAGGCCGAGGCGCCGAGGCAGACGATGGCGAGCCCGCCCGGCATCCACCCGAGGAGCTCGCGCGACGCCTGCACCAACCGCTGCGGGGCCTTCGACTCGGCGAGCACGTAGCCGAGCACGGTGAAGAGCGGAATCGTCACCAACACCGGAGAGCCCGCGAACTGATCGTCGAGCACCCGCGGTGCGAGCCGATTCACAGGACTCCCCTGGAGCCACCACGCGACCGCCGTACCGAACGCCATCACCGCGAAGAGCGGCGCTCCGATGGCGGCGAAGAAGCCGACGGCCGCGCCGAGCCAACCCGTGCCCAGCCCGAGCCCACCGAGGCCCACGCCTGTGCCCGAGAGCGCCCACTTCGACGCGCGTGTGCTCACCTCGCGCCTCCGTGCGCTTCGTCCGACCTCGCGCCCCGCAGCACCCAGAGGAGGAACTTCAGCGCCAAGACGAACAAGCCGAACGGCACCACGAGCGCGAGCGCCTTGGAGACCAGCCCACGCGGCGATTCGGCGCCGGTGACGATCAACGGCACTCGCGTCTCGGCCGCGTTCTCCTTCAGTGACGTCGCGTCGACGACGCCGCTCCAATCGCTGCCATCGACCCAGGCATTCCACTCCGCCGCGGGCAACGAGGTGTCCCAGCGAGTGCCGAGGGCGACCCGCGGTGCGGTCTTGACGTCGAGCGACAGTTGCCGGCCGGTGAAGAACAGGAGGCGTCGCACCCCGCTCGCCACCTGCTCCACCTTCACGGCCGGCGCGTCGTCGAGCTTCGACCGAAACGCGTCGATGGCGAGGAAATCGAAGAAGCCCCAGGCGCTGACGAGGCAGACGAGCGCCGCGAACAGCCCCGAGAGCCGCGCGGTCCAGGGCGCGAGCCGCTCGGGCAAGAGGCGCGCCACCACGTCGATGGAGAGGTGCCGGCCCTGCGACGTCGCGAGCGAGGCGCCGAGGAAGACGAGCCACAAGGTGAGCCGGGTCGAGAGCCCGTTGAGCCCTCCTGCGAGGGTGAAGACCGAGCCGTCCTGCACCCAAGCGAGCACGTTCGCCGACCAGTCGACGCCGACTTCGCGGAACAGCACGCCGAGCAACGCGCCCAGCAGCACCGCGACGAAGGTGAGGAGCGCTCGAACGGCGACGCGTGCGAGCGCTCGCCAAGCGACGACGCCCACGAGCACCGCCCCGAACGCCGCCCGCACGATCGCCCCGGCGTAGAAGCTGCTCGTCGTGTGCGCGGCGAGGCCCTTGAGCACGACCCAGGCCGACAGCGAGAGCACCAAGGCTCCGCCGACGAGGCTCGCGAGCACCAGCTCGAGGCGCACCCACTTCTCGTCGAGGCGCTCGAGCAGGGCCCTCATCTCACTTGGACAACAGCTTCTGCACCTCGGCGATGAGCTCGGGCGGCAAGGTCTTGGCCTGCCCGATGCGCGCCCACGCTTCCTTGTACACGGCGGCCCACTTCGCGCGTTGCTCCGGCGTCGCCTTCACCAGCGTCATCTTCGTCACCAGCCGGTCGTAGGCCATCTTGTCCTCGCCGCGAATCTTCGAGGTCAACGCGCCGCAGGTCACCTTGCCCAGCTCGAGCACCACCGTTCGGTCGGCCTCGCTCAGCGGCTTGAGGCTCGCTTCCGAGACGAGAATGCCGCCGATGTTCGGGGCGATGATGTCTTCGCTGAGATTGTCGAGCCGGCTCGACCACTGGAGCTGCTCGGCCCCGAGCGCCGACACGGACATGCCGTTGGCGTTGCCGGTGGACAGCTCGGCGACGGCCTCGGGCACGCTCTTCAGCACCGGCGTCACGTCCTTGATGACCTGCAGCACGGTGGGGATGAAGGGGTCGTCCTTCCACACCCAGGGGCGCTTGCCTTTCAGGTCGTTGGGCTCGGCGACGGGGTAGCCCTTCGACATCCACCGGTCGAGGCCGATGTCGCCCCAGCCGACGAGCACGTAGCCCTGCTTCTTGAACGAGTCCTCGAAGCGGCTGCGCAGCGCGTCGCGCACCTTGTCGAGCTCTTCCCAATTCTTGTACATGCCCGGCAATTGCAGAACATTCACCGTCGGGTCGACCGCGCCGAGGCCGATGGCCGTGACGACCGCGCCGTCGAGCTGACCCAACTTCACCTTGCTCACCTGCGCGCCCTCGTCGCCTTGCGAGGCGTTCCAGAAGAACTCGATGGCGACCCGGCCGTCGGTCTTCTGCTTCACCGCCTTCGCCCAGGTCCGGAGCACCTGCCCCCACGGAGATTCCCGCGGCGCGAGCGAGCCCAACTTGAGGGTGTGCTCGGCGGGCTTCTCCTTCTCCTGAGCAGACGCGCTGAACGCCGAGACGACTGCACAGACGAGGAACGTGCGAATCATTGCAATCTCCAGTTCAGAACGAGCAGCGCTTCAGGCGAGGGGGCGCGAGGTAGCGTTTGGCTTTTCGCTTGGCGACGACGTTCTCGAGCCGCTGCGAGGGCATCACGTCACCGGCCTCGACGACCTCGGCGAGCAGCTTCCCGTAGGCCGTCTTGTCGTGGGCGTTGCAGGCCCAGCTCTGCGCGTAGAGCAGCTGCACCGTGAGGGCGCCGCGGTTGGTGAGGCTGAGCGCGCGCTCGAAGAGCTTCTTGGCTTCGTCGAGTTCGGCGTCGGGCGCACGCGCATGGTAGGCGCCCAGCGCGGCGAGGCCGGTGGCGTACCCGACCCCTTCGTCCAGGGCGACCGCTCGCTCGAGCAAGGCCACGCCGACGTACAGCTCGGCCACGACGGCGGAGTCTTCGGAGGCGACGCTCCCACGCGAGAGCCAGGCCGCGCCCAACCAGAGCAACGGCTCGGCGTCGGCCTTCGCGGTGTACTGGTTCATATAGGCCTTGATGGTGTCGGCGTTCTTCTGCGCGGCGACGAAGCCCGGCTTCTTCTGCTCGAGCAGCACGGTGCCGAACCGAATCGCGCGCTCGTACGCGTCCCTCGCCCGCTTCGCCTGCGCCGCCTCGCCCTCGTCGTCTTCCCTGTCGACGGCCTGCTCCCACTCGTCTTCGATGAAGGCGCCCGCGTAGCCCGCCCACGACTGGGTCAGCAGATAGAGCGCGTCTTCGTTGTCGGGCGCGAGCTTCTGCATGCCTTCGAGCTGCACGAGGCTCGACGCGGCACCGATGCGCGCCACCTCGAGGTCGGACAGCGTGTCGAAGGCGCTCGACGCGTCACGGGTCGACTTCACCGTTCCGTCGAGGATCATTCGGTCGAGGCAGGCCGAAGACGTGAGGAGCAGCACCGCCAGCCGCAGCGTTCGCATGACGGAGCGGTCTACACCGGCGCGCTCGTTTCGCCAGCGAAGTCGGTCCACCCGGTTTTGCGCCGCCTGGAGCGCGCCCGCGTATGCTCGCCGCATGGCAGGCGAAGAGCTCGGCACTCCTGGCGCTCGCCGCTGCCCGCGGTGCGGGGCGTCGTTCGGGCCGGAGCTCACCCGCTGCCCGACCGATGGCACGTCACTCGTCAGCGTCGCGTTGGACGATCCGCTCCTCGGCCTCGAGGTCGACGGGCGCTACACCCTCCGCGCGCCGCTCGGCCAAGGCGGCATGGGCCGGGTCTACCGCGCCTATCAACACTCCATCGGGCGTGACGTCGCCTTCAAGGTGATGAACGCCGGGGCGCAGGACGAAGCCTCGCGACGCCGCTTCATGCGCGAGGCGCAGCTGTTGGGCCAGCTCAACCACCCCGGCATCGTGGCGGCGGTGGACTTCGGCCAGCTGCCCGACCGGTCGCTCTACCTCGTGATGGAGCTCCTCGAAGGACAGAGCCTGTCGCAGCTCGTGCGCAGCGAGGGCGCGCTCTCCGAGGAGCGAGTGGTGGAGATCGGAAAGCAGATCTGCGACGCGCTCGGCGCCGCGCACCACCGTGGCATCGTCCATCGCGACCTCAAGCCGTCGAACGTGGTTCGGCTCGCTGGCCCGCCCGGGAGCCGCGACGTGGTGAAGGTGCTCGACTTCGGTCTCGCCCGCCCGATGAACGACGTCGAACACCTCACCGAGTCGGGTGTGGTGCTCGGCTCGGCGCAGTTCATGGCGCCCGAGCTGTTCGACGGCGCGGAGGCGAAGCCCGCGAGCGATCTCTACTCCCTCGGGGCGATCCTCTACGTCCTCGCCAACGGGCGGCTCCCCTTCGGGGCCGGGCAGGGGTTCACCGCCGCGGCCCAGCGCCAAGCAGTGGGACAGCTCGAGCCCTTCGCGCCCACGGTGTCGCGCTCGTTGGAGCAGGTCGTTCGGCGGCTGCTGTCGGCCGACCCGTCGAGGCGTCCTGCGTCGGCCGAGCTCGTGCGCGAGCTGCTCACCGCCGTGCTCGAGCTGCCGCCCACCGCGCCCTCGAGGCCTCCCCACTCCAGACGCCCGCTCGTGCTGAGCGTCGCTGGCGCGCTCCTCGTCGGCCTCCTCGCGACCGTGGCCGTCAGCCAGTGGCCGCGCGCGAGCACTGCGACTCCACCTGCCGTTTCTCCTCCACCCCCGGAGCGCGTCGTCGCGAATCCCGAGCCGGGCCCACCACCACCCCTCGTCGAGCCGCCGCCGAGCGCGACGCCCACCCTGCCAACCGAAGTGCGCGACGCGGGGCCCCTGAAGGTGACGAAGCGAGTGAACGTCAAGAAGCGCGCCGCCGGCGAGAAGGCCGACGCGGGGTTGGTCGGCGAGTGGCTTCCCTGACGGCGTCTCCTGCACGACGAAACCACGCCCGAGTCGGCGCTCGACTCAACGAGCTTCGGGCGTCGACTCTGCCGCGGAGGGGGCGAGCAACCACCAGACGAGGCCCCCAACGACCGCGAGGGCACCGGCGCCGAGGAGCAGGTAGAAGCCCGCGCGTTCCCGCTCGTACCGCGCGCTGACCGCGTCGAAGCCGACGCCCGCAGGCAGCCGGTTCGCCTCGTCCAAGCTCGCTCGAGCAACGCCGAAGAGGAAGGCGCTGGTGATCAGACTGACGACCCCAGCTCCACCCAGGACGAGCGGGCCCACCCATCGACTCGGGCGCGGCGGAGCGACCTCGGCGGTGACGAGCGGCTTCGGAGGCTCGACCGGAGCGACCGTCAGCTCGGGCGGCCGCGTCTCGACCGGCTCGGGCTGCTTCAGCACCACACGTTCGACGTTCTGGGGCACTGCAGTCGTCCAGCTCGTGGCCTCGGAGGTGAGGGCGAGTTCGACCCGCTCGCGAGGCAGCCACACGGTGCGACTCCCGAGCACCCGCCACCGTTCGTCGGCCGCGAAGGTGGGCAGCACCACCGTGACGAGCGCCTCGCTCTCGAGCGCGACCGGTCGGTGACCGAGGCTGATCAGCTCGGCCTCGACCTGCTTCACCAGGGTGCCGACCCACGGCCCCACGTTCTTCCCGCCGCGCACCCGGCAGTCGTCGAGGAACAGCCAGGCCTGCGCCCACCGCTTCGAGAGCGCGTACGCCCGGCCTGCGTTGCACTGGTGCTCGAACCGAGGGAGCAGCTGCTCGGCGTCCTTGAAGCGCACGATGGCCGCCTCGAGCTGGTTCGCCTTGGCGAGCGCCATGCCCTCTTCGTTCGCGCGACGTGCGCGGGCCTCGAGCGAGCCGTCGTCAGCAGCGAGGAAGAGGAGGAGGACGAGCGAGGACACGCGCGGTGGAAAGGGCCGAGGGGCGAGTGTACACAAGCGCGGTGAGCCGAACAGCGCTCAGGCTGATGGTGACGCTGCTGGTGAGCGCGTGTCTCCCGGACGCGAGGCCTGCGGATGCGGGCTCCGACCGCGATGGAGGGACGGTGCTCGACGGTGGTGACGCGGGCGAGGAAGACGCGGGCGTCTTCTGTGACCCAGTTCCGGCGCAGGCGTGCGTAGCGAGCGGCCGCTATGGCTCGCGGCTCGACGGCGGAGTCTTCGACTACCGAGGCCCCTGCGCGCCGAACAACCTCGCCTCGACGCTCGGTGGGGGCTGCTGCGAGCGCATGACGACCTCCTGCACCTTCACCGGCGGCTACGTGTGCACGATGCCGGGAAACCAGGCGGGGAGCGCCCCGTGCTGCTTCGATCTCTGCGACGGCGGCGAGCCCTGCGACTGCCGGCGCTCGGGGAGCTGCGCCTGCGGTGGGTCGTCGTGTGCTCCGACGGTCGCGAGCTACCTCTGTCCCCTCATCGGCGTCAGCGGCCCCTGACTCGTCAGCGGTGCAGCTCGTTCAAGCCCCCGGTGAGGTCGATGGACTCCCCGCTCGACGAGGTCGCGCTCGTGGTTCCGAACGACGAGTCGGTCTGCCCCAGCGCGCGAAGCAGGCTGACGAAGAGCTTCGAGTGCGCGGGCCCGATACGCGGCCACTCGACGAGCGAGCCGGCGACCGGGTTGTCGAAGAGCGGCGCGTAGCGAAGGTAGCGGCCGGTGCGAAAGAAGCCGTTGGCGCCACCGACGAGCACGGTGAAGGCGTCGTCGTGGCGATGCGTCGGAGTGCCCAGCTCGGTGAGCCAGACGACGACGGTGTGGTCGAGCAAGGTGCCGTCACCTTCGCGAACGGCGTCGAGCTCCGAGAGGAGAAAGGCGAGGTGCCGCGCGTGCCAGAGGCTGAAGTCGGTCATCGCCCGCTCCGCCGTCGGGGTGTACGTCTGCCCGCACGAGGTGGCGCCGTCGATGGAGGCGTGCGCGTAGTTCGCGTGCACGTCGTGGTTGGCCGGGTAGCCGAACTCGGCGCAGGGCGCAGGCGAGGGCGCGAACACCATCACCCTGGTCAGGTCGCAGGTGAAGGCCATGCGAATGAGCTGCATGAATTGCCGCGCAGTGTGGAGCGAGCCGTCGAGCGCGCCGGTGCACGACGGCGCCATGGTGAGCGACAGCTCCAAGTCGCGCACGAGCGCCCGGTGCGCCTCCAGCGTCTCCCTCGCCTCGCGACCCAACGTTCGCGACACCGCGGTGTATTCCTCGGCGACCGAGTCGAGCATCGAGACGCGCGCGCGGGCCATTCGGGCGGCGCGGTCAGCGGGAGGCAGCGGCGTGCCAGTGAGGTCGAGGAAGGCCGTCGCTGGGCTCTTCACCACCGGCGTCGGCTGCGAGGCCCCGGTGAAGGAGAACGGCGCCACCACCTGGTTGGGAATGTAGTCGCCGCCGTACACCCGGCTGCCGAACCGGCCCGGCCCCACCGTGCGCTGGGCGAGGAGCTGATCGATGGTGATGGCTCCTCCGGTGCACGGGAACCCAGGGTGCTGAGCCGCGCGCGCGCAGCTCAAGAGATCGGCCACCGCGACGTTGTGGTTGTTCGCGTCTCCGCCGTCGCGCCGAAGGTGGGCGATGTCTTCCAGCGCGGCGGTGTGCGCGAGCCCCTCGATGGCGAGCAGGCGGTCGCGAAACGGAAAGAGCGGGCGCAGCACGTCGCTGAGCTCGGACTCGGCGAGTCCGGTGAGCGAGCGCTCCGAGACGAGCGCTCCCGGCGCCGACGGCACGTTCATCTTCCACCCCGAGGGCACGTGCCCATGAGGCTGCACGAAGAAGACCACCCGGGTCGGAGAGGTCATCGGCTGCGCGCGGGCGCTGGGCCGGTACAGCGCGCCGAGCCCGAGGGCGGTGAGGAGCTGCCGGCGGTTCATGGCGCCTCTCCGAGGAAGAGGAAGCTGGGTGACGAGGCGAGGTCGACGAGGAGCGCACGCACGTCACCGTTCGAGGCGATGAAGCGCTGGGTGACGAGGTCGAGCCACCCTTGCTCGGCGTCGACCGGGGCGCGTCCCAAGGCGTAGTGCACCCACATCGAGGTCGTGCAGGTCTGCACCTCGCGGCTCGCCGCCAGCCGAGGGCCCAGCTCGAGCACGCTCGGGTAGGTGCCGTCGAGCTCACCGCCTTCCAAGGTGAACGACGAATCGACGGCGACGCCGGCTTCCTGCGCGCGAAACTGCCCAGCGGCGTCGTAGTGCTCGAAGCCGAAGCCGAGCGCGTTGAGCGAGTGGTGGCAGGCGATGCAGGTGGGAGCGCTCGTGCGTGCCTCGACGAGCTGCCGAGTGGTGCGCGCGCCTCCATCGGGGCGAGGAATGGACGTGTCGACGCCCGGCGGGGGCGGAGGGACCTGCGTGCACCTCATTCGCAACATCGTCGCCGAGCCGCGGATCGGAGGAGAGGTGGCGCCGCGATGCGAGGTGGCCGCGAGGAAAGCGACGCGGGTGAGGATTCCGGAGCGCTCCGCTGGGTCGAGCTCGACCGGCGTTCCAGGCGTGAAGCTGGAGACCCGGTAGAGCCGCGCCGCCTCCGCGTCGAGCAGCGCGGTTCGATTGGTGAGCAACGCCCCGAGCGTTCCGCGCGTCTCCATCACCCACTCGACGAAGCGCCGGGACTCCTCGAAGGCCGCGCGTTGGGTCTGCGGCGTCCAGGCAGGGTCGACGTCGGGCGTGCGCTGCGCGTGCTCGTCGAGCAAGAGCCGCTCGAGCCCGAGCCACTGACGGTGGAAGTTCCACATGCCGCGCGTCACCTTCGGGTCGCGCACCATTCGCTCGGCCTGGCTGCGCACCTGCGCGCGCGACACGAGCTGGCCGTTCTTCGCGGCGTCGAAGAGCGCGTCGTCGGGCCCCGAGTCCCAGAGGAGGAACGAGAGGCGCGAGGCGAGCGCGAAGGCGTCGAGCGAGGGGCCAGGCTCTGGCCGGTAGAGCATCGCCGGGCTCTGGAGCAGCGCCTCGAGGGTGAGCTGCACCGCTGCCTCGAAGTCGAGCTCCTGCATCCACCCCGCCGCGCGAGTGAGGAGCCGTTGACGCTCCTCGACGGTCAAGGGGCGTCGGACGAGCCGGCTCGCGGTTCCAGCCATCAGGCGCTCGAGACAGCCGGTGCGCGCCTCCGCGGTGGTCCACGACTCGCAGCCCAGCACGCGCGCGAGCCGGGCGTGGTCGCTCACCAGGAAGGCCGCGGCGGCTTGGGCGGCGCGCTGCGCCCGGGCGACGAGCAGCTCGTTCGGTCGCGCACCCGCAGGGCCCTCGAAGCCGCCGATCGCGACGTCGTCCGGCAGGCTCTCCGCCAAGGGCACGTCAGCGCCGAGCGCGTCTCGCACCACGTTCTCGTATTGACGCTTGGTGAGCCGGCGGAGCGGCGATGGCCCCACGCCGAGGTCGAGCACGGTGGACGCGGAGGGAATCAGCTCGACCGTCGGCACCGGCGCGCCTGGGCGCTCGCTCGGGCACGCCGCGAACGAGCAGAAGAGGAGGACCCAAGCTCGGCGCACGAGCCTGGTTGTATGCGATGCCGACGACGCAATCGACACACCCGGCCGGGTTTGGCACGCTGGCAGCTCGCCGTGGCCCCTCCCAAGAAGAAGCCAGCTCGTCCCGTGATCAAGGCTCAGCCCGAGCAGTTCATCGGGCACGAGCAGATGACGATGTTGGGCACCGAGTCGTGGGCCGACTTCGAGAAGCGCATCAAGGAGCTCGAGGCCAAGAGGGCCGCCGAGGCGCAGGCCGCGGGAGGCATGACGGCTCCAGTGCCCGCGCACCAGCCCGCCCCCGCGCCAGAAGAAGCTCCCGAAGAGGCGACCGGCGCGGTGCCCGTCGAGCCCGAGCCCAAGGACGACGAGGGCCTCGACGACGACTCGCTCCCCGACGAATACGAAGGCTGATCAGGAACGCCGTCAGCCTTCGAGCCCTCGTCCCAGCACGTCGGTGACTTCCTCGGTGAGGCGCTCGGCGGTCGCTCCGTCGACGCGCGGTCGACGTCACCAAGGAAACCGTGGCGACCTTCCTCGACCGGTACGGCCGGTGCGACTCGAGCGTCGCGCTCGTCAGCTCGACCAACCCTGCCGGTGATCAGGCCAGCGCGACTTCGAAGCCGGTTCTGCCCTTCGGCCATTCGGTGCGCGGCGCCGACGAGGGCGTCACTCCGTAGAGCGCGAAGTCGAGCTTCTGGGTCATGAAGCCCTTCACCGCCGGCCAGAGCAGATCGCCAGCGCCGAGATCGAACGAGAAGAAGTGCAGCCCGGTGCCGTGCAGCCGGCGGTACGCCTCCTCGAGGAGCGCACGGAAGACCGCCACGTCGTCGTTCTTCACCGAGACGTTCGCGAGGTACGCGTACCGAAACTCCTCACCGGGCGCGGGCAAGGTCGGCCAGCGCAGCACCGTCGCGGCGAGGTCGTAGCCGCGCTTCACCCACTTCATCTTTCCCCCGTAGGCGCGCACCTCGAAGCGCTTCACCGGCTGCGGGTTCCAGATGGACGCGGTGCCGACGAGGGCGCCGCTCGAATCACGGGCGACGAGCACGTTCTCCATCGACAGCCCCGGCCAGTGCGCGAGGCGATGCGCGAGCTCTCCGTCGTCGAAGCGATAGCCGAAGGGCCGCGTGCGGTGATCAGCCGCGAGCAGCTGGCTCACCGCGTCGAGGTCGTTCGGTGCCGCGCTCGAGACCCGCACGTTCGTCGTTCGTCTCGGGTTGCGAGTCAGCTGAACCGAGACGGTGGTGAACGGCCGCATCAGCTCGTAGTGCGGCTGCTTGCTCCGCGAGGCGCGCTTCTTGGTGAGCGCGTTGATGGCGGCGCGATTCGAGGCGAGCAGTGAGGTGTAGTACTGCGTGCAGCCCGTCGTCGTGCAGAGCCGCTCGAAGTACTCGCCGAAGAAGCGGGCGAACGCGCGAGAGCGATCGAAGCGCACGCGGAGATCTCCGAGATAGCCGACCTTCTGCACCCGCCCGTCGAGCCAGCCCTCGCGCACGAGCGCGGTGCACATGCCGATGAGCTTCCCGTCGTCGGCGTCGCCCACGTAGACGAACGGCTCGGCCTTCTGCATTTGGTAGAGCGAGAAGAAGTCGGGAGCGCGCTGGGTCGCGAGCACGAGCTCTCCCCGCATCGGCACCTGGCCGAAGAGTTCGAGCAGCTGCGCGTTGTCGGCGGGCGTCGCGAGGCGTGGCGTCGGATCGGTCACGGGTCAGAGCAGGTCGAACGGCGCACCGAACGAGTTGTAGTCGACGAACCACTCTCCATCGACGATGACGGCCGGCACACCACCCGAGAACAGTCGACGGTGATGATCGATCACCCGCTCCACCTCGGCGGGCGAAGCGAAAGGCTCGCGGCTCCAGAACGGAAAGCGCCCGCCAAGCCGCGCGGCGAGCGCGCAGGACTTCGCTGGATCGTTCGAATGATGAACCACACCCCAGAAGCCACGCTCGACTGCCCGCGCCACTCGCTCGAAGAGCCCGTCGTCGTCACCGGCGAGTCCCAGGTACACCGGCTTCGGGAGTGAATCGGGACGAACCGGACTGTCCGCGAGCAGCCGCTCGTCCGCCACCGGAAGCAGCCCGCGTTCGGCCAGCGCGAGACACTCGTCGAGCCGCGCGAGCCCGCCTTCGAGGAGCACGGTGAGCCCGGGCACCAACGCCTTCACCGCGAGCGCCGCGTCGACCGACGCCGCAGACCCAGCCGAGCCCGCACGATCGAAGAGGGAGTATGTGTCGTAGCCGGTCGCGTCGATGAACCGGCGCACGACCTCGGCAGGCGTTCCCGTGAAGACCGCGTCGGCGGTGGAGAACGGTGACGGCCTCACGAGCTCGCCCTTCTCCATGACGATGGCGGGCGCGACCGACAGCTGGCCGGCGGCGCGGCTGCTCTTCACGGTGATGATGGTCTCCTTGATCACGAGCGCGACGCTAGGGGACTGGTTCGCCCCGCTCAACGGAACTCGCCCTGGCGCCGAGGTGGAGGACGAGTCCACACTCGCTTTCGTGCGCTTCGGGTGGCTCCTGGTGTTGGCCAGCTGTGGATCGACGCCGAGCGTCAGCGGCGATCGACTTCCGTCGAGCCCTGCCGGAACCGAGCTGAGCTTCGAGGTGCCAGCGGGAACGCGTGGCCTGACGTTCGTGGTCGAGGCGGCGGTGGGCGCGAACGACTTCATCGGCGTGCAGTCGCTCGTCGACCCGAGCGGCCGCGAGGTGGTGCGCGACTTCAAGAGCGTCGCCCATCCAGCGCGGAGCCTCACCGGCCAGAACGGAAGCGGGCTGGGCGTCGTCTCGGTTCCACTCCTCGAAGACGGCCTCGCCATGGCCGCGCTGCCGAGCGGACGATGGACGATTCGACTCGGCGGCCTCTCGGGCGATCCGAAGAATCAGAAAGGTGCGACCACGCCCTTCACCGGCCGCCTCGAAGCGACGGTGCTCCGGCGAATCGCCAGTGAGCGCGCCGTGCTCGACCTCGAGCTGTGGATCCCCGAGGGCCTCGTTCTCGAGGGAGCGACCCTCGACGCGTCGAACGCGCTCTCGACGCCGGCGCTCGAGCAGCGGCTGTCACTCGGCTTCGGGCTCCTCCGACGGCTCACCGGAATCGAGCGCGGCACCGTGCAGGTGCACTCGCTCCCGACCTCTTTCGCTGCGCTGCGGAGTGACGCCGAGATCGACACCGCGACGAGGAGCGTCGACTCGGCCCAGCTCGCCGCTCAGCTCGTGCTCACCAATCAGCTCTCGCCCGAGGGCCAGGGCGAGCTCAGCGGCCTCTCGCCATGTCTCCCCGGAGCGCCCGCCACTCCGTCGACGCCGTGCTCTGCGCTCGTGCTCTCGCTGCGCCGTGACGCGCCGGCCTGGCAAGAGGCCACCGTCTGGGTCCACGAGCTCTCGCACTTCGTCGGGCTGCGCCACACCACCGAGCTCGGAACGCCACCGGTCTTCGACGGCCTCGCCGACACGCCCGACTGCCTCGACACCTCGAAGAGCGCGTTGGCTTCGTGTCCTGACCGGAATCACCTCATGTTCCCCTCGGCGAACCAGTCGGACGGCCTCGACGCCATCACCCTGAGCGAGACCCAGCGCGCCGCGTGGGCCACCAGTCCACTCGCGCATCCCTGAGGCGCGCGCAAAGGTGCACACCCAAGAGACGTCCTGGGTCATGGCACTCATGGACAAGCGCTACTTCGAGTTCAGCGAAGGCACCTCCAACAAGTTCTGGGAGATCTGGGCCGAAGGGAGCGTGGTGAAGACTCGTTACGGGAAGATCGGCGCCTCGGGCCAGACCACCATCAAGGACGAGGGCGACGCTGACGGAGCCCAGAAGCTGTACCTCAAGCTCATCGCCGAGAAGACCAAGAAGGGCTACCAGGAGAAGCGCGCCTCGACCGCGTCGAAGCCCGCGCCCTCTGCCGCCAAGGTGGTCGCCGCCGCGCAGGCGAAGAAGCCGGTGCCGTCCGGGAAGGCGCTCGAGCTCAAGGGCAAGATCGTCGTCGTCACCGGCACGTTCTCCCAACCTCGCAAGCAGCTCGAGCAGCGCGTCGTCGACGCCGGCGCCACCCTCGGCGGCAGCGTCACCGCGAAGACGGACTACCTCGTCGTGGGAGCGGACGCGGGCTCGAAGCTGGCTGCGGCCCAGAAGCTCGGCGTGGCCTTGCTCACCGAGGATCAGCTCCAGAGCGGGTTGAGCGCCGCGAAGGCCGCGTCCGACGAGACGCCAGCGCACGACGCGCCCGCCGCCCAGTGGCAGGTCTACGCCGACCAGCTCCAAGAACGAGGAGACCCACGCGGGCAGGTCATCGCCCTCCAGTTCAAGCTGGGGAAGAAGGCCGACCCTGCGCTTCGAGCCCACGAGCGCGAGGCCCTCAAGCCGCTCCTCACTGGTCCGCTCGTCGGGGTGGTGGCGAAGTTCGACGCCCTCGTCGAGAAGCTGAAGGCCAACGAGCGCGCCCAGCTGCTCGCGTACTTCACCCACGACCCGGCGCCCGAACGCACCTTGCGCAAGGTCGAACAGGCGATCGGCGCTCCGCTTCACCCGTCGATCGCCACCTTCTTTCGCCAGACCAACGGGCTCCAGCTCTACGCGCAGGACCGCGAGGAAGAGAACTTCGACGACTCGTTCGTTCCGCTGAAGAAGTACGACGAGCGGGCGATCTCTCGCTTTCAGGAGAACTACCAGGTGACCTGGGGCCTCGACATTCCCCCCATCGACGAGCTGTTCCTCAGCACCTACGAGGACCAGCTGTGGTTCGACCACATGAGCGACGACGACACGCAGGAGTTCGGCCGCAAGTCCTATCCCCAGCTCTCCTTCCACAAGTCGCTGCGCGTCGTCGATCGGCACAACGGGTACTCCGTCATCGGCGCCGCCCTCATCGACCAGCCCGGCAACCCGAAGATCGGCCTCGGCGACGACTACGGCGCCGATTGGGGCTCGACCAAGACCGTCGACTTCGAGACCTTCATCACGACCGTCCTCGAGAAGCAGGCGCACACCGACAAGATCGTCAGCTGGCTTTCCCGATAGTCACCGTGCGGTTCACTCCGCGGGGGGCGCCGGTTCGAAGCGTCCGCGCAACGGGAGCTGGGGAATCTTCAAGGTGAGGAGGAACGCCAACACCGCCAGCACGGCGGCGAGCCGGTAGATGGCGCTGATCGACTCGGTGAACGACTCCTTCATCGCGAGCCCCACTGCGTCGATGGCCGCCAGCACCTTCGGCCGCTCGACCGCCAGCCGCATCTCCACCTTCGTCCGCGCCTGCTCGAGCGCGAGCGCCCCCAGCCGCTCCGCCTCGGCGTCGATGACTTCCTTCACCGGGCGCAACGCGAGCGCGGGGCCAGCCCCGTCCTTCAGCACCGAAGGCGACACGTCGAGGGCGGCGCGCCTCACCACCGGTGGCAACTCCTTCGACTCCAAGAGCGCGGTCCAGCGGTTCGCGTCTTGCGCCGCCTCCTGCACCCGGAGCCACTGTTCGGCAGCCCGGGCCTTCGCTTGCGCCGCGGGGCCACCGCCGGCCACCGCCGCCTTGAGCGCTTCGTCCGCGAGCGGGCTCGACTTCACCGCCATCACCGCCAGCGCGTCACCGTCGAGCGCCTTGAGCGCGAGCCGGCGTGCACCCTCGAGGCCGTCCGTCGCCCGCTGCTTGGCGGCGTCGGCGTCGAACATCATTCGCGCCTCACCCTCGCTGCCGCCCGGTCCGCCCGAGCGCTTGGCGAAGCTCTGCACCAGCGCCGGCGGCAGGCCTTCGGTCGCGCGCGCCAGCTTCCTCGTCATCGCGTCGGACAAGGTGGTCGCGAAGATGGAGCCGACGATCGCCACGCCGATGGTCGAGCCCATCGATCGGAAGAACGTCGTCATCGAGGTCGCCACGCCCATCTGCCGCTGCGGCACCGCGTTCTGGATCGCGAGCGTGTAGAGCGGAATCGACGGCCCGAGCCCGAGCCCGAGCATGATCATCTTCAAGGTGACCTCTCGCTGCGTCGACGTCGCCGAGAGCGTGAAGCCCATCACCAGGAACCCAATCGTGAGGATGACGAGGGCGATGAGCATGAACGGCTTGTACTTGCCGACCCGCGAGGCGAGCTGCCCCGAGAGCACGTTGCCGGCGACGATGCCCATCACCAGCGGGCTGATGGTGAGCCCCGACTGCGTGGCGGTGACACCCACCACGTTCACCATGAAGAGCGGCAAGAACACCATCGGGGTGAGGAACGCCGCGCCCAGCACCACCATCGACAGCACGCCCCACTTCGCCGCGGGGATCTTGAAGAGCGAGAGATCGACCAGCGGGTCCTTCACCTTGAGCTCCCAGGCGACGAAGCCGACGCAGCCCACCACCGCGACGAGCCCGAGCGCGAGCATCGGCGGTGACGTCCACAGATAGCCGGTGTCGCCCTCTCTCAAGACGGCGCGTCCGAGCGACGCACCGATGAGGAGCGGAATGACGCCCACCGCGAGCAGGAACGCCCCCATCACGTCCACCGACGCACGCGGGCCCGTCGACTTGAGCGGCGGCATTCGGAGGATGATGAACGCGAGCGCGATCGCCCCGAGCGGCAGGTTGATGAAGAAGACCCAGTGCCAGCCGAACTGATCGGTGATGAAGCCTCCGAGCAGCGGGCCGACGAGCGACGAGACGCCGAACACCGCGCCAAAGAGCCCGGTGAAGCGGCCGCGTTCGGCGGGCGTGAAGAGGTCCGCCACCACCGCGAACGCCGAGGTGAAGATCGACGCGCTCCCCACACCCTGCAGCGCCCTGAAGGCGATGAGCTGCGCCGCGTTCTGCGAGATGCCACAGAGCGCCGAGGCCGCGAGGAAGATGATCACTCCCACCACGAGGATCATCTTGCGACCGAAGAGATCGGAGAGCCGGCCGTACACCGGCACCAGCACCGTGGACGACACGAGATAGGCCGTGGTGATCCACGCGTAGAGGCCCGGCTCCAAGTGCAAGGTGCGCTGAATATCGGGGCCCGCGGTCGCGACCACCGTCTGATCGAGCGCCGAGAGGAACATCGAGAGCAACGTGCCCGCGAGGGTGAAGAGCTTCTGCTGGCGGGTGAGCGTCGGCAGCTCGGACAGCGGCGCGTTCATACCGCGGCCCTAGCACAGCCCTTCCACCCGGCTTCCTCTTCGCTCACCGGTCGAGCGGGCACCCTTGGGCCGACAGACGCCTTGGTTGGCCGCGAG
>Ga0268298_10002567_pt1 | contig 19705 bp, 11 predicted proteins | sample WWTPWeurt_MetaG_FD_194462 | JGI IMG/M metagenome (GOLD analysis project Ga0268298, IMG submission 194462) | Activated sludge microbial communities from WWTP in Nijmegen, Gelderland, Netherland - WWTP Weurt | ecosystem: Engineered > WWTP > Aerobic digester > Activated sludge | place...
GCCGGCGTCGACGAACAGCCGCTGCCCATGCGAGAGATACAGGCCCAGGTGATCGCGCTGGTGCGACAGGCAGCGGTTGTGGCTGGCGTGGCCCTGCGCCAGGCCGGCATTGAAGACGCCATCCATCCATGCCGTCGTGGCCAGCGCCTGCTCGTCCGGCGTCCAGTGGTCGCCGCTGCGCAGCAGATGGCCATGCGGCCGCATCACCAAGGCCTGCTTGAGCCCGCTGACCACATGCGTGGCCGCCTCCTCGCGCGCTGCGGACCCATCCGCCGCCCCGGGATGCGCCAGCCATTCCGCTCCATCGCAGAAGAACGACAGCCAGCGGCCCTGTGCATCGTGCTCCACATGGCGCCAGGGGCCCGGAAACCGCGCCTGCATGTCGTCGATCGTGGCCGGCCGGCTGGACCAGATCCGAGCGGGGCAGAACAGGCTGGCGCCCGGGCCGTCAGGTCGTGCCACGGCCGCCGAGGGGATGCCCGGCCTCGCCTGAGTGGCCATTGACTCATCCGGAACCGGCGGCGGCGACCAGCGCGCCTCGGGCAACGCCAGCACCTGCTGCAGCCGCTCCAGGTCACCTGGTCCGCTGGCCGCGGGATGATCCGGTTCGAACCAGCCGAAGCTGCCGCGTTGCACGCGCTGCCCGGGCGCCAGTTCGAAGGCCTCGTCCTGCAGCGCCACCAGGCTGTGCTCATGCTGCAGCCGCCGCGAGGGCAGGTCGCTCTCGCAGCCCAGGGGCAGGCCGTCGGGACGCCGCCCGCCGGCCATCAGCTGGCGCAGGTCGGTGGCCCAACCGACCACCCGCCCCAGGCTGCCCGACAGCAGCCACGGGCAACGACCGGCCACCGGCTGGTTCTGGCGCGAGGCGACCAGCGTGCCGTGGTGCCCGTGGACCAGCGGCTGGTGATCGACATACTGGCTGACATAGGCCTCGTTCAGCCGGACGGCCGACCAGGGCGCGAGGGCCACATCCTGCAGCCACAGCACATCCAGCGTCTGGCCGTGGGCGCCCTGGTTGTGCAGTTCAAGATGCCAGAACCAGGCTGCGGCCTGCGCGGCGGGCACCCATTCGAGGCGATAGGCCAGATCGCCCACGCACCCCTCCAGCCAGGTTCGGCCGCCCACGCAGCGACGCTGGCCGAGCGCGGCGGGGCCGGTCAGCGGGGTCGGCTCCCAGCGGCCGGACTGCCTTTGTCGCAGGACCACCTGCGCCGCCCCCGGCTCGAGTTCATGGGCCGGGAACAACGTGATCGACACGTCACCGCAGGCCAGCGACTTGAGTCCCCCGTGAGCCAACATCTCGGCTCGAGCACCCTGGCTCGTCGCCCCCGCCAGGGTCAGCACGCGCGGCAGCTCGGGAACGGCGGCAGTCATGGGCGGTGGGTCGAACGGGTCCGGATCGATGGGCGGGCCAATGTAATCGATTACAGGCGGAACTCGACTCCGGGCTAACGCTGAAGCCGCCCAGCTCACTCTTGCAAGAGGTCGGACGGGCACTTGTCGCGTCGCCCGGACATCGGGGTAACTCGCTAGGCAGCGATTTCATGGAAACCTTTACATTCCGCACCGGACTCCCCCGGGCTGCCCGCCACACCCCTGCGTTCAATCCCATGGCCACCACGATCAAGGACGTCGCTCGCGCCGCCGGTGTGTCGGTGGCCACGGTGTCGCGGGCCCTGAACGGCGCCGACAACGTGACGCCGGATACCCGGCGCCGGGTGGTGGCGGTGGCGACCGAGATGCGCTTCACCCCGTCGTCGGCCGCGCGCAGCCTGATCACCCGGCGCACGCACAGCATCGGCGCGCTGCTGCCCGACCTGTACGGCGAGTATTTCTCCGAGCTGATCCGCGGCATCGACCTGAAGGCCCGTGCGCGAGGGCTGCACCTGCTGGTCTCCAGCTCGCATGGCGATGCCTCCGAGGCCGCCGCCGCCTTGCGGGCCATGCATGGGCGGGTGGACGGCCTGCTGGTGATGTCGCCGCACCTCAATGCCGAAGCGTTGGCCGACAACCTGCCGCAAGGCCTGCCGGTGGTGCTGATCGCCACGCGCCAACCGGACAGCGGCATCTCGTCGTACGCGGTCGACAACCATGGTGGAGCGTTCGCGATGACGCGCCACCTGATCTCGCGCGGCCACCGCCGGGTGGCCTTCATCACCGGGCCCGACCACAACTACGAGGCCCAGGAGCGGCTGCGGGGCTACCGCGCGGCCCTGACCGAACTGGTGCCGGGGCAACCCGAGCTGCTGTTGCCGGGCGACTTCACCGAAGAAAGCGGCTGGCGCGCCGGCAGCGAGATCGCCACGCTGGCCGAGCGGCCCACCGCGGTGTTTGCCGGCAACGACATGATGGCCATCGGCTGCCTGGCCGCGCTGGCCGAGGCCGGCGTGAAGGTGCCGCAGGACATCGCGCTGGCCGGCTTCGACGACATCCCGATTGCGCGTTATGTCACCCCGCCGCTGTCCACCGTGCGGGTGCGCATCGCCGAGCTCGGCGGCCTGGCGATGGAGCGCCTGGCTTCCGCCATCGAGAACCCCGGGCGCAACGCGCCCCACCACCAGACCCTGCGGGCCGAGCTCGTCGTCCGGCAGTCCTGCGGCCCCGGCTGATCGCGCCCGCGATCGGCCGGGGCCCTCCTGAACCCCTCACCCCCGTTGACCCGAGAGGAGACCCCAAGATGAAACTGACGAGAAAAGGTTTTCAGCGCCACGCATTGGCCACCGCCGTGGTGCTGGCCCTGGCCGGCACGGCCCAGGCGCAATTGAGCACCTCCACCATCCAGGGCCAGATCACCAGCGGCGCCGCCGCGGCCCAGGCCGGGCTGCAGGTGACGGCGGTGAACCTGGCCAATGGCGCCGTCTACCGCACCGTGACCCGCGCCGACGGCAGCTATGTGCTGGCCGGCCTGGCCCCGGGCTCGTACGAGATCCGCGTGGGCAACCAGAAGTCGCAGACCGTCACGGTGCAGGTGGGCGAGACCGCCTCGGTCGACCTGTCGGTCACCGGCACGCAGCAGGTCACCATCGTCGGCTCGATGGCGCGCAAGGACGTGAAGAACTCCGAATCGGGCACCACGGTGTCGCGCCGGCAGATCGAAACCCTGCCGCAGGTGACGCGCAACTTCCTCGCCTTCGCCGACCTGGCACCCGGCGTGCGCTTCATCAACGATCCGGCCAGCGGCTACACCCGCATCCAGGGCGGCGCGCAGAGCTCCGACCGGGTGAACGTGTTCATTGACGGCATGAGCCAGAAGAACGACCTGACCCGCGGTGGCATCGCCGGGCAGAACGAGTCGCGCGGCAACCCGTTCCCGCAATCGGCCATCGCCGAATACAAGGTCATCACGCAGAACTACAAGGCCGAGTACGGCTCGGTCTCCAGCACCGCCATCACCGCCGTCACCAAGTCGGGCACCAACACCACGCAGGGCGACGCCTTCCTCGACTATGCGGGCAACAGCCAGATCGCCTACAGCCCCTTCGAGACCCAGAAGGAGCGCGATGGCCTGCCGCGCCCGGCCGCCAAGCAGTCGCAGTTCGGCGCCTCGATCGGCGGCGCGATCGCGCCCAACAAGGTGCACTACTTCCTGTCGTACGAGGGCAAGGACAACACCATCCCGTCGCAGCTCGGCGTGGGCAAGACGCTGGACGGCGTGAAGGTCACGCCCTGGCTGACCGACAACATCCTGAACAAGCAGTGGACCACCGAGCGTCAGTTCCATGAAGACCTGCTGTTCGGCAAGCTCAGCGTGGCCCTCGACGACAACAACCGCCTCGAGTTCTCGGCCAAGTTCCGCTCCGAGAAGGACCAGGGCTCGCTGCAGTCGGACGAGCATCCGGACTGGGGCTTCTCGACCCCCAGCAATGCGCTGCACCGCACGCAGAAGGAGCAGCGCCTGAATGCCAAGTGGGAGCTGTCCAGCGACCGCTGGATCAACGAGGCCAATGCCGAGCTGTTCTACAACTCCTACACGCCCGAGACGGTCGACATGCGGCCGTTCATCGAATACAAGCGCGCCAACTGGTCGGGCGTGATGATGGACGGCCGCATGGAAGGCCGCAGCCGCAACAAGCAGAGTGCGTTCGTGCTGAAGGATGACTTCACCTTCACCGGCACCTCGGGCCATGTGATCAAGGCTGGCGCCAGCCTCAACCGCTCCACCTATGACGTGGGCGGCTCGCGCTTCGCCGTGCCGCACTACTTCGTGTTCATCACCGATGCCGGCGTGCCCGGCCTGGTGGGCGATCCCGGCATGCCCGGCGCCGACGCCAACAACCCGGCGGGCGCGTCGGTGTTCTACCCAGGCTGGGAGCCGTTCTCCAAGAGCCCGGCGCCGGCCACCTACGTCAAGTACACCAACAACAAGTTCGGCCTGTACCTGCAGGACGACATCGCGTTGAACAAGAACGTCGAGCTCAACCTCGGCGTGCGTTGGGACTACGAGGACAACGCCTTCAACAACGGCTACAAGACGCCCTCGTACGTGCTCGCCGCGATGAACGCGGTGGATACGCGCGCCGGCGCCGCCGCCGGGCAGACCTATGCCCAATCGCTGGCCAAGGGCGGCATCAACATCAAGGACTACCTGTCTTCCGGCAGCGAGCGCAAGGCCTTCACCGGCGCCTTCCAGCCGCGCCTGGGCATGAGCTGGGACCTGAAGGGCGACAAGTCGTCGGTGGTGGTGGCCGGCTTCGGACGCGCCTACGACCGCACCCCGGCGATGAAGGCGCGCGACGAACTGATCAACAACGCCGCCCAGGCACCCGACGGCAAGGTGTGGGAGTTCTGGCTGCTCAACAACAACATGAAGATGCCCTACTCCGACCAGTTCGGCCTGTCGCTGCGCCAGGCGATCGGCGACTGGTCGGCCGAGGTGGGCGTGCAGGAGGTGCGCGGCTACAACGAGTTCCTGTGGACGGCCGGTGGCCGCAACCCCGATGGCTCGGTGCCCAGCGGCGGCGCGTGGTTCGATCCGGCCGGCGGCAACCCGCCGCAGACCATCAACGGCTTGCGCCTGGGCGACACCTCGGCCAAGACGCGCACCCGCAACCTGATGATCAAGGCCGAGAAGCCCTACACCCGTGCATCGGGCTGGGGTGCCTATGCCGCGCTGACGCTGTCGGACGCCAAGACCACCGCCACCGACTTCGGTGCCGAATCCAGCGACTCCAACCAGTTCAACTGGTCGGTGGGCAAGGACCAGGCCAACGTCTGGCGCAAGTCGATCGATGTCGAGAAGTACCGGCTCGTGGTCAGCGCCAGCGCCGACAACATCCTGCCCTGGGGGATCCTGCTCAGCGGCAAGGTCACCGCCGGCCCTGGCACGCAGTTCTTCGTCACCAGTTGCGCCAAGGGCTGGGGGTCGGGCTGCGAGCGCTACATCGCCGACGGCGGCGCGTTCGAGCAGGTCGACCTGATGCTGTCCAAGGAGGTCAAGCTGCCGGTGGGCCAGAAGCTCACGGTCCGCCTCGACATCCTGAACCTGTTCAACAAGGCCAACTACGGCAAGTACGACACCTGGGGCGGTGGCCCGGGCAACCCGCAGAACGCCTGGGGTGGCGACAATGCCAACGCCGGCAAGCCGCTGGGCCTGGCCGGGCCGATGCGCACGGTCAAGTTCGGCATGAAGTACGAGTTCTGAACCCCGCCGGCGGGCGCCTGCGGGGGCCCGCCTGAGACCTGCGTCGCGGCCGCCCTCACGGGCGGCCGCGTTGTTGAAGCTGCACCTCTTTGCCACCGATGCCTGCTGCCCACGACCCCGATCGCCGACGCTGGCTCGCGGCCGCGCCGCTGGCCACGTTGGCTGCCTGCCAGGGTGGCGGCCGGCCTGCGCCGACTGCCAGCCCCACGCCGGCCGAATTCGGCGAGCCGGCCACCTCGCTGCCCGACGATGCCGCGTTGCTCGACGACCTGGCCCGCCGCACCTTCGACTTCTTCTGGGACACCGCCCATCCGACCACCGGCCTGGTGCCCGACCGCTGGCCCGGCAATCCGCACATGGCCAGCATCGCGGCGGTGGGCTTCGCGCTGACCGCCTATGTGGTGGGCGTCGACCGCGGCTGGGTGCCGCGCGACGCGGCACGCGAGCGGGTACATGCCACGCTGCGCTTCCTCGCCAGCGCGCCACAGGGGCCGCAGGCACAGGGGTGTGCGGGGCATCGCGGCTTCTACTACCACTTCCTCGACATGCGCACCGGGCATCGCTTCGGCCCGCGCGTCGAGTTGTCGAGCATCGACACCTCGCTGCTGATGGCCGGCGTGCTGTGCGCGCGGGCCGCGTTCGATGCCGCGCATCCGCAGGAGGCCGAGATCCGCCGCCTGGCCGATCGGCTGTACGAGCGTGTCGACTGGGCCTGGATGCATCAACGCGGCGGCCTGATCTGCATGGGCTGGAACCCCGAGCGCGGCTTCGCCGACTTCATCGACTACCACGGCTACGACGAGGCCATGCTGCTGGTGCTGCTGGCCCTGGGCTCGCCCACGCATCCGGCGCGGCCCGACGCCTGGGAGGCGTTCTGCGCCACCTACCCGCGCACCTGGGGCATCTACCAGGGCCAGACCCACCTGGGCGGCGCGCCGCTGTTCTGGCACCAGTACTCGCATGTGTGGGTCGACTTCCGCGGCATCCGCGATGCCTTCATGCGCGACAAGGGGCTGGATTACTTCGAGAACAGCCGCCGCGCCACGCTGGCCCAGCAGGCCTACGCGTTGGCCAACCCAGGCGGCTGGAACGACATGGACGGCGAGATCTGGGGCCTCACTGCCTGCGACGGCCCCGGCGAGATCACCGGCCCCGACCACCTCGGCCGCACGCGGCGCTTTCGCGACTACAAGGCGCGCGGCGCCGGCCTGGTCGACGCGTTCGACGACGGCACCATCGCGCCCACCGCAGCCCTGTCGTCGCTGCCCTTCGCCCCCGAGCGGGTGCTGCCCACGTTGCGCGCGATGCGCCGGCGCCTGGGCCGGGCGATCTACCAGCGCTACGGCTTCGTCGACGCCTTCAACACCAGCTTCCGTGCCGAGGGGGCCAAACTCAGCGACGGGCGCTACCTGGCCGGCTTCGGCTGGGTCGACACCGACTACCTGGGCATCGACCAAGGCCCGATCGTGGCCGGGATCGCCAACCATCGGAACGAGCTGATCTGGCGCACCATGAAGCGCCTGCCAGCCCTGCGCCGCGGCCTGCAGCGTGCCGGCTTCACCGGCGGCTGGCTGGAGACGGCGTGAGCCTCGCCACCCGGCGCGGGCTGCTCGGCGCCACAGCAGCGGCGCTCGCCGCGCCGGCGCTGATCGGCTGCAGCCGGCGCGACGAGCGCACGCTGCAGTTCTGGGCCATGGGCCGCGAGGGCGAGGTGGCCGGCGAGCTGCTGAAGGACTTCGCCCGCGAAGCGCCTGAGCTGCACGTCCACATCGAGCAACTGCCGTGGAGCGCGGCGCACGAGAAGCTGCTCACCGCCTTCGCCGGCGATGCCACGCCCGACCTGGCGCAGATGGGCAACACCTGGCTGCCCGAGTTCGCCGCACTGGGCGCGCTGGAGCCGCTGGACGATGCGGTGGCCCGCAGCGCCACGCTGGCCCCGGCGGATTACTTCGCCGGCATCTGGGACACCAATGTCATCGACGGCCGGCTGCTGGGCGTGCCCTGGTACGTCGACACGCGGCTGCTGTTCTACCGCCGCGACCTGCTCGCGCGCGCCGGCTTCGACGCCCCGCCGCGCGATTGGGCCGAGTGGCTGCGCATGCTGCACGCCATCAAGCAGCAGGTGGGCGCCGACCGCTACGCGGTGCTGCTGCCGCTGAACGAATACGACCCGCTGGTGGCGCTGGCGCTGCAGCAGGACGAGCCGCTGCTGCGCGAGGGCGGGCGCTTCGGCAACTTCCGCGGCGCAGGGTTCCGGCGCACGCTGGAGTTCTATCTCGACATGTACGCGTCCAGGCTGGCGCCGCCGGCCTCGAACAACGAGATCGCCAATGTCTGGAACGAGTTCGGCCGCGGCTACTTCTCGTTCTACATCACCGGGCCCTGGAACATCGGCGAATTCAAGCGCCGCCTGCCGGCCGAGCTTCAGGGCGCCTGGATGACCGCGCCGCTGCCCGGGCCGCAGGGCCCCGGCGCCTCGATCGCCGGCGGCTCGAGCCTGGCGGTGTTCCGCCGCTCGCCGCGCAAGGCCCAGGCCTGGCGGCTCGTGGAATTCCTCTCGCGGCCGTCCACACAGCAACGCTTCCGGGCGCTCACCGGCAACCTGCCACCGCGCCGCAGCGCCTGGGCCGAGCCGGCGCTGGCCGCCGATGCCCACTCGGCTGCCTTCAGAGACCAGCTCGAGCGGGTGCGCGCGGTGCCCAAGGTGCCTGAGTGGGAACGCATCGCCACCGAGCTGCGCCTGGTGCTCGAGCGCGTGGTGCATGGCGACCTGCCGGCCGCACGGGCCCCCGACGAGCTCGACCGCCGCGCCGATGCGCTGCTCGACAAGCGCCGCTGGATGCTGGCGCGCCAGGGGGCGGCATGAATCGACGCCTGGCCGGCTGGGTGTTCGTGGCGCCAGCGCTGGCCGCCATCGCGGTGTTCTTCGTGGGGCCGGTGCTGGCCGCGCTGGCGATGAGCCTGACCGACTTCGACATCTATGCGCTGGCCGACTGGCGCAACCTGCGTTTCGTCGGCTTCGACAACTACGTTGCGCTGCTGCGCAACCCGCTCTTCTGGCAGGCGCTGCTCAACACCTGCATCTTCGTGGTGCTGGGCGTGCCGCTGTCGATCGGTGCCTCGCTCGGCGCGGCGCTGCTGCTGCACTCGCCGATGGCGCGGCTGCAGGGGTTCTTTCGCACCGCGCTGTTTGCGCCGGTGGTGACCACGCTGGTGGCGGTGGCGGTGGTGTGGCGCTACCTGTTCCACACCCGCTACGGGCTGCTCAACCATGCGCTGGATGCGATCGGCATCGCCCCCGTCGACTGGCTGGGCGATCCGTTGTGGGCCATGCCGGCCATCGTGCTGCTGAGCGTGTGGAAGAACTTCGGCTACAACATGGTGATCCTGCTGGCCGGCCTGCAGGCCATCCCGGAGGATCTGTACGAGGCTGCGCGGCTGGATGGCGCCAGACGCTGGGCGCTGTTTCGCCACATCACGCTGCCCACGCTGGCGCCGATGCTGCTGGTGGTGAGCATCCTCACCATGGCCGGGCACTTCCAGCTCTTCGCCGAGCCCTATGTGATGACGCAGGGCGGCCCGGCGCAGCGCACGGTGACGGTGCTGTACCTGATGTACGAGGAGGGCTTCAAGTGGTGGAGCCTGGGCTCGGCCTCGGCAGTGGCCTTCGTGCTGTTCGCGATCATGTTCGCGATCACGCTGTTGCAGTTAAAGGTGAGCCGCACGCAGGCGGGGCGATGAGGCTGCGCCCCGGTCATGTGCTGGTCAACGGCGCGCTGGCGGTGCTGTCGGCCGCCACGCTGTTCCCGCTGGCGTGGATGCTGATGGCGTCGCTGATGGCGCCGGGCGAGGCCAGCCAGTTTCCGCCGCCACTGTGGCCGAAGAGCCCCAGCCTTGCCAATTACCGCCAGCTGTTCGAGGCCCACGGCATCGCGCGCCAGGCGGCCAACAGCCTGGCCGTGGCGGTGGCCGCCACCCTGTTGTCGCTGGCCTTCAACCTGAGCGCCGGCTATGCCTTCGCCAAGCTGCCCTTTGCCGGACGCGAGCGGCTGTTCCGTGCGCTGCTGGGCGCACTGGTGATCCCGGGGCAGGTGGCGATGATGCCGCTGTTCCTGCTGCTCAAGCAGATGGGGCTGGTCAACACCTATGCCGGCGCGCTGGTGCCCTGGCTGGCCAGCGTGTTCGGCATCTTCCTGGTGCGCCAGTATGCGCAGGGCATCCCGGACGACCTGCTCGAGGCGGCGCGCATCGACGGCGCCGGCGAGTGGCGCATCTTCACCGCCATCGTGCTGCCGCTGCTCAAGCCCATTATCGTCACGCTGGCGGTGCTGGTGTTCCTGGGCTCGTGGAACGACTTCATGTGGCCACTGATCGTGCTCACCGACCGTGACCTGCAGACCCTGCCGGTGGCCCTGGCCGGGCTGTCGCGCGAGCATGTGCAGGACACCGAGCTGATGATGGCCGGCTCGGTGCTCACCGTGGCGCCGGTGCTGATCCTGTTCCTGGTGCTGCAGCGGCACTACATGAAGGGTTTGCTGATGGGAAGCGTCAAGTGAGTCGTTGTTTCCTGGTCCGCCCGCATGGCGCCCGGCGTGCTCAGGCCGGGGTGGGCAAAGAAGTGGGCTGTTCGAGGCGGGTGTGGATGGTGCTGGCCGCCCTGGCCCTGGCGCCGACGTGGCCCGTGCTGGCCGCCGAAACCCCCGACACGCAACTGCTGGATGACTTCCGTGATGCACGGCGCTGGAGCGCCAGCGCCTCCGACCAGGTGGCGGCCCGCGTCGAGGCCGATGGTCGTGGCGGCAGCTGCCTGCACTACGACTTCCAGGGCGTCTCGGGCTATGCCGTCGCGCGACGCCAGGTGGCGCTGACGGTGCCCGCGCACCATGCCTTCACGCTGCGCCTGCATGGGCAGGGGGCGCCCAACCAGTTCCAGGTCAAGTGGGTGGATGCCAGCGGCGACAACGTCTGGTGGCGGCAGATCACCGACTTCGTGCCGCCCACCCGGCCCACCGATCTGCGCATCCGCCAGCGACAGATCGAGTTCGCCTGGGGCCCGACCGACGACAAGGTGCTGCGCCAGGCGGCGGCCATCGAGCTGGTGGTGGCCAGCGGGCGCGGCGGTGGCCGCGGCAAGCTGTGCTTCGAGCGGCTCGAGATGCATCGCCTGCCGGCGCCCGGGCCGGTGACCGAGCCTCGGGTGATGCGCGATGCGCACGGCAGCACGCTGGACCTGGGCCTGCCGCGCGAAGTGAACGGCCTGATCTGGCGCTGGGCGCAGGGCCGGATGCCGCGTGACGCCACGATCCAGGCCTCGGACGACGGCCAACGCTGGCGCACGCTGCACCGCATCCGCGGCAGCCAGCGCGCGTGGCAGGCCACCTGGCTGCCCGAGCAGGAGGCTCGCTTCTGGCGCATCACCAGCCCCCACGCGGTGGCCGAGCTGCGGCACGCCGGCCCCACGGAGTGGCCCGACCGCAACGCGATGCTCAAGGCCCTGGCCGCCACCGCGCCGCGCAGCTGGCATCCGCGCGCGTTCCATGGCGAGCAGAACTACTGGACTCTGGTGGGCGTGGATGGGGGCGGGGCCAGCGCCGCGCTGATCTCGGAGGATGGTGCGATCGAGCCGCGACGCGGCGGCCCGTCGATCGAGCCGTTCGTGATCGATGGCGATGGCGCGGTGCACGGCTGGGCCGAGGTGCAAGCCCGCACCACCTTGCGCGAAGGCCACCTGCCGGTGCCGTCGGTGCACTGGTCGCATCCGCGCTTCGAACTGCAGGTGGAAGCCGCCGCCATCGGCCAGCGCGACGCGGACCAGCTGATCGCGCGTTATGTGCTGCGCAACCCGACGCCGCAGGCCCAGTCGCTGTCGCTGGTACTGGCCCTGCGGCCTTGGCAGGTGAACCCGCCGCAGCAGTTCCTCAACACGCCAGGCGGCGTGGCGCCGATCCAGCGCATCGAGTGGCGCGGGCGCACGCTGGCGGTCAACGGGCGGCCGTGGCTGCAGACGCTGACAACGCCAGAGGCCGCCATCGCCGGGGCCTTCGACCGCATCGATCCGCTGGCCGTGGCGGCCCGCGGCGCCGCGGCCCCGCGGGCAGCTGACCCGGCGGCCCTGGCCAGTGCGGCGGTGCGCTGGCCGGTGGTGCTGGCCCCCGGCCAGACCCGTGAGGTGATCGTCGCGCTGCCGTTGGCCGGGCAGCCCCGGCCGCCGCAGGATGCCGCAGCGGCTCGTCGGCTGGTGGACGCCGCCGCCGCCGCCTGGCGCGAGCGGCTCAACCGCGTGGCCCTGAACCTGCCGGCTGCCGCGCCGCCGGTGGGCGACACCCTGCGCGCCGCGCTCTCGCACATCCTCATGTCGCGCGACGGGCCGGCGCTGCAGCCGGGCACCCGCAGCTATGCCCGCAGCTGGATCCGGGATGGCGCGATGATGGTCGCCGGCCTGCTGCGGCTGGGCGAGGTGGAGCCGGCCCGCGAGTTCGTGCAGTGGTACGCCAGGCACCTGTTCGGCAACGGCAAGGTGCCCTGCTGCGTGGATGCGCGTGGTGCCGATCCGGTGGCCGAGAACGACAGTCACGGCCAGTTCATCTTCGCCGTGGCCGAACTGTGGCGGCACACCCGTGACGAGGCCTTGCTGCAAGCACTGTGGCCACAGGTCGACGCCGCGGCGCGCTACCAGGAGCAATTGCGCCAATCCGAGCGCACCGCGGCCAATCGCCAGCCGGGCCGCGAAGGCTGGTTCGGCACGATGCCGGCGTCGATCAGCCACGAGGGCTACTCGGCCAAGCCCATGCACAGCCACTGGGACAACTTCTGGGCACTGACCGGGTGGCGCGATGCGGTGCTGCTGGCCCGGGCGATGGGCCTGCGCGAGCGCGCCGACGAGCTCTCGCGGCAACACGACGAATTCCGCCGCGAGCTGGGCGAGTCGCTGGCCGCCACCATGGCCCGGCACCGCATCGACCACCTGCCGGGTGCCGTGGAGCTGGGGGATTTCGATCCCACCTCGAGCACCGTGATCTTCAGCCCGGCCGGCGTCGAGGCCCTGGTGCCCCGTGCCACGCTGGAGGCCACCTGGCAACGCTGGTGGGACGAGTCCGAAGCCCGCCGCCGCGGCACCCGGCCCTGGAAGGACTACACGCCGTATGAGTTGCGCTCGGTGTCGTCGCTGGTGCGCCTGGGCTGGCCCGAGCGGGCGCTGGCCATGCTCGACTTCTTCCATGCCGATCGCCGACCCGCCGGATGGCCCCAGTGGGCCGAGGTGGTGTGGCGCGATCCGCGGGACCCGAGATTCATCGGCGACATGCCGCATGCGTGGATCTCGTCGGACTACATCCGCTCGGCACTCGACCTGCTGGCCTACGAGCGCGACAGCGACGCGGCCCTGGTGCTGGCCGCCGGCGTGTCGCCGGCCTGGCTGCGCAACGGGCCGGTGGAGGTGCGCGGCCTGCACACCGCGCACGGGCGGCTGGGGTACCGGCTGACCATGGCCGAGGGCCGAGTGGCATTGGCGGTGGAGCCCGGCCTGAACCGTCCACCCGGTGGGCTGTGGTGGGCCTGGCAAGGGCAGTGGCTGCCGGTGCCGGCCGATGGCCGCCTGAGCGTGCCGGCACCCGGCCCGTAGCACCGGGCCTTCCGCCGCGGCAGGGGCCCGGCAATGCCCCGAGCAGGCCGTTGCCGCGGCGCTTTCTCCGTCGATCCGTCGGCCCTGCGTTGGGGCAGAGTGGACGCTCGCCATGAGCACGGATCCACGACACGCCGACGACGCGCCCGATGTGGCGGGCTGGGCGCTGGCCTGGCAGCACCGCCACCCGCTGGCGCTGCGACTCACCGCAGAGCAGATCGACAGCGTCGGTCTGATCCTGCTGCCCCATGCCGGGCCCGACGATGGCGGCGAGGGCAAGGCCGCCGCGGGCCGGAAGGGCAAGGGGAAGGCAGACGTCGAGCCTGCGGACGCCGCCCCGGCACCCCGCCTGCCGTGGTGGAAGCGCCTGCGGCGAGGCGCCGCAACGGGCCAACCGCTGTACAGCGAGAACCTGATTCCGGAGATCGGCCGCCGCAAGCTGCAGGCATTTGCCTTGCGCCACGGGTTCAGCGAGCGGCCCGAAGGCGGCAAGTGGCCGGAGCGCGAGGCCGAGCTCGATCCCAAGCGGGTGGCCCTCGCGGCCGCCAGCGGCCAGACCGGACGGGTCGATCGGCTGCTGTTCACCGCTGCACTGGTGCATGGCTCGCGACGGCAGCGCCTGGTGTTCGGTGCCGGTCCCAATCCGGCCGTCCTCGGCCATCGCTGGCTGGACCGCCGCCGAGTGGCCCTCGCCTCGACCTTGGGCGTCGTGCTGATCGCCGCTGCCGGCATCGGCGGTTGGGCCTTGTGGGACACCATGGGATCGAGGCGCGATGCGCTCGCTGCGGCCGCCGCGGCATCCGGTGCCTCGGCGGCGGGTTCGCGCGGCGCCTCAGCTGCCGGCGGGCATGGCCCGGCCGGTGCGATGGCTCAGGCCACGCCGGGCGGGTCTGCGGCAGCAGGGTTGACGGCCCGGCCCCACATCGGTGCCCATCTGGCGTCGATCGTGCCCAACCTTCGGCCACAGCTGGCCGAGGCGGCGCGACGCAGCCGCGGCGACCCGGCCGCTTCCGCCGGCTCCGCTGCAAGCGGGGCCTCCCTGTCGTCGGCGGCCCCGGCGGCCTCGGCTGGCTCCGCGGCCGGCACACGGGTGGCGACAGCCGCGTCGGGGCCAATGGCCGCTGGCGCGTCGGCCTCCTCGGCATCGGCCGCCGCCGCAGGGCCCTCGGCCCCGGCGGCCAGCGCGCCCCCGCCGCCGGAACACCACTTCGCCCTGGTCAGCCCCCCGATGCGCCGCAAGGCCGACGCCGAGGCGGCGCTGAAGCGGCTTCAAACCGAGACCGAGCGCATCCGGCACCCGGTGGCCACCCAGACCTCTCTGCTCTCCTCCGCCGAGGGGTATCGGATCAGCTGGTGGCCGTTCAAGCAGCGGCGCCAGGCCGACAACGCACAGGCGGCGATGGCCGACCGCAAGGTACGGCTCGAGGTCGTGGAGTTCTGATCGCCTTGCCGCCGGTGCATGGCCCGGCGCCCTGACAATGCCGCGATGCCCGCGGCCAACTTGCCCACCCTCGCGCCCATCGAGCGTGGTCGACCTGCCGCACCGATGGGGAGGATGCTGCCATGCTGATCAACTGCGTCGCCTACCGCGAAGGCCACAAGCTGGCCGACATTCCGGTGGCCGAGATCAGCGACTACCTGGCCCAGCCCGGGTGCTTCGTCTGGGTGGCGCTCAAGGATGCCGACGAGGCCGAGCTGACCCTGATGCAGGAGGAATTCGACCTGCACGACCTGGCCATCGAGGATGCCCGCCATGGCCACCAGCGGCCCAAGATCGAGGAGTACGGCGAAACCCTGTTCGCGGTGCTGCACCTGATCGAGTTCTCGCCCACCGACGACCTGCGCGTGGGCGAGGTGCATGTGTTCACCGGGCGCAACTTCGTGCTCTCCATCCGCAATCGAAGCACCCAGGGCTTCCTGGGCGTGCGCGAGCGTTGCGAGCGCGAGCCGCACCTGCTCGGCCTGGGCGCCGGGTTCGTGCTCTATGCCCTGATGGACACCGTGGTCGATCGTTATTTTCCGCTGGTCGATGCCCTGGATTCCGAACTGGAGACGATCGAAGGCCAGATCTTCGAGCGGGGCGCCGGCCGGGCCAACATCGAGCGGCTGTACGACCTCAAGCACCGGGTGACCACGCTGCGCCATGCGGTGGCGCCGCTGATGGACAGCGCGGGCAAGCTGCATGGCGGTCGCGTGCCGTCGGTGTGCGTGGCTGCGACCGACTACTTCCGCGACATCTCCGACCACCTGGCGCGGCTGCAGACGTCGATCGACACGATCCGCGACACCATCGGCACCGCGATCCAGGTCAACCTCTCGATGGTCACCATCGAGGAGAGCGAGGTGACCAAGCGCCTGGCGGCGTGGGCCGGGATCTTTGCCGTGGCCACCTTCTTCGTCGGCGTGTGGGGCATGAACTTCGAGCACATGCCCGAGCTGAAGTGGCCCTGGGGCTACCCGATGGCACTGGGCCTGATCGGCGCCACCTGCACCACCATGTGGTGGCGCTTCCGCAAGGCCGGCTGGCTGTAGCCCCGCGTCAAGGGTCTGCGGGCTCTGCCGGGCACCTGATTGCCAAGGACGTCTAAATGAGAATGATTCTTGTTAAGATGCAGCATCCCATCCCCACAAGGCCATTCCCATGACCCTTCGCCCACTTGCCCTGCGCCGGTTCACCCTGCTGGGCCTCCTGGCCTTGATGCCACTGCTCGGAACAGCCCAGGAGAAGGTGCTCAACCTCTACTCGGCCCGCCACTACCAGACCGACGAGGCGCTGTACACCAACTTCACCAAGGCCACCGGCATCCGTATCAATCGCATCGAGGGCAAGGAGGACGAGTTGGTCGAGCGCCTGCGCAACGAAGGCGCGGCCAGCCCCGCCGACCTGCTGATCACGGTGGACGCGTCGCGGCTCGAGGTGGCCGATGCGCTCGGGCTGTTCCAGCCGGTCAAGTCCAAGGTGCTGGAAGAGCGCATCCCCGCCGCGCTGCGCACGCCGACCTGGTTCTCGTTCTCGACGCGCGCCCGCGTGATCGTGCACCACAAGGCCACCGTCAAGGGCGAACTGGTGCAGAACTACGGCGACCTGGCGCTGCCGGCGCTGAAGGGCCAGGTGTGCATGCGCTCGGGATCGCATCCATACAACCTGTCGCTGGGTGCCTCGCTCATCGCCCATGAAGGTGAGTCGCGGACCGAAGCCTGGGCCCGAGGGCTGGTGGCCAACTTCGCCCGCCCTCCCAAGGGGGGCGACACCGACCAGATCAAGGCGGTGGCGGCTGGCGAGTGCGGCGTGACCATCTCGAACACCTACTACCTGGCGCGGATGATGCGCAGCAACAAGCCCGACGACCAGGCCGCCATCAAGGCCATCGGCATCGTCTGGCCCAACCAGTCCGGCCGGGGTGCGCACATCAACGTGTCGGGCGCCGGAGTGCTCAAGCATGCCCCCCACCGCGAAGCCGCGATCCGCTTCCTGGAATACCTGGCCAGCGACGCGGCGCAGGCCTACTTCGCCGAGGGCAACAACGAGTGGCCGGTGGTGGCCAGCGTGCGCACCACCAACCCGGCGCTGGCTGCGCTGGGCGCCTTCAAGGCCGACCCGCTGGCCATCGGCACCTTGTCGAAGAACACGCCTGTGGCCCAGAAGGTGTTCGATCGCGCCGGCTGGCGCTGACCCGCGGCAGCCAGGCGTCAGGGCCCGCCGCTGTCCACCCCGGGCGCCGGCGTGCCGGCCGCCAAGGACGGGCCGGCCGGGCAGCCCACCTGTTCAGGTGACGCTGACGCGCTGGCCGCGCGCGATCTGCCGGCACAGCAGCACCATCGGCACCAGCCCCACCGCCACGATGGCCAGCGCCGCGGTGCTGGCCTCGGCCAGGCGTTCGTCGCTGGCCAGCACGAAGGTCTGGGTGGCCAGGGTGTCGAAGTTGAACGGTCTCATCACCAGCGTGGCCGGCAGTTCCTTCATCACATCGATGAACACCAGCAGCGCTGCGGTGAGCAGGCTGCCACGCAGCAAGGGCAGGTGCACGCGCACCAGGGTCTGCGCCGGGCTGTGGCCCAGGCTGCGGGCGGCCTGGTCCATCTGCGGCGTGATGCGGGCCAGGCCTGCATCCACGGTCTGCACGGCTGCACTGAGATAACGCACCAGGCACGCGTACACCAGGGCTGCGATGGTGCCGGTGAGCAGCAGCCCGACCTCGACGCCGCCCACCTCGCGGGCGACGGCCGCCAGGATGTGGTCGATGCGGGTGACCGGAATCAGCACCCCCACCGCGATCACCGAACCCGGCAACGCATAGCCCAGGCCCGAGGCCCGGTGCACCCAGCGCATGCCGCGGCCGCGGTGCACCCGTGCTGCATAGCCGATCAGCAGGGCCAGCGCCACGGCCAGCAGCGCCGTGGCGCCGGCCAGCGTCACGCTGTGGCGCGCCAGGATGAGAAAGCGTTCGCCGAACTGCGCATCGCCTTCGACCCAGGCCATGCGCAGGAGAAGACCTGCCGGCAACACGAAGCCCAGCACCAGCGGCAGCGCACAGCCCGCCGTGGCCAGCCCTGCGCGCAGGCCATGCACGTCCACCCGCGATGACCCGCTGCGGCGCAGGCTGGCATCGTCGAAGCGCGCCCGCCCCCGCAGGCTCCGTTCGGCCGCCAGCACCAGGCCCACGAACGCCAGCAGCACCAGTGCCAGCTGGGCCGCGGCCGCCCGATCGCCCAGCGAGAACCAGGCGCGGTAGATGCCGGTGGTGAAGGTCTGGACGGCAAAGTAGGAGACGGTGCCGTAGTCGGCCAGCGCCTCCATCAGGGCCAGCGCCACGCCGGCCGCGATCGCTGGCCGGGCCAGCGGCAGCGAGACCCGGACAAAGCCCTGCCACGGGCTCAGGCCCATCGACCGCGCCACTTCGAGCAGGCCCCCAGCGCGCTCGAGGAAGGCCGTGCGGGCCAGCATGTAGACATACGGGTACAGCACCAGCACGAACATGGCCACCGCTCCGCCCAAGCTGCGCACCTCGGGGAACCAGTAGTCGGCCCGCGTCCAGCCGAAGGTGTGTCGCAACCAGGTCTGCACCGGGCCGACGTATTGCAGGGCATCGGTGTAGGTGTAGGCCGCGACATAGGCCGGCATCGCCAGCGGCAGCACCAGGGCCCATTCGAACACCGATCGTCCTGGAAACTCATAACGCGTGATCAGCCAGGCCGAGCCCACCCCCAGCGCCGCCACGCCGCCGCCCACGCCGAGGCACAGCACCAGCGTGTTGAGCAAGGTCTCGGCCAGCACCGTTTCGGCCAGATGGGCCCAGGTGCCCAGCGCGGTGCCTGCACCCAGCCAGGCGCTCACCGCGACCGACACGATGGGCGCCACGACGGCAAAGGCCGCGAACCAGGCCCCCAGGCGCAGCCACGCCACCCCACCCGTTGACCATCGGACAGCGCCCACGCCCGCGCGCTCGAACCCACCGGAGGGCAGGCGGGACGGCGTGGTCACATCGGTCGATTCGGGCACCGGCGCAGTGTAGCGACGGGCTGCCCCGTATCATCGACCGCATGACCGCCCCCCTGCCATGGCTGATGATCGAGCGCATCGATGTCGCGTACGGACGCAAGCGGGTGGTCGAGCAGTTCTCGCTGTCGCTGGACAAGGGCGCCATCGGCTGCCTGCTGGGGCCATCGGGATGCGGCAAGACCACCGTGCTGCGGGCGATCGCAGGGTTCGAGCCGGTGCAGGGCGGCCGCATCGTGCTCGGCGGCGAGTTGGTGAGCGAGCCCGGCCGGCACCTGCCGCCCGAACATCGTCGCATCGGCATGGTGTTCCAGGACCACGCCCTGTTTCCGCACCTCGACGTGGCGGCCAACGTGGGCTTCGGCCTCAAGGGCCGGGCCGATGCCGCGCAGCAGGTGATGCGCATGCTCGAGACCGTCGGGCTGGCCCATGCGGCGCGCCGCTTTCCGCACGAGCTCTCGGGCGGCCAGCAGCAGCGGGTGGCGCTGGCGCGTGCGCTGGCGCCTTCGCCGGCCTTGCTGCTGCTCGATGAGCCCTTCGCCAACCTGGATGTCGAGCTGCGCGAGCGCCTGGGCGGCGAGCTGCGCGGCCTGCTGAAGGCCGCCGGCACCACGGCGCTGATGGTCACCCACGACCAGCATGAGGCCTTCGCCATCGCCGACGAGATCGGCATCATGAGCGAGGGGCGCATCCAGCAGTGGAGCAGCGCCTACCTGCTCTATCACCAGCCGGCCAATCGCTTCGTGGCCGATTTCGTCGGCCAGGGTGCGTTCCTGCCGGGCGTGGTGGTGGGCGATGGACGCGTCCGCATGGAGCTGGGCGAGGTGATCAGCCCGATGCCGGTGCGTTGCACCGAGCACGGCGATCTGTGCCCCAGCGGATGCCAGGTGGATGTGCTGCTGCGCCCCGACGACGTGGTCCACGACGACGGCAGCGTGGTCACCGC
>Ga0268298_10002568_pt1 | contig 19703 bp, 15 predicted proteins | sample WWTPWeurt_MetaG_FD_194462 | JGI IMG/M metagenome (GOLD analysis project Ga0268298, IMG submission 194462) | Activated sludge microbial communities from WWTP in Nijmegen, Gelderland, Netherland - WWTP Weurt | ecosystem: Engineered > WWTP > Aerobic digester > Activated sludge | place...
CGGGCGGCCGCGCGGCGGCGCGAGTGTGTGGTCGAGACCGTGATCAGGTATGTTCGGGCCTGCTGAAGCGGCCGCTCGCGCCGCGCACCGCGCGCACCTCATGCCGATACTCGCCCGTCTCGCCCGACTCCTGCCCTGCCTGCTCGTGCTCGCGGTGCTCGCTTGGGCGGCGCCGGCCCGGGCCGCGGGCACGGGCTACCCGGCGCGACCGGTCCAGATCGTCGTGCCGGCCGAGCCGGGGGGCGGCATCGACCAGGTCGCGCGCTGGCTGGCGCGCGGTCTGGGCGAGCGCTTCGCGCAGCCGTTCGTCGTGGTCAATCGCCCCGGCGCCAGCGGCATGATCGGCGCGGCGAGCGTCGCGCGCGCCGACGCCGACGGCCACACGCTGCTGCTCACCGGCGTCGGCCACCTGGTCAGCCCGACGCTGCACCGTTCGCCGGGCTACGACCCGCGCGCGGACTTCGCGCCGGTCGCCAGGATCGCGACGTCGCCGAACGTGCTCGTCGCGCACGCGTCGGTCGGCGCGGGCGGGCTGCCGGCACTGCTGGGCGACGCGCGTTCGCGCGACGGCCGCCTCGCGTACGCGTCCGCGGGCTTCGGGCACTCGTCGCACCTCGCCGCGGAACTGTTCATGGAGCGCACCGGCGGACGCTGGCTGCACGTGCCGTATCCGGGGACGAACCCCGCGCTGCGGGCGCTCGTGGCCGGCGAGGTCCAGCTGATGTTCGTGCCGTCGGGCTCGGTGCGGACGGTGCTCGCGGGGGGCGGCGTGCGCGCGCTCGCGGTCGCGCACGGGCGGCGGCTGCCGACCCTGCCTCAGGTGCCGACGCTCGCCGAGCTCGGCATCCGGGGCGCGGACTTCTCGCAGTGGTACGGGCTGTTCGCGCCGGACGGCGTGCCCGACGGGATCGCGGCCGTCCTGCAGGCGGCGGTGATCGGGCTCGTGAACGACGACGCGCAGGCCGACCCGATGCGCGCGCTGGGGGTCGAGCCGGCGCCGATGTCGCGGACCGATTTCGCCGCGTTCCTCGACGCGCAGTCGAAGCAGCTGCGCGCGCTGCTCGCGCGCCTGCACGTCGACAGGCCGGTGCAGTGATCGTGCCGCGGGCGGGCGGCGAAGCCCGCCCGCGCCGGCGACGGCCCGCTCAGCTTCGCAGCGCCTGCGCCTCGCGCGCGAGCCGCGTGATCCGCGCCCAGTCGCCCTGCGCGACCGCGTCCCGGGGGGCGAGCCACGATCCGCCCACGCACACGACGTTGTCGAGCGCGAGGTAGTCGCGCGCGTTCGTCGCGCCGATGCCGCCGGTGGGGCAGAAGCGCACGTCCGGGAAGGGACCGCCCAGCGCCTGGAGCATCGCGACGCCGCCGGCCTCGCGGGCGGGAAAGAGCTTCAGGTGCCGGAAGCCGGCCGCGCGCGCGGCGATCACTTCGGACGGCGTCATCACGCCCGGCAGGAACGGCAGGGCGCTCTCGGACGCCGCGAGCGCGAGGGCGGGCGTGAGGCCCGGGCTCACGCCGAAGGCCGCACCCGCACGCCGGCAGGCGTCGAACTCCTCGGGACGCGTGATCGTGCCCGCGCCGACGATCGCGCCGTCGACCTGAGCGGCGATCGCGCGGATCGCGTCGATCGCGCACGCGGTCCGCAGCGTGAGCTCGAGCACGCGCACGCCGCCGGCGACCAGCGCGCGCGCGAGCGGCACCGCGTCGTCGACGCGCTCGACCACGATCACCGGGATCACGGGCCCGGCCTGCAGCAGCTCGGCGACGTCCAACGCGGGTCGGCGTTCGCGCGCGGGGTTCGTCAACGGCCGGCCTTCGCCAGCCCGCGAACCGTCTGCTGCGCCGGACGCGCGAGGCAGCGCTCGAGCCACGCGGCGACGTTCGGCGCGGCGTCCATCAGCGTGCGCGACGACTGAGCCCACGCGAGCACCGACGCGACGTTCACGTCGGCGACCGTGAAGCGCTCGCCGGCGATATACGGCCGGCCCGCGAGGTGCGCGTCGAGGACCGCGAGCGGCCTCTTCAGCGCGCCCTCGGCGCGCGCAGCGACCTCGGGGTCGCGCTTGTCGGCGGGCATCGCGACACGGTGCATCAGCACCGCGAGCGCGTCCTTCTCGCACTCGGTCACGACCCAGAAGGTCCAGCGCAGCACCTCGGCCTCCTCGGCCGCGTTCGCCGGCGCGAGCGGGCCGCCGAGCTTGCGCGCGAGGTACAGCGTGATCGCCATCGACTCCCACACCACGACGTCGCCGTCGACGAGCACCGGGATGTGGCCGTTCGGGTTGAGCGCGAGGAATTCGGGCGTGCGGGTCGCGCCGCCCTGGTACGTCTGCGACACGTGCTCGTAGGGGGCGCCGATCTCCTCGAGCAGCCAGAGGGGGCGCGCGGTGCGTGATGCGGCGATGCCGTAGAGCCTGATCGTCATGGGGTCTCCGTGGGGAAGCGCGGGTTCGCAGCCGCATCGCGTCGCGCGCCGGGGGGCGGGCCGCGGTCTCGCGGGCGCGGGTCGCAGCGGGCGGGGCCGGCAGTTCGAGCGGCGATTATTCCAGAGCCTGCCCGATCGCGCGCCGGCGCGATGCGTGCGTCGAAACGCGACACGCGCGGCGCCGCCGGCGAGGCGCGCGCGCGCTATCATCGGCCGGGCCGTCGCGGGCCGCGCCCGCCGCGGCGTACCCGCGCCCCCGACATCCCCCGAATGGCCACGCCCACCCGATCCCGCCACGTCGTCCTCGGCGTCGCGCTGGCCGCGTACGTGCTGTCGTTCTTCCACCGCACCGCGCCGGCGGCGATCGCCGGCGAACTCTCGCAGGCGTTCTCGATCGGCGGCGCGGCGCTGGGCGCGCTCGCCGCCACGTACTTCTACGTGTACACGGTGCTGCAGGTCCCGGTCGGCGTGCTCGCCGACACGCTCGGCCCGCGCCGCCTCCTCGCCGCCGGCTCCGGCATCGCCGCGGCGGGCTCGCTGCTGTTCGCGCTGGCGCCCGCGTGGGAACTCGCCGCGGTCGGGCGCACGCTGGTCGGCGTCGGCGTCGCGGGGGCGTTCATCGCGACGCTCAAGCTCGCGTCGGTGTGGATCCCGCCGCAGCGATTCGCGACCTTCGCCGGCGTGACGCTGTTCGCCGGCAATCTCGGGGCGGTCGCCGCGGGCGCGCCGCTGGCGTGGATCGTGGCGCAGGCGTCGTGGCGGGGCGTGTTCGTCGCCCTCGGCGCACTCTCGGCGCTGCTCGCGCTGGCGGCGTGGTGGTGGGTGCGGGACCAGCCGCAGGCCGACGCCGGCCGCGAGCGCGAGGCCGCGCTGCCGGCCTCGCCCGCGCCCGCGTCGCCGGCCGTATCCGCGTCGCCGGCCGCGCCCGCGTCGCCGGCCGCGTCCGCCCCGGCACCCGCCGCGCCCGTGCGCTGGACGCGCGCGCTCGCGCACGTGCTCGCGAACCCCGCGACCTGGCCCGCGTTCCTCGTCAACGTGGGCGTGGGCGGCAGCTACTTCGCGTTCGCCGGGCTCTGGGCGGTGCCGTACCTGCAGCAGGCGCACGGCATGACGCGCGTGCAGGCCGCGCAGCACTCGAGCCTGATGCTGCTCGGCGTCGCGTTCGGCTCGCTCGCGATCGGCCTGATCTCCGACCGGCTCGGCAGCCGGCTCGGCGTCATGCGCTCGGCCGCCTGCCTGTACGCGGCGTCGTGGGCGCCGTGGCTGCTCGGCGCGCACTGGCCCGCGTGGGCGACGCTCGCGTGGTGCTTCGGGATGGGGCTGCTGATCCCCGGCTTCACGCTGTCGTGGACGATGGCCAAGGAGGCGAACCCGCCCGAATTCGCCGGCATCGCGACGGCGGTCGTGAACGTCGGGATCTTCCTGGGCACGGCACTGCTGCAGCCGCTCGTGGGCTGGGTGCTCGATCGCCAGGCCCCGGTCGTCGGTGCCGACCGGGCGTGGGGCGCGGCGATCGCGTGCCTGGCGGGTGCGGCGCTGCTCGGCGCCGCGATGACGCTCGCCTCGCGCAATCCGAAGTGGGCGCCGCCGCGGGCGGCCTGAGCCAAGGGTAATCCCCAGAATCCGCAGCGGGGCCTTCCGATGTCAATCGGGGGGCGGAGTCATGTTGGCGTGAATGCGACGTGCGAAGCGCGCATGTGGCGCGCCGGCTCCGCGCACTTCGCGTCGATGTCCCGAAGAGGGCGCGGATACGATTGTCCGGACGGGCCCCTGCGGAATTCGAGACGTTCGAGAGCCCGCCGGGGCGTGCCATGGAATGGGGAAATCGGCAATGAAGAACCTGAAGATCGGCGTGCGGCTCGCGATCGGATTCGCGGTCGTCGTGATCCTGATGATCGGTGTGGCCGTGGTCGGCTCGACGCGGATGGCGAGCATCAACGGGGAGACGCGCGTCATCGTCGACCAGCGATTCCCGAACGTCCTGACCCTGCAGGCCGCGACCGACCGCAGCAACGAGATCGCGCGTGCGATCCGCAACGCGCTGCTGGTCGGCGACGCGCCGACGATGGACAAGGAGCTCGCGCGCGTCGCGGAGAACCGCAAGGCGCTGACCGATCTCTTCGACACGCTCGAGAAGCACCTGAACACCGACAAGGGACGCGAACTGCTCAAGCGCGTGCGCGAGCTGCGCGTGCCGTACGGCGCCGCGATCGACGACGTGATTCGGCTCGTCAAGGACGGCAAGCGCCAGGAGGCGGTCTCGGACCTGCTCGTCAAGGTGCGGCCGGTGCAGACCGCGTTCCTGAACGGTCTGGCGGAGTTCGTGAAGTTCCAGGTCGAGCTCGTCGAGCAGGGCGGCCGCCGCGCCGAGGACGCGTACACGATGGCCCGCAACGTGATGATCGTGCTCACGCTGGCGGCGATGGGCGTCGCGGCGGCGATCGCGTGGTGGGTCACGCGATCGGTCACCGTCCCGATCCGCGAGGCGGTGGACGCGGCGCAGGCGATGTCGCACGGCGACCTCACGGTGTCGATCGAGGCGCGTTCGAGCGACGAGACCGGGCAGCTGCTGGCCGCGCTCGCGAACACGTCCGCCCAGCTGCGCGGGATCGTGAAGTCGATCAAGGAGGCGACCGAGTCGATCGGCACCGCGTCGCAGCAGATCGCGACCGGCAACACCGACCTCAGCCAGCGCACCGAGGAGCAGGCGTCTTCGCTGCAGGAGACCGCGTCCTCGATGGAGGAGCTCACGAGCACCGTGCGCCAGACCGCGCAGAACGCCGAGCAGGCCAACCAGCTCGCGACCAGCGCGTCCGAGGTCGCGGCGCGCGGCGGCGGCGTCGTGTCGCAGGTCGTGCAGACGATGGGCGCGATCACCGAGTCGTCGCAGCGCATCGCGGCGATCATCGGCGTCATCGACGGCATCGCGTTCCAGACGAACATCCTGGCGCTGAACGCCGCGGTCGAGGCCGCGCGCGCCGGGGACCAGGGCCGCGGCTTCGCGGTGGTGGCGAGCGAGGTGCGCAGCCTGGCGCAGAAGAGCGCGGCGGCGGCCAAGGAGATCAAGCAGCTGATCACCGACTCGACCGGCAAGGTCGACGAGGGCGCGAAGCTCGTCGACGAGGCGGGGCGCACGATGGACGAGGTCGTCCAGTCGGTGCGGCGCGTGAACGAGAACATGGCGATGATCTCCCAGGCGAGCCAGCAGCAGTCCGCCGGCATCGAGCAGGTGAACACGGCGGTCGCGCAGATGGACCAGGTCACGCAGCAGAACGCCGCGCTGGTCGAGGAGGCCGCGGCGGCCGCGCAGAGCATGCACGCGCAGGCCGAGCGGCTGGCCGCGGCGGTGGCGGTGTTCAAGGTCGACCGCTCCGCCGGGACGTCCGGCGCGGCCTGAGACCAGGCGGAGCCGGGCGTGGCCGCACGTGGAGCCGGCGACGGCGCGCGAACCGCCGCGACCGGCGGCGCCCGGCCGAGCGGCACCGGGGTCGCGGCGATCGCTCCGGTCGCGATCGCGATCGCGGTCGCGATCGTCGCGCTGGTGGTGCTGTCGGCGTCGCAGAGCCGGGCGCTGTACCGCGAGCGGGCCGTCGTCGCGACCGACAATCTCGCGCGCCTGCTCGAGCGGCAGGTCGCCGAGGTCTTCGCGGGGGCCGACGGCGTGCTGCGCGACGCCCAGTTCGAGTTCGAGCGCGAGCACGCCGAGCGCGGTGCGCTCGACGCGCAGCGCTTCACCCGCTTCCTCGAGCGCAAGCTCGCGGGCGAGCCCGTGCTGATGGACCTGCGCGCGACCGACGCACAGGGCTACGTCCGCTACGGCGCGGGCGTTCCCGCCGGTGCCGACGTGAACCTCTCGGACCGCGACGCGTTTCCCAGGCTCGTCGCCGACCCCTCCGCCGGCCCGCTGCTGTACGGCCCGGTCGTGGCCAAGATCAGCCGCAAGTGGGTGGTCACGCTCGCGCGCGCGCTGCGAGCACCCGACGGGCGATTCGCCGGAATGATCTTCGCGAACGTCGAGGCGGCGAGATTCGGGCGCGACTTCGCCGGGCTCGAGCTCGGCAGCCACGGCGCGGCCACGCTGCGCACCGCGGACCTGGCGCTGGTCGCCCGGGCGACGGTGCCCGCCGGCGGGCCCGCGCCGGTGGGCTCGCGCCGGGTCTCGTCGCAGCTGCAGACCGCGATCGGGTCGTCTCCGCACGCGGGCAGCTACGTCGCGCCGACCGCGATCGACGGCATCGAGCGCGTCAACGCGTACCGCCGCGTCGGGTCGTTGCCGCTGTACGTGATCGTGGGGCTGGCCACCGACGACTACTTCACGGGCTGGCGGCGCGAGGTCGCTGCGACGTCCGGGCTGGGAACGATCGCGCTCGCGACCGTCGTCGCCGGCGCGTGGCTGCTGCGCCGCGCGTGGCGCCGGCAGGCGGTCGTCTTCGACGCGCTGCGCGAGAGCGAGGAGCTCTCGTCGCTGGCGCAGCAGGGCGGGCACGTCGGCACCTGGACGCTCGACCCCGACGACCGGCGCCTGGCCGGGTCGGACGAGTGGGCGCGCATCCACGACGCTGCCGAGGGGCGCGCGTGGACGCTCGACGCGTGGTGCGCCCGCGTCGACGCCGCCGATCGTGCCGACGTCGAGGCCGCGTGGGGCGTGTGCCTCGCGGACGGCTCCGACTTCGAGCACGAATACCGTTTCCACTGCGATTCCGGCGCCGTGCGCTGGTTCTGGACCCGCGGGCACGCGAACCACGACGCGAGCGGGGCGATCCTGCGCTTCACCGGCGTCACGCTCGACATCTCGCAGCGCAAGGCGAGCGAGCACGAGCTGCTGCGCGCGAAGGAGGCGGCCGAGTCCGCGAGCGTCGCCAAGAGCGCGTTCCTCGCGAACATGAGCCACGAATTGCGCACGCCGCTCAATGCGATCACCGGGATGGCGTACCTGATGCGCCGCGCCGGCCTGGACGCCGAGCAGGCGCAGCGGCTGGATCGCATCGACGCCGCGAGCCGGCACCTGATCGACGTCGTCGGCGCGGTGCTCGACCTGGCGAAGATCGAAGCCGGCAGGCTGTCGCTCGAGCGCGTCGAGTTCGACCCGGCGCGGCTGCTGAAGGAAGTCGAGGACCTGCTCGCGCACCGCGCGCAGGCGAGGCACCTGTCGTTGCGCGTCGAGGGGCCCGCGGCCGAGGGCCGGCTGCTCGGCGACCCCACTCGGATCCGCCAGGCGGTGCTGAACTACGTCGCCAACGCGATCAAGTTCACCGAGCAGGGGTCGGTGACGATTCGCGCGCGCCGCGACGACCTGGCCGACGGCCGCGTCGAGCTGCGGATCGAGGTCCAGGACACCGGCATCGGGATCGAGCCCTCGGCGCTCGCCCGGCTGTTCGAGCCCTTCGAGCAGGCCGACAACTCGACGACACGCCACTTCGGGGGAACGGGCCTGGGCCTCGCGATCACGCGGCGGCTCGCGCGCATGATGGACGGCGACACGGGCTGCGAGAGCGAGCCGGGCCGAGGGAGCACGTTCTGGCTGACCGTCCGGCTGGAGAAGGCGGCGCCGGCGTCGGGCGCCTGATCCGGGCGAAGGGGTACGATGGGCGCCGTGGAAGGTTTCGCGATGTCCTCCTGGCCCGATTCCCAGTCCTCCGGCGCTGCCGGCGACGCCGCCGCGACCGGCACTGCCCTCGCCGGCCTCGCCGAGCACCTGCTCAACGGGGTCGCCTTTTGCCGGATGATCTGGAAGGCGGGCCGCCCGGTCGACTTCGTCTACCTCTACGTCAATCCCGCGTTCGAACCGCTGACGGGGCTTCGCGACGTCCGTGGGCGCCGCGTGTCCGAAGTGGTCCCGGGGTTGTCGGCGACGGACCCCGGCCTGCTCGAGACCTACGGGCGCGTCGCCCGCGGCGGGCCGCCGGAGCGCTTCGAGGTCCGCGTCGAGGCGCTCGACGAGTGGTACGCGGTCTCGGCGTACTGCCCGATGCCGGATCACTTCGTCGCGGTCTTCGACGTCATCGGCGAGCGCAAGCGCACCGAGCGCGCGCTCGCCGCGAGCCACACCAAGTTCGACACGGCGCTCGCCAGCCTGAGCGACGCGGTCGTGATCACCGACGAGCACGACCACATCGTCGAGTTCAACGACGCGTTCGCGCGCTTTCACCGGTTCCCCGACAAGGACGCGTGCCGCCGCGGCATCGCCGCGCACCGCGCACGCCTGCAGGCTTTCCTGCCCGACGGCAGCCTCGCGCCGCGCTCGCAGTGGCCGACGACGCGCGCGCTGCGCGGCGAGACCGGCGTCGGCGTCGAGTATCGGCTGCGCACCGGCGACACCGGCGAGGCCTGGATCGGCAGCTTCAGCTTCGCGCCGATCCGCGACGAGGACGGCAGGCTGGTCGGATCGGTCGTGACCGCGCGCGACATCACCGAGCGCCGCCGTGCCGAGGAGGCGGTCCGCCAGGTCAACGCCGACTGGGCCGCGACGCTGGCCGCGATCCCCGACCTGCTGTTCGAGATGGACCGTCGCGGCACGTACGTCGAAGTGTGGGCGCACGATCCCGACCTGCTCGTCGCGCGGCGCGCGGCGCTCCTGGGCCGCACGATCGACGAGATGCTCCCGCCCGACGCCGCGCGCGCGGCGATGGCGGCGATCGCGGTCGCCGACGCGCAAGGAAAGTCGACCGGCACGCGCGTGCAGCTCGCGACGCCCGCGGGGCTGCGCTGGTTCGAGCTGTCGATCGTCCGCAAGGACGTCGTCGACGGCGGCCCGCCGCGCTTCATCGCGCTGTCGCGCGACGTCACGGCGCAGGTCGAGTCGACCGACGCGCTGCTGCGTTCGCAGCGCGCGCTGCGGCTGCTCAGCGACTGCAACAACGTGGTGGCGCGCGCGACGACGGAGAGCGCGCTGCGCGAGGACGTCTGCCGCCTCATCGTGCGCGTCGGCGGGTACCGGATGGCCTGGATCGGGGCCCGCGAGGACGACGAGCTCAAGACGGTGCGCCCGGTCGCGAACTGGGGCGCGGACGACGGCTTCCTGAGCGGCGTGCGGGTGTCGTGGGACGACGGCTCGCCGCTCGGCCGCGGCCTGGCCGGCACCGCGATCCGGACCGGGCAGCCCCAGGTCAACCAGGACTTCGGCGCCGACGAGCGCGTCGCGCCCTGGCGCGAGAAGTCGATCGCGCACGGCTTCCGCTCGAGCGTCGCGCTGCCGCTGGCGAGTGCCGATGGCGAAGTCTTCGGTGTGCTCAATCTCTACGCACAGGAGGAGCACGCGTTCGGCGCCGACGAGGTCTCGCTGCTGGGGGAACTCGCCACGAACCTCGCGTTCGGCATCGACTCCCTGCGCGAGCGCGAGCGGCGCCGCGTCGCCGAGTCCGAGGCGCGCGCCAAGAGCGCGTTCCTCTCGAACATGAGCCACGAGATCCGCACGCCGCTGAACGCGATCGTCGGCCAGTCGGCGCTGATCCGCCGCGAGGGCGTCACGTCCGCGCAGGCCCGCCGGCTGGCCTCGATCGACACCGCCGGCCAGCACCTGCTCGAGATCATCAACGCGGTGCTCGACCTCTCCAAGATCGAGGCCGGCAAGTTCGTGCTCGAGCGCGTGCCGATCGACGTCGACGCACTGACCTCGGACGCGGCGTCGATGCTCGAGGAACGCGCGGCGGTCAAGCAGCTCGCGATCGTCGTGGAGAACCGCGGCGTTCCGAAGGGGCTCCTCGGGGACCCGACGCGCCTCGAGCAGGCACTGCTCAACTACCTGACCAACGCCGTCAAGTTCACGGTCGCCGGCTCGATCGTCGTGCGCTCGAGCGTCGACGAGGACCTGCACGACGCGGTGCGCGTGCGCTTCGAAGTCTCGGACACCGGGATCGGCATCTCGCCACGGGTGCTGCCCAAGCTCTTTCGCGCCTTCGAGCAGGCAGACGACTCGCCCACGCGCCCTCACGGCGGCACCGGCCTGGGGCTGGCGATCACGCGACGCCTCGCGGAATTGATGGGCGGCAGCGCCGGGGCGCGCAGCACGCCGGGTGTGGGCAGCACCTTCTGGTTCACCGCTCGGCTCGACAAGAGCCCGACGGCGGGCGCGTCGGAGCCTGCGCGCCCGCCCGCGCAGGATGCCGGCGCCGAGCAGGTGCTGCGGCGAGATCACGCCGACCGACGCGTCCTGGTGGTGGAAGACGAACCGGTGAACCGGGAAGTGATGCAGTCGCTGCTGTCCGACGTCTGGCCGCTGATCGACGTCGCCGAGGACGGGCTGCAGGCGGTCGAGATGGCGGGCCGGCGCGCGTACGATCTGATCCTGATGGACATGCAGATGCCGAGGCTCGACGGGCTCGAGGCCACGCGCCGCATCCGGGCGCTGCCCGGGGGGCGCGCGGCCGCGATCGTCGCGATGACCGCGAACGCGTTCACCGAGGACCGCCGGCGCTGCCTCGAGGCGGGAATGGACGACTTCCTGCCGAAGCCGGTGGACGTGGACACGCTTTTCTCGACGCTGTTGAAGTGGCTCGAACGGGATGACGAATGACGCAAGGCGACGGACGGTTCATCGAGGAAGGGCAGCTCCCGCTGCGCGGAATCCGCGTGCTCGAGCTGTCGCACATGATCATGGGGCCCACGACCGGCCTGGTGCTCGCGGACCTCGGCGCCGAGGTGATCAAGGTCGAGCCGGTCGACGGCGACCGCACGCGGCTGCTGAAGGGCGCCGGCATCGGCTACTTCCCGGTGTTCAGCCGCAACAAGAAGAGCCTCGCCGTAGACCTCGACCGGCCCGAGGGTCTCGCGATCGTCCGCGAGCTCGCCGGCCGGGCCGACGTGCTGCTCGAGAACTTCCGTGACGGCGGCCTCGCGAAGCACGGGCTCGACTACGCGACGCTGTCGGCGGTCAATCCCGGCCTCGTCTACGTGTCGCTCAAGGGCTTCCTGTCCGGGCCCTACAAGGAGCGCACTGCGCTCGACGAGGTCGTGCAGATGATGGGCGGCCTCGCGTACGTCAACGGCGGGCCGGACCGGCCGCAGCGCATGGCCGCGTCGGCCAACGACATCCTGGGCGGCACCTTCGGCGTCGTCGGCGCGCTCGCGGCGCTCGAGCAGCGCCACGCGACCGGCCGCGGGCGCCACGTGCGGGCCGGGCTGTTCGAGACCAACCTGATGCTCGCCGCACAGTTCATCGCGCAGTACCAGCTGACCGGGACGCCGCCGAGCCCGATGGGCGCGCGCCGCCAGCCGCCGTGGGGGGTCTACGACATCTTCCGCACCGCCGACGACGCGCGCGTGTTCGTCGCGGTGGTGAGCGACGGGCAGTGGCAGGCGTTCGCGAAGGCCTTCATGCCGGACGGCTGGGCGACGGATCCCCGCTTGCGCACCGCCGTCGACCGCGAGGCGGCGCGGCCCTGGGTCGTGCCCGTGGTCACCGAGGTGCTCGCGCGGTGGAAGAGCGCCGAGCTGTGCGCGCGGCTCGACGAGCTCGGCATCTCGTACGGCCCGGTGCGCCAGCCGCACGAGCTGCTCGACGACGCGCACCTGCGCGCGGGCGGCGCGCTGCTGGACACGACGCTGCCGGACGGCGCGTCGATCGCCGGGGCGGCGCTGCCGATCGAGTTCGACGGCAGGAAGAGCGGCAAGCGCCGCGACCCTCCGGCGCTCGGTGCGGACACCCGCGAGGTGCTGCGCGGGCTCGGCCTCGCCGATGAGCGCATCGACGCGCTCGTGCGCGACGGCATCGTGCACGCGGGCTGACGGCGCGTTCGCCTCGCGCCGCCGGGCTCGCGCAGGCGTCGGCGGCGAGTACGGAGCCCGCGAAAGCGAGGGGGGCCCGAAGGCCCCCCGTCGCGTCACGCGTCGTGCCGTCGCGTCACGGGCAGACAGGCGTCGGCGACGCCGCGAGGATCCCCGGGCGCAGCGCCTTGGTCGTCCCGCTCTCGTCCGGGCCCATCGTGTTGTTGGTGAACTTGCAGCCGTAGGTCGGCGCGGCGACCGTGGCCGGCGTGACGACGTCGTCGCCCGCGGGCTTCACGCCGTCGCGCTCCCACTTGATCATGTCGTCGAAGGCCGCGACCTGCTCGGCGACCGTGAAGTCGCAGTGGCTCGCGCCCCGGATCGCCCGCTGCACGAGCCACGCCGCGTTGCCCTTGGCCGCGGTGCGCTTCGCGTAGACCTGCTCCATGGAGAAGGGAACGAACAGGTCGCCGAGCGTGTGGATCGAGACCACCGGGATCTTGAACTCGCCGTTGATGACCGGGATCCAGCGCAGCCCGTCGGTGCGCAGGCGGTTGGCGTCGGGGTCGGCGACCCACTTCAGCGCCACCTGGTTCAGCGCGGTCGTGCCGGCCGCGTCGCCGTCGATCGAGTACGTGATCGCGGTGGTGTCGACGACGCCCTTCGTCAGGATGCCGCTGACCGTGCCGTCGCCGCCGAACGTGCCCCAGGCCGACGGGAAGCTGCCGCCGAACGCGATGCCCAGGTCGAACATCGGGCGCGGACCGCCGGTGATGTTCTGCAGCGCCGACAGGTACTTCGCGCCCAGCGCGGTCGGCTTCGACGGGAAGGTCGTGAACAGCGTGTTCGTGACCAGCGCCGAGACCTCGGACCACTTCTGCAACGGATAGCTCGGGACGCCGGCGATCGCCTGCGCGGCCACCTGCATCGCGCCGAACTGATTGAAGAGCTCGGTGTCGCCCGTCACGCCGCACATCGGCACGGCGCCGTGGTACTTCACCTTGTGGACGGCGGTCTTCGCCGCTTCGTCCTCGATCGCCGCGCCGGTGATGTGGCCGCCCATCGAGTGGCCGGTGATGTAGGTGCGCGTCGGTTCGGAGAGCGTGCGCCCGTTGGCCGCGGCGATCTTCGTGAACTCGAGCGCGAGCGCGTTCGTGTCCTCGACGCCGGCGCGCACGTCGTAGTAGTTCTTGCTGTAGCTCGACGCCGCCCACGCGTAGCCGTTCTGGATCAGGTAGCGGCGGATCGAGGGCGCGGAGACGGTCAGCGCGTCGCCGGTGCCGCGGTAGCCGTGCGCGTACATCACGAGCTTGCCGTTCCAGTTCGCCGGCACCTCGACCTGGTACGCGGCGCCGCCGAGCACGCCGGCCCAGCGGCTCGTCGTGCTCATGTCGACGACGTCGCCCGCGGCGGCGGCCATCGCGGGGAAGGTCTTGACGGTGGCGTCGGCGGTGAAGGTGCGCGTGTCCTGCGGGCGCGGGTCCTCCTTGACGACGGCCGGGGTCGAAGAGTCGTCGCTGCCGCAGGCGGCGAGCAGCGCGGCGGCGCACGCGAGAGCGAGCGCCGGGACTCTGGACAGGGGGTGGTTCACGGGTTGTCTCCTTCGTCCATGGGCAGGACTTGTCGGTGATGATTCTTCGTGGGACGGGTGCGGCCCCTGGCATCGGGCCCGGACGCGCGCGAGCATTGTAAGGCCCGCCGTCGGAACGCGTCGAGGCATCCCTCGGAACCCGCGGGGCGATCCGCCCGCGGCGGGGCGACCGACTTGCGCGATACTGGCGCCTTCGCGCGGCCCGGGCGCATCGGTGCGGCGCACGCACGTGCCTCCCAGGGAGACGGTTCCTCATGCATCGCCGACACTTCATCGCCCTCGCGCTCGCCGCGGGCGCCGGCCGGGCCGGCGCGCAGGCCTACCCGGCCCGGCCGATCCGGGTCATCATCCCCGCCACGCCCGGCGGCGGCACCGACTTCCTCGGCCGGCTCGTGTGCACGAAGCTCGCGGAAGCCAACGGCTGGCAGATGGTGCCGGAGAACCGGCCCGGCGCGGGCACCGCGCTCGGGCTCGCCGAGGCGGCGCGCTCGAGCCCCGCCGGCTACGACCTCGTCGTCGCGCAGACCGACAACGTCTCGCTGATCCCGCTGCTGCTGAAGGTCGCCTACGACCCGCTCAAGGACCTGACCCCGATCGCGCTGCTCGCGACCACGCCGATGGTGATCGTCGTGCCCGCGGCGTCGCCGTACCGCACGCTCGCGGACTTCGTGCGCGCCGCGAAGGCCGAGCCCGGCAAGCTGACCTACGGCACGTCGGGCACCGGCGGCAGCGCGCACGTGTCGATCGAGCTGCTGCAGATCGCCGCCGGCATCAGGGCGCTGCACGTGCCTTACAAGGGCTCGGCGCCGGCGATCGCCGACCTGGTCGGCGGCCACCTGCAGTTCTCGGGAACGTCGATCTCTTCGGCGTCTTCGCTGATCGCCGCCGGCAAGATCCGCGCGCTCGCGGTGACGTCGGGCAAGCGCAGCGCCGCGCTGCCGGGCGTGCCGACCGTCTCCGAGTCCGGCTACCCCGACTTCACGTTCAGCACCTACTACGGGCTGATGGCGCCCGCGGGCCTGCCCGCGCCGGTGCTCGCGCGGCTGAACGCCGACGTCGAGAAGATGCTCCAGCGCCCGGACACGCGCGCCGCGCTCGCGGGGCAGGGCCTCGAGCCCGGCCACGGCTCGCCGGAAGACTTCGCGGCGCTGATCCGGGCCGACATCCAGAAGGCGCGCGACGTGATCGCGGCCGCCAACATCAAGGTGGAGTGACACGCATGCTCGACAAGGCGCTCATCGGCCGCCACCTCGGCGCGCCCAGCATCCTGGTGGAGGCCGGCGCGGTGCGAAATTTCGCGCGCGCGATCGGCGAGACCGACCCGATCTGCACCGACGTCGCGGCCGCGCGCGCCGCCGGCCTGCCGTCGCTGCGCGTGCCGCCGACCTTCCTGTTCTGCCTGCAGGCGATGGTCGCGCCCACGCGCGACGTCCTCGAGATCGCGAAGCTCGACCTCGCGCGCATCCTGCACGCGGAGCAGGGGTTCACGTTCCGCGCGCCGGCCTTCGCCGGCGACACGCTCACGTTCGACCGCAGCATCGTCGACGTCTACGACAAGAAGGGCGGCGCGCTCGAGTTCCTGGTCATGGAGACGAAGGTGACGAACCAGTCCGGCGTTCACGTCGCCGACCTGCGCGCGTCGCTCGTCCAGCGCCAGATCCGGCGCGAAGGAGCCTCCGCATGAAGCACGCCGACCTGAAGGACCTGAAGCCCGGCGACGCGATCCCGTCGCTGAAGGTCGCGCCGATCTCGCGCACGACGCTGGCGCTCTACGCGGGCGCCTCCGGCGACCACAACCCGATCCACATCGACCTCGACTTCGCGCGCGCGGCGGGCCTCGACGACGTGTTCGCGCACGGCATGCTGTCGGTCGCGTACCTCACTCGCATGATCACCGACTGGGCCGGGCAGGAGCGCCTGCGCGCGCTCGACGTCCGCTTCACCGGGATCACCGCGGTGCACGACGCGCCGTCGTGCACCGGGCGGGTGACCGAGCGCTTCGAGGCGGACGGCGAGACGCGGCTGCGCGTCGAAGTGCAGGTCGCGAACGGGAAGGGCGACGTGAAGATCGCCGGCGAAGCCGTCGTCGCCGTCTGAATTGCGCGGCGCTCGCCGCCGCGTCCGGCAGCGGGCCGGCGCGCGCGGACGCCGGCGGGTGCCCGCCCTACTCGGGCTGGTTCTGCAGCTTGCGGATGCGCTCGATGCGGTCCTCGACGGTCGCGTCGCTGCCGCCCTTCCACTGCAGCACCTGCAGCACGACGCCGCACGCGTCGCGCGGACGCAGCACGACCTCGCTGCGGTTGCTGAACTCGTCGCGAAGCGGGATCCGGTAGCCCTTGGATTCCACGTCCTTCACGAAGGCGTCGAGGTCGTCGACCTCCAGCCCCATGTGGTGGAGCCCTTCGCCGTGCCGCGCGATGTGCTGGTTCAGGAAGCCGTCCGGCTCGAGCGACTGCGCCAGCGAGAGCACGTTCTCGCCGATCTGCAGGTACGCCACCTTCACCATGCCGGCCTTCTCGCGCAGCACCTCGGTTCGGATGTGGACCGCGCCGAGCAGCTTCACGTATTGCTCGGTCGCCTGGTCGGCGTCGCGGACCGCGATCGCCACGTGATCGATTCTCCTGATGCCGGACATGGGCAGCGCTCCTGGGTCGTCGGGATCGCTCGAGTGTAGTCGCTTCGCGGGGCCGCGCCGTTTCACACGCGCGCCTGGCGTGCGGTGGCGATCGCGTCCGCACCCGTCCGGCGCGGCCGCGGTGGCAGAATCCGGGAGTCCGCACCGGAGTGCCCCACGTGAACGACGACCTCTGCCGCCTGTCCGCCGTCGATCTCGCCGCCGCGATCGCGCGCCGCGCGGTCTCGCCGGTGGAAGCGGTGCGGGCGGTGCTCGAGCGCATCGAGCGCCTGCAGCCGGCGCTGAACTGCTTCGTGACCGTGTGTGCCGACGAGGCGATGGACGCCGCGCGCGCCTCCGAGCGCGCGCTGGTCGCGGGCGACGCGCTCGCGCCGTTGCACGGCGTGCCGTTCACGGTCAAGGACCTCGTGAACACCCGCGGCGTGCGAACGACCTTCGGCGCGCTGCCGATGCGCGACAACGTCCCGGACCGCGACGCGGTCGCGGTCGCGCGGCTGCGCGCGCAGGGCGCGATCCTCGTCGGCAAGACGACGACGCCGGAGTTCGGCACCAAGGCGCTCACCGACTCGCCGCTCTTCGGGCGCACCCGCAACGCGTGGGACGCGGCGCGCACCAGCGGCGGCTCGAGCGGCGGCGCCGCGGTCGCGGTCGCGTGCGGGCTGGCGCCGCTCGCGGTCGCCACCGACGGGGGCGGGTCCACCCGCATCCCCGCGGCGTGCAACGGCGTCACCGGCATCAAGCCCAGCGTCGGCGCGATCCCGCACAGCCAGGCGCAGGACCTCGTCGGCAACCAGACCTACGTGACGCCGATGACGCGCGACGTCGCCGACACCGCGCTGATGATGCAGGCGATGGCGGGCGGGCACCCGTGCGACCCGTGGTCGATCGGCGTCGACAAGCCCGACTACGTCGCCGCCGCGCGCGCTCGCGGCGACCTGCGCGGGGTGCGCGTGCTCCACTGCGCCGCGCCGCCGGGGCGCGCGGTCTCGGCCGACGTCCGGCGCGCGTTCGACGCGGCGCTCGCCACGCTCGCGGCGCTCGGCGCCGAGCTCGAGGCGTTTCCCGGCGAGGGCTTCGACGTCGAGCCCGTGTGGCGCGCGATCAACCACACCGTCTGGCGCGCGCGCTTCGCGGCGCTGATCGAGCGCCACCCGGGTCAGTTCAGCGACACCTTCGTGCGCCAGGTCGCGTCCGCGTCGCAGGTGAGCGGCGTCGACTACCAGCAGGCGATGTTCGATCGCTCGAGCCTGTTCCTGCGCGTGCAGGCGCTGTTCGAGCGCGCCGACGTCCTCGCGATGCCCACGCTCGCGCGCACCGCGCTGCCGATCGCCCAGGACCTGTTCGAGCCGGTCGACATCGACGGCCGCGCGCACGAGAACCTGCGCTCGACCTGGTTCCCGTGGACGATGCCGTTCAACATGACCGGGCACCCCGCGATCAGCGTCGGCTGCGGCTTCGGCGCCGACGGCCTGCCGATCGGGCTGCAACTGGTCGGGCGCTTTCGCGACGACGCGGGCCTGCTGCGGGCGGCGGCGCTGTTCGAGCACGCGGCGGGCGTCGCGTCGCGCCGCCCGCCGGAGCCGCCCGCGGGCACCGCGGGTGCCTGAGCCCGCGTCCGGGCCACCGATTCCGATGCCCCCTCGAATCCAACGGGAGCCCCGATGAGCTGGAACTTCGAGACCGACCCCGACTACCAGCGCGAGCTCGACTGGGTCGACGCGTTCATGCGCGCGGACGTCGAGCCGCTGGACCACGTGCTGGGGAGCCCCTACGACGTCGCAAACCCCGCGTTCGTGCGCCTCGTGCACCCGCTGCAGCAGCGGGTGCGCGAGCGCAAGCTGTGGGCGTGCCACCTCGGGCCGTCGCTCGGAGGGCCCGGGTACGGGCAGGTCAAGCTCGCGCTGCTCAACGAGATCCTGGGGCGCTCCGAGTTCGGCCCGGTCGTCTTCGGCTGCCAGGCGCCCGACTCCGGCAACGCCGAGATCCTCGCGCACTACGGCACCCCGGAGCAGAAGAAGCGCTGGCTCGAGCCGCTGCTCGCCAACGAGATCGTGTCGTGCTTCTCGATGACCGAGCCGCAGGGCGGCGCCGACCCCAAGGTGTTCACGACGCGCGCGGTGCGCGAGGGCGACGAGTGGGTGATCAGCGGCCAGAAGTGGTTCGCGTCGAACGCGCGCTACGCGGCGTTCTACATCGTCATGGTCGTCACCGACCCCGACGCGCCTGCGTACAGCCGCATGTCGATGCTGATCGTCCCCGCGGGCGCGCCGGGCCTGGAGATCGTCCGCAACGTGGCGTGGCACGCCGGGCACGAGCCGTCGCACGCCTACCTGAACTTCGACCGCGTGCGCGTGCCGGCGTCGAACATGCTCGGCGCGCAGGGGCAGGCGTTCGCCGTCGCGCAGACCCGGCTGGGCGGCGGGCGCATCCACCACGCGATGCGCACGATCGGCGAGGCGCGCCGCGCGCTCGAGATGATGTGCGAGCGCGCGCTGTCGCGCACGACGCAGGGCGAACGGCTCGCGCGCAAGCAGATGGTGCAGGAGAAGATCGCGGACTCCTGGATCGAGCTCGAGCAGTTCCGGCTGCTCGTGCTGCGCACCGCGTGGCTCATCGACAAGCACAACGACTACCGGCGCGTTCGCGGCGACATCGCCGCGGTGAAGGCCGCGATGCCCAAGGTGCTGCACGACATCGCCTCGCGCGCGCTGCACCTGCACGGCTCGCTCGGGCTGTCGACCGAGATGCCGTTCGCGCGCCAGGTGCTGCAGTCGTTCCTGATCGGGCTCGCCGACGGGCCCACCGAGGTGCACAAGGTGACGCTCGCGCGCGAGGTGCTCGGCGCGCACCGGCCCAGCGAGGACCTGTTCCCCGAGTACCACCTGCCGCGCGTGCGCGCGGCCGCCCAGGAACGCTACGCCGACGTGCTCGCCGACCTCGGCGACGGGTTCGTCGATTGAACGATTCGACAGGAGCGACGATGAACGACGTCCAGGCGCAGGCGCTCGACGCGCTGCTCTCGCAACGCCACAGCTGCCGCGCGTTCCTGCCGCGGCCGGTACCGCGCGACACGCTCGAGCGCATCTTCACGACCGCGCAGCGCGCCGCGTCCTGGTGCAACTCGCAGGCGTGGCAGGTGACGGTGGCGTCCGGCGCGGGCGCGGACCGCGTGCGCGAGGCGCTCGTCGCGGCGGCCACCGGCACGCAACCCGCCGACAGCGACTTTCCCTATCCGCACGAGTACCGAGGCGTCTACCAGGAACGGCGCCGCGAGTGCGGCTTCCAGCTCTACGAGGCCGTGGGCGTCGCGCGCGGCGACAAGGACGGCTACGCGCGCCAGGGGCTCGAGAACT
>Ga0268298_10002569_pt1 | contig 19701 bp, 21 predicted proteins | sample WWTPWeurt_MetaG_FD_194462 | JGI IMG/M metagenome (GOLD analysis project Ga0268298, IMG submission 194462) | Activated sludge microbial communities from WWTP in Nijmegen, Gelderland, Netherland - WWTP Weurt | ecosystem: Engineered > WWTP > Aerobic digester > Activated sludge | place...
ATAGTAGAACGCAGGATCCGTAGACTCGACATTGGCGGTCCACTCCTCTGCCTGGCGGATATGTCCAAGGCCCAGCAAGGAGACAGCGCCTGCAATGCGAAAGAAGTCAGCATCCGACGCAACTTTTGACTTCTGGCCTCCCCCCGAATCGCCCCTGAGAGCCTGATCACACTTGCGATACGCTTCGCCGAATCTGCCTTCGAGCATCAAGGATGCGATTTCTTCGCGCGCACTCATCAGCCAAACAACCGTTTTTGTGCGGACCACGCGTTTTCAAATTCTTCCGCTGTGATTGGGATCCCGAATACTGGCTTTCCTGGTTTTTCAAGAAGAACAAAACGAATCTGCCCGCCTGTGTTCTTTTTGTCGAATTTCATATGCTCAAGCAGCTCGGCCGCCCCGAATCCAGCAGTGTCCAGAGGAAGAGCAAGCTTCTGCATCAGGGAAAGCATGCGCTCTCTGTCCGTAGCAGACAACCCCGTTTTCTCTGAAAGTAGAAGTGCTGTGACCAGGCCACGCGACACAGCCTGGCCGTGCGAAAACTTTTTATAGTGAGTGATAGACTCCAGCGCATGTGCTGTGGTGTGACCCAGGTTCAGGATCGATCTCAGGCCCGCTTCTTTTTCATCCTGCGAAACTATGGACGCTTTGAATCTAACATTGTCGCGAATCACAAGAGAGAGAATCTCGGGTTTGCGAATATTTTGCACGTTCTGTTCCAGATAGTTCAGGTCGCGCGACGTTTCTTCCAGAAAAGAATGCTTCACAATTTCTGCGAAGCCGCAGGACCATTCGTCTTCTGGCAAAGTGGAGAAAACAGAAACATTGCAGTATACAAAGGCCGGATGATAAAAAGAACCAACCATATTCTTTCCGAAATCGGCATTCACTGCCACTTTCCCGCCCACGCTCGAATCCACAGAAGCAAGCAGAGTGGTTGGAATCTGAATGAAAGGAACTCCGCGAAGAATTGTGGATGCGACAAATCCTGCGAAATCGCCAACGACGCCGCCGCCAGGGGCGATGATAGAACTGGAGCGATCGATTCCTGACTGGATCAACCAGTTGTAGACTTCACCGAGCTGGTTCAAGTGTTTGTTCTCTTCTCCCTGCTCTATCAAATAGAGGCGATCGCGAGGCACACCCGATTCGCGGAAAAACAAATCCAGGACCGATTCAAGACCTTTCTGGCTGATGACAAAAAGTTTGCCTGGTCTTTCGCGCAAGATCTGGGCGAGACCGGCGTACGATTCCTGAATGAAAATGGGATACTCGTAGGGAGCACTTCCCGGAAGTCTGATGTTTGCCGCCGCTTCCATCATCTGTTTACCATCAATTTCCAATCCGCATGCGGTGAAACTTCTTTAGGGCATTGCTGGCTGCCTGGTGTTCTGCCTTTTTGCGCGATTCACCCGTGCCCTGGGCAATTTCTTTCCCAGAAAGAGAAACTGAAATTTGAAAAGTGCTCTTGTGATCTGGTCCTATTTTTCCAAGCAGTTTGTATTCGGGCAGTGCTTTGCCCTGTTTCTGCAGGTATTCCTGAAGCTTGGTTTTGGGATCCCGGACATCCTCGCGTCCGGAGAGTTTCTCTATTTCGTCTGCAAGCAGTTCTGTCACAAAAGTATAGACAGCTTGCCAGCCGCGATCCACATACAATGCACCGATCACAGCTTCGAGAGCATCTGCCAGAATCGATGAGCGGGTCTTTCCGCCTGTCTGCTTTTCTCCACGGCCAAGCAGCAATACTTCTCCGAGAGAAATGCGCGAAGCAGCACGCGCGAGAGTTTGTTCGGACGCGAGGCTTGCCTTGATGCGTGCCATTCTTCCTTCGTCCATGTTCTGATAACTGCGAAATAGTGAATCGTTTATGATGAGGCCAAGCACGGAGTCTCCCAGATATTCCAGACGCTGGTTATCCGGTATGGGAGGTTTTTGTTCATGCGCGAAGCTGGAGTGCACAAGCGCGCCGTGAAGGAGGGTCAGGTCTTTGAAAGGTAGGTGAGTCTTTTTCGCGAATACAGCCAGTCTGGCTTTGCGGTCAGGGGGCAGATCTTGCGTCTTACGAAACAGCCGAATGCCCATTCAGAGAAAAGTGCCGGCAATCTTGCGATTGCCGGCGCAGCAGATTACTTGGAAGCGTGCTCGTCGATGTAACGAGATACGTCGCCAACTGTCTGAATTTTTTCAGCATCTTCGTCAGAGATTTCGATGCCGAACTCTTCTTCAAGAGCCATAACAAGCTCAACAGTGTCGAGCGAGTCAGCGCCGAGATCGTCAATGAAGTGAGCTTCTGGAGTGACTTCTGATTCGTCTACTCCAAGCTGCTCGACGATGATAGCTTTGATTTTTTCCATATCAGCCATTATAGGCCTCCACGTTTTTGATTGGTACCCCTGTAGTAGGTACGAGGTGCTCAAAATGACCATGCCCTTTGCGCGGGCAAGTGCAAAACCAAAAAAAAATCCGTGGTCTTGAAAAAACCACGGATTCTTCGCACGTGCAAAAACTGTGATTAGTCTGCAGAAGCTGGCTGAAAACCGCCCCCGTTGATCTCCAGTACGTGGCCTGTGATGAAAGACGCCATATCAGAGGATAGAAATGCGACTCCGTTTGCGATGTCTTCTGGGAGTCCAGCTCTCTGAAGTGGAATCATCTTTACCATACGGCTGCGAATCGCTTCCGGAATTGCGTCTGTCATGTCCGTTTTGATGAAACCGGGTGCAATTGCGTTGCTTCTGATGCCGCGGCTTGCGCCTTCGAGTGCCACTGCCTTTGTAAATCCTACCACACCTGCCTTGGAGGCGGAGTAGTTGGTCTGGCCCATGTTGCCGTCTTTTGCAATAGAAGAAATGTTCACGATTGCACCGGAACGCTGCTTCATCATCTGCTTGAAAGCAGGCTGGGTGCAGTTGAAAGTTCCAGTCAGGTTCACTGCAATCACAGCATCCCATTGCTCTGGCTTCATGCGCATGAGCAGTGTATCTTTTGTGATCCCTGCATTGTTCACCAGAATATCAATATGGCCGAATTCCTTGACGCATGCGTCAATGAGTGCTTCTGCCTGATCGAGTTTTGAAATATCTCCTGCGTGTGAGATGGCTCTTTTTCCAGTGGCCGATGCGATTTCTTTTGCTGTGGCTGCTGCCTGCTCTGCATTGATATCGCTGATGACTACGTCTGCGCCCAGGCTGGCCAGTTTCAGTGCGATTGCTTTGCCGATTCCTCTAGCAGAACCGGTAATGACGGCTGCTTTGCCGGTAAGATTGATGCTCATGGAAGACTCCCCGATTGTTGCGACGGCATTGTGCCGTCTTGGTCCAATTCTCTGAAGAACTTGCTCATGACCAGCGTTTTTGGGCGAAAGGAACGCCAGGCAAACAGGCGATCAGTATTTGTTCAGATAACCGCTCAGTAGAATCGACGTACAGAGGGATCCGGCGGCGCCGGTGTCCGTGTATCTATAAGTAGCCTCGTTGTAAGGCGCGAAGTAGACTCTTCCTGTGGAAGTAACGATCCCGCCCATAAAGGCACCTGGAGGAAGACCTCCCGGGCCGTACGTTGCTACGGTTCCTGTTCCAGGATCTATATAGTAAAAATTACCGGCATCATGAGGTACGAGGTAGATTCGTCCGCCCGGGCCAATGACTCCTCCATCAAAAGCATTGCTTCCGGGTGCTGCCGGACCAAACGTCACAACCGAATCGTTTGAGGTGTCAATGTATCGATACGTAGTACTTAGGTACGGAACAAGATAAATGCGACCGGTAGATGCAAGAACTCCTCCGTGAAATGCGTCGCCTCCAGGTGCCGCCGTACCCAACGCAAATACGGTATCAGTGAATGTATCTATGTAGCGAAACGTTGTGTTGGCCGCGGGAATCAGATACGCCTTTCCGTTTGGTCCCAGAACTGCGCCGTGGTAAGCGCTCGAACCAGGGGCTGCGGGGCCAAACGAGGATACTGTGTCATTGGTCGGGTCTATGTAGGAATACGTAGTGCTGTTGAATGGAGCCATGTAGATGCGACCGTTCGGCGCAAGAACTCCGCCCTGGAAGGCAGCTCCTCCTGGCGCTGTTCCAAAACTCCCTACAGTATCCGTGGCAGTATCGATGGTGCGATACGACGTAGCATTGAAAGGAATCAAATAGATCTTTCCGTTGGGCGCGAGCACTCCGCCGCGAAACGCAGAGCCTCCAGGTGCTGCAGGCCCAAATGTGCTCACTGTTCCGGCCACAGGATCAATCACTCTGTAGCTGGTGGCTGAACCTGGAACCAGGTAAATCTTCCCGTTGGGCGCAAGGACCGCTCCGCTGTATGCACCGGTTCCGGGAGCAGCCGGACCAAATGTAGTCACGGACTCCCCCTGCAAATGACCTTTCACAGACTGCGATTCCAATTCGCTTTTCACAAACTGCCAGACTGCAGGCTGCGTTACGGATTGAAACGAAAACGAACAGGCGCGTGTGACATTATAATAGACTACCAATGCAGTTAGAGCATCGTACTGCTTCAAATCTACAGGAAATCGAGCGCAGGCCGAAAGGAAAAAGAACCCGATCAAAAATGAAAACGAGCGAAGTCTAGTTTTACGTAAGATGCTGTGCAACGGTAATCCTTTCTTTCATGCGAAACTTTCAGGCCTTTGCCAGTTCAGAAAGCAAACCAGGATAAGGAGACATCTCGCCCTTTTCAATGTAACCGATTGTTTCTACAACTGCCTTCATGCGCGGAACTGCTACATTCACTTTTCTGGCTGCATCCAGAACAGCACCGTGAATGCTTCGCACTTCAGTTGGTCTGTGGTTTTCTATGTCCTGCAGCATGGATGTCTTGATCTGTCTGTACTTGAGTCCGAGAGCTCGAAGCACGCTATGCTGAACGATGCGCGGCCAACCACCTCTGCCAAATTTGAAAACAGAAATCCCACCGGGCACAATCTCTTCATGAACTCCCATCGCTTTGATCACGCTGCCCGTTTCTTCTAGAAGTTGAATGGCCAGCTCTCTTCCGTGTTTGTTTCCAAAAATAGGGCCGAGTGGTTCCCCGCTGATGGCTCCCAGACCATTGATCACGCAGTTGATGGCGAGTTTGTTCCAGCGAAAGCCTTTCGCATTGTCTGTCAAAATCACCGGCAAATGGGGCTCAAGAGCCAATTTCAAATCTTTGTCAGGCATCCTTCCGTCTTCGCCCAGAATCAAATGCCCCGCATTCGACTGGTAATAGGAACCATCTTTGATTTGCACATTGTATCCCACAATTCCATCCATGCAGAAGGCAGCAGAAGCAGAAGGAAGAAGATCCAGTGGAATCCCATTTTGCAGCAGGATCAGTTTTCCGGATGGGGTCAGGAGCTTTCGCGCTGCGACCACTGACTCCGGCAGATGAACACTCTTCATTCCAAGGAAGATGCGATCATAAGTTTCTCCGGATGAAATCAGTGACGCTTTCATCACACCGGAAGACGAATTTATTTCCACACGTTTTCGACCTGTTGTGAATAAAAAGCCGCGATTCAACTCCGCAAGCCTGCCTTGATCACGCGCCAGCAATGTAAACGGAATCCGGTTTAGGTAGAGGGCGCGTGCGATGCTTGCACCGATGGCTCCGAGACCAAGAATTGCAATGGAAGGATTCATGGAATCGGCCATAGAACTGTGTAGCTCATGTGCTGGAAAAATCAAAGTATTTTTCACTTCTCCCACGAGGCGAAAGCGTGCCTTCCCCTTCTCAGTAGATCCTGAATTCAGCACCCGCGCTCACGCGGCGAAAGCGTCCATTGCCGCGCGGGTGATCGTACTGCCTTAAGATGACTTCGCTGAACCGAGCCTGCGAAAAGTACGCGCTCAGGAACAAATCGGCAGGGAAATTCTGATTGGTCCGACTGCCGTACTGAATGTGAACGTCCTGGGCCATGTAACTGAGAAAAAGGCGAACGCGGGATGGAAGCGCGAAAAAACCCGTTAAAGTGTATTCAACCTGCCGGACCCACAGGGAGCCCCGGGTACTGATTTTGGTGGGCAGCTGGTAGGTGACGCCCGGAATGTTGAAGGGCCCGAACATTACTGTAACATGTTCGGATGAATTACCTGCGAAGGAGGCGACTGCTGCCTGACCTCGGATTTCCCAGCGAACTGCGGGCTCAAAACGAAGTTGAACGCCTCCGCGTGGACCTTCTCCATAGAGCCGCAATCTAAAATTTTGAATGAAACCCGTAAGATAGAAAGAAGGCGTAAAGACGAGAGGCGAAAACAACAAGCCGCTGAATTGAGTGGTGGAGTTAAATCCAGTCTTACCTGCGAACAAGAAAATTCGGAATCGTTCAGAAAACCGGAAAGGTTCCACGCCGGCCACCAGGGAAGCCTGCTGCAATTGTCCAAACCCTTTCAGTGACCAGAACTGAGTGCTTGAACTTGAATTGAGTCCGCCAGAGGACAAAGAAGGCAAGCCCAGTGCCGCCGTCTCGAGATGATTGCGATAAGATAAACCATCCGCTTCCACGTAGAAGCGATCTCCCTGATAGCCTGCATTTGCATCCTCACCATTTGCAGGACGTCGCGCAAAACCTGGAAACGCATTGGCCTGCGCTCCATTTGGGATCAAACTGGCTTCGATGCGATCATGGATGAGAATGGATTCCTGCGGAAAATAAATTCGCCCCGAACCCGCGCCCATTCCGATCCAGAATCCAGTGGGAACAGCTTGCCTGCGATCTGCGATCGCCTGATCGATTTGCTTTTGTCTGGTTTCCGATGCAGCGCGCGCATCCGCAAGCCTGCGCTTGTATGATTCGGTCCCGGAGTCATCCTCTCTGAATGCCGCAATTTCTGATTTGGAGATTGATTGAACGCCGTCTTTTGACTCAAGAGTGATCGACGATGGATCCTGGCACGTGACTTTACCGGTGAGTACAGAACCGTCGCGCAAGCGCACGGTGTCCGCCACGAGCGAAAGAGGCATCAGCAATAGAAAGATAAGGATGCGCAAATGAACCCCGATCAGACGACTTTTTCGATGATGTGTCCGCGTTTCTCAGCGAACCGTGGCGCGCTTTGAGCTTCAGATTGTGATGCAGACTTTGCCAAAGTGTTTGCCATCTGCCAGATACTGGATGGCCGCCGGAGTCTGGTCAAACGAAAAAGTCCGATCTATGACTGGCCTGACTTTGTGAATTTCGTATGCGCGGGCCACAGAAGCCAGACTGTCGCGGCTTCCCACGAGTATTCCCTGCATGCGCACATTCTGCATCAAGATGGGAAGTAGATTTAGATCGCGAGCAGATCCAGCTAGAATTCCGATCAAGCTGATCTGTCCAAAAAACTTCACCGCGCGAAGCGATTCTTCCAGAGTCCCGGCCCCGCCCACTTCAATGATGTGGTCCGCGCCTTCCATGCTGGTGAGCTTGCGCACTTCTTTGGACCATTGCGGCTTTTCGCGGTAATTGATGACTTCATCTGCCCCCAGTTTTCGCGCAAGCTCCAGCTTCTCATTCGAGCTCGAAGTAACAATGACTCTCGCGCCGAGCATTTTGCCGATCTGTAAAGCGAAGATCGAAACGCCGCCAGTACCCAGAACCACAATCGTGCTGCCAGGTGGAACTACAGCTTCTGTGACCAGAGCGCTCCATGCGGTTACACCCGCACACGGAAGAGTGGATGCTTCTTCGTAGGTCATGAAATCGGGAATTCGCACCAGGCTCTTTTCAGGAAAAACTCTAAGTTCTGTGAGTGTTCCGTCCAGTGGACCGCCCAGAGAAGAATTGCGAACTTGTTTGATACCTGGAGTGCCGGAAATCCAGTCCAGAGCGAAACAGGACATCACTCTGTCTCCTGTCTTGTATTCAGAAACTCCAGGACCGGTGGAGACCACTTCACCCGCAGCATCTGAACCAGGGATCAAAGGGAGTTTGTATTTTGGATTGTACTGACCAATGACTGTGAGAAAATCCCTGTAGTTCAGGGAAGCGGCGCGCATACGAACGAGCACTTCTCCGTGACCTGGAACCGGATCCGGTCTTTCCGAAATCTTCAGATTTTCTATTCCAAACGCGGACTGAATTTCAAAAGACTTCATTGCGATTCTCCTGATAGGCGATCCATCGGCGCCCGCGACTGCGGACGCCGGAATCTATTTACTTGCGACCCAGGCCTTCGGAAGGAGCGCCTACTAGAATCGACATGTTGCCATGAGGATGCTTGTTTTCGCGCATCAACTGGTGGCATGCACCTGTTTCTTCAAACTTGTAAGTTTTGGAGAGGCATGGATCCACTTTCTTCTGCATGACCAGGTCATTGAGTCCTTTGCAGTTTTCGTCGTTTGCGAAGTGAGAACCCTGCAATCTCTTCTGACGCATCCAGAGATAACGAAGATCCCCTGTTGCATTGAAGCCAGTTGTTCCAGCGCAGATGACTACCATACCGCCTGTTTCGCATACGAATACAGAAGTTGGTAGAGTGGATTCTCCTGGATGTTCAAATACGATCTGAGGATTCCTGCCCTTTCCTGCGATGTCCCAGATTGCTTTTCCAAATTCGCGCGCTGATTTGGTCCACTGGCCGAACACTTCGCCTTTGTTGATTTCGGTTGTCAGAGCGCCCCAGTGCTTGAAATTGTTTCTGTTGATTGTGCCGGCTGCACCCAGTTTCTTACAGTATTCAATCTTGTCGTCTGAACTGATCACTGCAATGGGAAGAGCCCCTGCTGCTTTCGCAATCTGAATGGCCATGGAACCAAGTCCACCTGCACCGCCCCAGATCAAAACCACATCGTCTTTTTGAACGCTGTTGGGAGACCAGTGGTGAAGCATGCGATACGCAGTGGCAGCAACCAGCATGTATGCTGCGGCTTCTTCCCAGGTAAGATGAGGAGGTTTTGGAAGACATTGATGATCCTGCACTTTGCAGAATTGAGCGAAGGATCCCCAGTTGCTTTCATAACCCCAGATGATTTGCGATGGAGCAAACATTGGATCTTTTCCTGCTTTCACCCACGGATCGTTGCGATCCCAGATTCCGCAATGGACGACCACTTCATCTCCCACTTTTACATTCTTCACATCGCTTCCGACTTTATAAACGATTCCAGAAGCATCTGAACCGCCGATGTGGAACTTCTCAGGTTCTCCTTTCTTGTTTCGCGCGGCAATTACATCTACTGGATAACCCAGAGCGGCCCAAACGTTGTTGTAGTTCACACCTGCTGCCATCACTGCAACGAGCACTTCATCCGGAGCAATGTCCGGAACATCGATCTGCTCTACCTGAAACGCAGTGCGAGGTTCTCCGTATCGCTCTGGTCTTACGAGCTGAGCGTGCATTTTTTTGGGAACTTCTCCAAGCGGAGGGAGTGTTCCAACGGGTACGATTTCTTGTGCCATTCGCCCAAAAGTACCGGATCACTCAGGAGAGCAATTTTTTTGCAGACCAGGGAATCAGAAGAAAACCAACAATGCAAACGAGGAAATACCGAATGAATCTGAATTCCATTTCCATGTGGGTGTAAGGCGCAAATAACTTCGTCAGCCCCACCTGCAAACCCAGGACAATCGCCAGAGTAACCACAAGAAGCACAATTCGCATGCGCAAATGAGGTTGGAAACTCACCACAGGAATCAAAAAGACAATGATGAGACCCAGGAGACTGCCCTGGGTGCTGATGACGGTCGCCAGGGAAAGAGGTCCTCTATACCGGGACTGAGTGTACGCACCTTAAAAGCAAACCACAGTAAGACGACTGGCAAAAGGACGACACCCACTCGAGCAGGAGAGACTCGCCACCATTCTTCCATCGGTTTATGAAATTTGAAATAAAGAGCCAGGAGAATGGAGCCAAACAGCCAGCCTGCAACAATGTCCTCTATAAAATGCACCCCGAGATAAATTCGGGCGAAACTGATCAACGCGACGATGAAGGTTGCGACTCCGTAGATGGCCGTTTTACGATTCGGCCATTTTCGCACGGCAAACACAGCCAGCATGAACCAGACAACCACAGCATTCTGAGCATGTCCGGACGGAATTCCATATGTTGTTTCCTCTGCAAGAGCCTGGACGCTGTCAGAGATCCAGTAGGGCCTGGGGCGAGAGAACACCCACTTGAGAATGCTATTCGTGTAAGCAGTAGCGATGATCATCAGGAGCAGTTCCAGAGCGGCGCGGCGGCTGAAGAGCCAGAACAGAGCCGGCACAAGTGCAAAATAAAACGTCTCTACGCCCAGAAAGCTCGCAGCCCGCATGGCGCCCGCAAGCCCGGGGATCTTCTGTGCGGCGATGTTTACGTGCACCAGAGTCTGCTCTAAGGATTCAAACATACGGCAACTCACCATGGGAATCTAGATTGAACAAGAAAAACTTGCCCGCGATCCGGGGATCAGTCGCATGGAATAATTGGAAACACAGATTGTAGGATTCCCGCTCGATGAAACGGAGCGACGCATTCGGCACGTAATTTCGATCATGCCCGCACTCGGGCGGAGCCTGCTCTCTTCGCAGGACTCATTGAACATTCGGAATTCTTCGTCCTCGCAGTCAGACAAAATTCTGATGGAAAAAGCAGATCGCACGATCAGCCACACCATTGTTCGCTCTCTGCAAACGCAGTTTCCGGAAGACAAAATCGTATCTGAAGACGAAGGACAGGTCGGATCGGATGGCGATTTCGAATGGTGGTGCGACCCTGTAGACGGCACTCGCAATTTCATTCATGGTATTCCATTCTTCTGCATATCCATGGGACTGACGTGGAGAGGAAGTCCTGTGGGCGGAGTCGTTCATGTGCCTGCCATGGGACAGACCGGGCTCACGTATCATGCGATTGTAGGACAGGGAGCATTTAAAAATCAAAATCCAATTCACGTTTCTACTGTAAGTCAGCTAGAAAGAGCGGTGATGGCTTCCGGCCTGCCCTACCGCAGAAAGGAAATCATTGGAGATATACTCGGTGACATTTTCGCATTCGTGACCACAGGAATCGGCCTTCGCAGAACAGGCTCTGTGATTCTGGATCTTTGCTGGATTGCGGAAGGTAAATTCGACGCGCTCTGGGACAGAGACATCAGTCCCTGGGATAGTTGTGCTGCCAGCGTCATTTTATTTGAAGCGGGCGGAAAGATTTCCGGCTATCTGGGAGAGAAGTTCGACATACAACAGACTCGCATTGTTGCGTCGAATGGAATTCTGCACGAAGAAGCAGTCAGCGTTTTACAAAAAGCGCGCAAGACCACAATGAACTAACCGCGCGAAAGTCGTGCATCAGAAGGGCGTGACCACCAGTTCACCAGGTGTCTGCGAATCCTGGTCATCTGTGCTCGGGTCATCGGGCTTCCTGTCTTCTGGAGGAGTTTCCAATTTCTCCCGAAGACGGAGAAAGGGTTGTTCGACAAATCGATAAGACAGATAACCGCAAAGTCCCGTTGCAAGCGCTGAAACGAGCAATCCTCGCAACAAAGGTCCCGCGCCAATTTTCGTTCCGTCGTAAATGAGGTGCATGACAGACCCCGCTCCAAATGCACCGGCAATCATGTGCCACAGATACATGGAATAGCTGAGTCTGGCAACTGCCGTTACGAGTTTTGGAACTTTCACATCTTCACGATGAATAGCCCAGTAGACGATCGCCCCGAAGCCAAGATTCGTAAAGTTTGGCCTGACAACCACAAACCAGTCCGGGACTTGCGCGGGCAACAGAAGCACAATGGCGGTTAACGTCAAGCCGGCGAGGCCAATGAGTGCGGTGAACTTTCTGGGAAAGAGTTCTTTTCCCCCTACTGCCAGCAGAATTCCCACAATGATATCATCAAAACGAGTCAGGCTGGCCCTGTCCACATGAGGAGCATATTCGCCTTCCGGTAGAGTAACCATGGAGAGAATGCGAAACGCAAGTGGAATCAGATAGATTCCAACCAGTGCCAGGAGTAAGCGATCTCTACGAAGCTTAAACAGAAAAGCAGCCAGGAGAGGGAAGAGAAGGTAGAACTGCTCTTCTATAGAAAGAGTCCACGTATGCCCCTGGATGCCCGGTAAATAATTGGAAATGAAAAGGAAATCAAAATACCAATCAGCGGTTGGTGATAGGATCCCCGTGCTGTGAACCACTTTTGCTCTATTGATCACAATGAACAACAGCGCAAATAGTAAGAAGAAATAGTATGCCGGCAAAATTCGAAACGTTCTCTTCACATAAAAAGAGCGAAAAGAAATCTCCCCGGTGCGCCGGTGTTCATTGTAGAGTCCTCTGGAAATCAGAAAACCGCTGAGAACAAAAAAGAGAACAACGCCTGTGTTTAGATTGAGCAGAAACACATCTACAGAATCTGGAACGCGCCTGGCAAAATGACGAAGCGAGGCCCAGTAGTGAAAAAGTAGAACTGCTACGAGTGACAAAGCGCGAAGTCCGTCTAGCAAAGGAACTTCGTTGCTCGATGGTCTGGTCAGCCGTTGCCAGGTTGTGATCTGAACCGCTCGATGCATATGAAACACAACAACTCAGGTCATATCTTTTGCGCTTTTATGTTGAGCCGGATGCATTTGTGTCTAATTCGTCACCAGGATGTAACGACATGCTAGTCGCGCACGTTTCACAACCGTTCGCGCCACTGGAAAAACAAAACAGCGCGTTCCTCGACCAGACCTTTGCAGACAATGTGCGCACACATTGTGTTGTTTATGTCCGATTTCGTATCTTTCATGTAACGCTTGGTTAGTTGCTCCAGCAGATGGCATGGTGTATGGATGGTTCCATGGTTATGGCGACCTGAGAGAGTGAGCGGGAAGCCATTACTGAAGCACTTTCAAATTTTGCTTCTGAGTAATGAAGAGAAAAGCATTTTCAGAAAGAGATCTGCCGTTGATCGTCGCAGACCAGGCACCGTGCCCGGCTCCAACCAGTGCGTTGAATTCGTACGGCGCACCTGTGGAAATGTATGCGTCTCTGAGAGCCTGGGCCTGGGAAAAGGGTACCTCTGCGTCTGCTGTACCATGAACAATGCTAATGGGCGGGTCTTTTGCATCAAATCTGGACTGACCATCGATTGCCTGCAGATACGTCATCATGTGGATGCCACCCCAGTGATCGATCACTGTATGAACGGTAGATCCAGACGAAAGATTGGTAGTGGAAAGAGTAGTATCTACGATACTCAAGCTTTCATCGCGAAAATCGCTCGCATTTGTAATTCCAAGCATGTTGGCGAGAAACGATCCTGCGGATCCACCGAGGGCTGTTACATAGTTTGTATTGATTCCATAAGTCCCGGCATTCGCATACAGCCAGCGAACGGCAGCCTTCGCATCTCTGGCAGCAGGATACATTGCATAGCTTTGTTCCCGCTCCGTAGAAACAACATTGGCGAGTACGTAATTCCCCCACGCCGTAGAAAGAGTCCCGCGCGCCGCAGCCAGACGATAGTCAATGGAAATGCAAACCCAGCCGCGACTTGCAAAATAGTTGGCCATATCTACCATGTTCGCATCGTCCTTTGCGCCTGTCATGAATCCGCCGCCATGAATGAGGATCATCGCAGGCCTATTTCCAGGTGCATTCTCAGGGCGATACAGATCCAGACTTAAGTCTACCACAGAAGTGGTGGTAGATCCCCAGTTGGAGTGACTGAGCGCCTGAGCGTATACGTGAGTTGTCTTCACAACGTTATAGGTGGAGTTTCGCTGCACAGTTGGAACGGCGCTTTGTGTATTGAGAAGATATCCGGCCAGGAGAAAAGCCACAGCCGAATTCGTTTTGTCGCTTGATTCGTTTTGCTGAAACATCGAGCAAGAAACGAAGAACAAAAGCGCAACCGTAGCCGCGATCCATCCGGGTGTTTTTTTTGGCCCTGCAGAAAGAGAGTCCACTTGCCTTCTCATATCTAATAAACGAAAAGACAGAACTTGTTTGCAACTATTCTTGCGCGCGCACGGAGATGAACCCTGGACAAATGGAGAAAAAGAACGAATGTCCAGGGTTTTTCAGAAGGAATTTTGCGAATCTAAGTACAAATACTTAGGAATATTTACTAATTAAAGTCTGAATGTGAGTGGCTTCGTGATTGGTCATCACCCACAACCAGTCAAACATGCTAATGGCGCCAAAGAAAGGATGATCCATCCCACGCGACTGAAGTTGATCTTTTGTTTTGGAAGAAACAGCTTTGTCCAGCTTGTCCATGGATTTTTGAAGCGACTCAAGTGTGGCTGCTTTGTCCATTCCACCCTTTGGTCCTACCTCGATTGGATTTTTTGCACCGCGCGGCCTGATCAGAAGTTTGCTTAGAGTCTCGTATCTGAGATCCGATTTGAGTTCCGCTTTGTCTTTTCCGAATTTTCCGCCGAGTACAATCGGCAAGGATCTGGCCAGGTTCCACTGAGTGAGATAAAGGTGCTCTGCGATTTCAGACGCGCTCCAGCCTCCGGAGGCAGGTGCCTTTGCGAATTGATCCTCTGGAAGTTTCTGGATGAAACTTACAAGCTCTGATCTATTCTCTCGCCACACAGAGAGGAAATCTTCTGCAGTGGACGCATCTGGTGGAAAAGGCGGAGTTCTCATGACTGATGGTTTTCCGCATCGCCATTGCCACAACTTTTTTTCATTTGATGATCGCGGCGGCCGTGCTTCCTTTGCGCATGCACATTCGGGTCAACATGGCCATGACGTTGGACGGGAAAACGTCAGCTCCAGGAGGTGGATGGAAACCGGGGAAGGCAGATCGCATTCGCATGGATCACATTCGCGCGGAATGCGATGCACTTTTGATCGGGGTGCGCACCCTGATCCTGGACAATCCAAATGTCATGGTCAAGCATGATATAGAGAAAAGTCCGCTTCCGGTGATCGTTGTGCGAAAGACACTGCCACCGGGAAATCTTCGCATTTTCGAGGGACCGAGACCACCCCTCATCATCGCAGACGAAAGCCAGAAGGGCTACCTGCAAACAAAAGAACTCGATGGTCTGGAATGGGAATGGTCCAGGGGAACGGATGCCCGTTCTATAGTAAAGATTCTGGAGAAAAGAGGGCTTCGCACTTTGCTCGTGGAAGGCGGTCCCACCATGAACGATTTGTTCTTTGCAGAAAATCTGGTAGATCGTCTCCACCTAACACTGGTTTCGCGAGTACTGGGAGGGAAAGCAGATACAGTGGACAGAATGCCGGTTCACCGGGCTTTTAAACTCGTGAAACAAGAAAGCGCAGACGAGGAGCTCTTTCTGGAATATGAGAGGGTTTCGCAGAGCTAGAGTCAGGCGCGGTCCAGGACAGCGAGCACTTCCCCTACTTTCACCAGATCCCCTGTGCTGCGCGATAGAGAAACGATGGTACCTGAATGCGGTGCCTCAAGTGGAAAGGCGGCTTTGTCTGTCACAAGCTCGCAGAGCTCCTGACCTTCCGTGACCTGGTCCCCTGCTTTGACTTTCCAGGATGCAAGTTCGATTTTTTCAGCATCTCCAATGTCAGGAACGGAAAGAGGAATCTGCATGGGCGATGCTCCGCCCAGGGCCCATGATTCTCAAGGAAAATTCCAAAAAAGATTGCGGCGGGACAAGTCGAACCATGTCTAACTACTGAGTAGAGGAAATCATATGCAGGCGACCCAGGACCTACGCGAGATCCGCGCGAAACTAGAAGCTACCATGATGCCCATGGAGCTTGACCACGCCATGCCCATCATCGAAGAAATTCACAAACTCAAGAAGCAGAAGAACGCTGTGATCCTGGGACACAACTACATGACGCCGGATGTGTATCACGGCGTGTCGGATTACATAGGGGATTCGCTGGGCCTCGCCAGGCAGGCGGCCACGACGAATGCAGACATCATACTGTTCAACGGCGTACACTTCATGGCAGAGACGGCCAAGATTTGCAATCCGGACAAACTCGTTCTGATCGCTGACCTGAAGGCGGGATGCTCTCTTGCAGAAAGCATCACTGGCGCAGATGTGCGAAAGCTCAGAGAGCAATTTCCAGGCGCACCTGTAGTTACGTATGTAAACTGTTCTGCGGAAGTAAAGGCGGAGACAGACATTTGCTGCACCAGTGCCAATGCCCTGAAAGTTGTAGAAAGCCTTCCGGATGAAACTGTGATTTTTTTGCCGGACGCCTATCTTGCAAAGAATGTGCAGCTCAAAACAAAGAAAAGAATCGTTTCGTGGGAAAAAGGCAAGTGCATGGTGCATGAGCAATACACGGGAAAAGACATCCTGGACTATCGCAAACAGTTCGATGACCTACTCGTCATTGCGCATCCTGAATGCGACACAGATGTGACATCAGTGGCGGACTTTTCCGGAAGCACATCGCAGATGGAGCAGTTCATTCGTCAGAACAAACAGAAGAATGTTCTACTGGTGACGGAATGCAGCATGAGTGACAACCTTCGTTCTATGTTTCCGGATCGCACGTTTCTTTCTACGTGCCACACCTGCCCTCACATGAAGAAGATCACTCTTGAAAAGGTGCGCGATTCCCTGCTCTACAACCAGTTCGCTGTGGAAGTTCCGGAAGACATCCGGGTGCGCGCAAAGCGTTCTGTAGATAGAATGCTTGAGATTGGCTGATGGACGTTCGCGTGGGATCGGGTCTGGATTTCCACAGACTCATTGAGAACAAAACTCGCCCCTTGATGATTGGCGGCATTGAAATCACAAGCGATCTGGCACTCGAAGGCCATTCCGATGCAGACGTGCTGCTGCATGCTCTGGCAGATGCAATTCTCGGTGCGTGTGGATTTTCAGACATCGGAACGTATTTCTCAGACAAAGACCCTGCAAACAAAAACCTGAACTCTTCTATCATATTGAAGAGAAGTCTGGACATGATGCGACAAAAGGGCTACAGGCTCTCTAATTGCGACATCACGATCATTGGAGAAAAACCGCGCATGTCTCCTCACCGCGAGCAAATCGTCGATCGCCTGGCAGAGCTGTGCGAAATCGACCGTGATCGAATCGCATTGAAAGCTACTACGACAGAAAAGATGGGCGCCCTTGGTAGAAGCGAAGGCCTGGGCTGCAGCGCGACTGTGCTTGTTGTAAAATAGAACGCGCGGCCCGGAACACCGTTAGTCGCTCTTCTGAGCTACAACCAGGCGTTGGGTCGAGTAATGATGGGCAGACCAGGGGGGCCACTCGTTGCAATCGGGTTCCCCGGAATCAGATTGGCTGCGCCCGTGTTCTGATTGATCGCAAAAATGTAGAAACTACTTGCTATGCCGTCGTTTACGAACCCAAACTTTCCGGACGGGTCGATCGCAACATACTGCAGGTTTGTGCCAAACGAAATCGTCGTCGCAGTTCCGAGTGCTCCGTTCGTGGCGATGTCATGCTTTGCCAGTTGACCACCCGCAACGTTGACAGTGTATAAAAACCTGCCGGACGGATGCATGGCACCGCGCAAGCTTCCGGCAGTAGTCGCGAAGGGAGAACCAGAAAGTGCAGTCAGCACACCCGTGCTGGTATTGATGCTATAGCCACTGATTGTGCCGGCATTAGAGACCCCGTACACATAACTGGAAGTAGGATCAACCAGGATGGCGTCCATACCGGCCGCGGCGACAGTGGTGGAAACGAAAGTGGGAACGCCGGTGGACTGATTGATGGAAAAACCTGAAATAAAATTGGACCCACCGTTGGACGTAGTGTAGATATACTTCCCGTCCGGAGACACTTTGATCTGCGCAAGGTTGGCACATCCGCATGATGTAGCAAAATCGCCTAACTTTGTCAGAGCGCCTGAGGATGGATCAATCGAAAACGCTGAGATATCGAGGCTCGAATAATTGGATGTATATAAATATCTACCGCTCGGATGAAAATCGACGTACGCTGGCCCGTTATTCGCACTCCCATTGGGTGCGCCACTGACTAGATTGCCTGTGTAACTGTTGATCATGTATGTGTACACGTTGTTTGGTGGGACTGCCTGCACTACGCCAATCATGAACTTGTTATTTGGGTCCCGCGCCGAAATCACTGCACTCGGTACGGTGCCAGTGGCGCCAATCACGCCTGAATCGGGGTAGAATCTGTAAATGGTTGCGGTTGTGCCCACGCTCACATACGCAAACGTTCGGTCCAGACGCAGGAAGGGAGAGGCTCCAATCAAACTACAGGAAATGTCTCCCGTACCGCAAGGATCCTGAGCCTTGCAGGATAGGATAAAACCCGGAGAAACCAGCACAACAAAGGCAAATCTCCAGAGCCGATGCAAAATCGCATTACAATCCATATGCGGGCTTACGCAATGAGCGGCAGACGCCGCAAAATGCGAGCACAATTCTAGCCTGAAAACGCTCCTCGTGCGGCCTCCGCGCCCGCAGCATAAGCGCCAGGACATTTGAGACTTTCATTTTTGCGTCCGCGGACCGCGCTCCTGCGGGCTCCGCGTTCGCTTCGGTCTCGCTTCGCGAGACTGCTTCGCACCCTCCAGATCGCTGGCCGGAAGTTGTTCAAGAGCGATCAATGCCGTGTAACGTCAGGTAAGAGGAACTAATCCGCCGCGAGGCGGATTTGCATCAGAAGAAACGGCGCCGATTCGTGCCTCAATTCCGGCACTACTGCATCCGATCATTCCCAATGCTGCTCGTTCTGGCCGGAATTATTGGTCTGCAATTTCTCATTCATCGAACTCTTCTGGCTCAGAATCTGGTTTTGCTTCTCCAAATTCGCATCTACAAACGGAGATACAAACGAGTCTCCCTCAAGAACAGAGACAGATTCTTCCTCGGACTCTTTACGCGACTCTGGAAATCCGCCGTTCAGTACTGTTTTGTTGTCCAACCAGGCACGCTCGTTCGATTTCACAGAACCCTGTTTACTCTTTTCTGGCGCTGGATCTCCAGAACTCATGCACCCGGACACCCTGGACTTTCACCGGAAACCATTCAACTCATCCAGAAAATCAAGTTTGACAATCCTTCCTGGGACCCCGCCAGAATCCTCGGGGAAGTGCGCCGCCTCGGACACTTCGTGTCGATCAACACGGTTCGCAAATATGCTGGAGAACCTCCCTCCCGTCATCCCGGTCCCGGATGGAAAGAATTCTTCTCCATTCACCGCGAAGGTGTGGCTGCAATGGACTTCTTTACAGTTCCGTCCTGGAACTTTGTTCCATACTATGTTTTCTTTATCATCGATCATTCCAGAAGATCCATTCTCTGGGTAAACGTGACTACATCTCCTTCCCTCGACTGGTTAAAGAATCAATTTCGGTCCGCATTTCCGGATAACGTTCCCAGAATCCTCATCTCCGACAATGATTCGGTCTTCCGTTCTGCAAAGAATTGGGTGCGCGAAGTGATGGGTATTCGCTCCCACTTCACAAGAATCATGAGTCCATGGCAGAACGGAGTTGCCGAACGCTGGGTTCGCACGGTTCGCCGTGAACTGACGGACCATGTGATTCCTCTCTCCGAACAACACCTGCGAACTTTACTTCTGGAATATGTAAAACACTACAATGAGGATAGAACGCATACAACTCTGGGTCTGGATTCTCCCACCGGAAGGGAAGTTCATGTTCGTGGTTCTCCTTCGAACGTTATTCGACTTCCGAAAGTGCGCGGATTGTCTTCGAGGTACGTCTACAGTAGTGCTGCGTGAATTTTTGGAGGGTACAGGGATCAAAACACGACTGGAAACAATGATTACAGCAAGTCTACGTGTTTCAATATGCACTTCTTCTCTCAGGCGCACCGGTACACATCGTATGAATCAG
>Ga0268298_10002570_pt1 | contig 19696 bp, 12 predicted proteins | sample WWTPWeurt_MetaG_FD_194462 | JGI IMG/M metagenome (GOLD analysis project Ga0268298, IMG submission 194462) | Activated sludge microbial communities from WWTP in Nijmegen, Gelderland, Netherland - WWTP Weurt | ecosystem: Engineered > WWTP > Aerobic digester > Activated sludge | place...
TTGACGTCGTAGCCGTTGCCGGCCACATCCTGGGTGTTGATATTGTCGACGGTAATATTCCCGGAAGCCATTATATTGAGGCGCTCTCCCACGGAGATATTGCCCATCGTAATATCGCCGGCGGTATTATAAAAAGTGGGGTCGCCTTTGACGGATATGTTGCCGAAAGTCAGGTTACTGCTCTGGTTTGATCCAAAGATGGCTTCGCCGGCACTGATGTTAATTGCACCGGTACTGGCATCGACGCTGCCGCTCAGTTTACCGCTGCCGGCATTGAGATTGACCTCCTGCGAGTGCAACTGACCGCCTTCAACGGAGAGAAGACTGCCTTTGGGAAGCGCGTCGTTGCCGATATTTATGGAACCGTTTACAGCTTCCATAAGGCCGCTGTTTGTAAGCGATAGTTCCGCCGGTGAAAGACCGTTCAATCCGGCTAGATTGGCAATGTTGATATTTCCCAGTTCGGAAAGGAGAGTACTGGTGTTAGTGTATTGACCAAGAGCCGAGAAGAGATTGAGGTTGCCGCTCGTAGCCTGGAGCATGCCGGCATTATTGATGCTTTGCATGGCGCTCAGGGCCAGGTTGGCGCCTTGCATAGAGGCTCCGGCAAGGTTGTCGATGTTGCCGCCGGTTGTAACCGAGAGAAGCCCTGGTGAAAGGATGGAGCCACCGTTGAGGAGGTCACCGCCAATATTGAGGATGAGGGAGCTTAAGGGAAAGAAAGATGAGAAAAGTCCGTTGTCCGGAAGGTAGCCGGAAAGAAGTGAGCCCGAACCGAGCGTGAGGCTGCTTGTAACATTTAAATGACCGGTGGCACCGGCTGTGGTATCGAATAAATTGACGGCACCAAGTATCTGACTGCTATCGCCGCCGTTTATAATATTGAATGGATTGTTGCTGTTAAAGCCCACCAGATTGAGGTTGACATTCTGCGGCACAACCAGGCTGGTTATGGAATGTACCGTATCAGGCGTGAAGGTGGCGAAACCACCGGCTGCCTGACCGAGATCGTTTACAAGAAGGCTCTGCACGCCGGTTAATTGCACCTGACTGAGGGCCGTGAATTCGGCAGGGCTTAGTAGCTGACCGGGATGCACGGTATAGCTGTTGCCGCCGCTGACGGAACCGTCTGTGCCAAGCGTGCCGCCGATGGTGATATTCATAGCCTGGTTGATATTGGCTTGAATGCTATCCAGGGTGGACATCAGGTTCAACTGCCCCGACATGTCCACAAGCGCCTGCCCGGCTAAGTTGTTGAGGGCGGCATGGGCCTGACCCGGGTCAACGGTCTGGGTGGCGGCGGTGACGGAAGCCAGTGCTGAGACATCGCTTGTGGAGACGGCTCCCGCCAGGGCGGCGTCGCTGCCGGTGGTCGGTGTTGCAGTCGGAGTTGAATCCGGAGCCGGGGTAACGGCGCTGCTTTGCTGCCCGGGATCCACTCCGGGGTCGGCCTGGGCCATGGCCATGGTGGCGGTAAAGGCCGGCGCTAAAACCACGGAGCCCAGACAACCGATGCGGGTCATCTGGACCAGGAAAGATTTCTGCAGCATGAACTGTTCCTTAGGTCTCGAATAGGCTGAAGGCTCTCTCAGAAGCCAGTGCCTAAAGGGTTACTTTTGCGAAGTGAGTACCATTATTCCAGGTTTCCGGGAGGAAGGATACTAAAAGCTTACTTATTGATCATGTTTTTCCGAGTCCTGAATTTCCTGACCCGGGTTGACCCTGGTCTTCTTCATTTCGATGCGCTCGGCGTCTGGGGTGGTGTAAATAGTGTCGTGAGAATCATAAACTGGTCGCTTTGCAGTCGGTTTCACTTCCGACTCCACCAGCAGGGGCTTAACGCTGACCCCAGGCTTGAGGGCATCGGTGCAGTCCTGGGCCACCAGATCGCCTTCCTGTAAATTGCCGAAGACCTCGGTTAAACCCTGCATCATCTCTCCCCTTTCAACTTTCACCCATTCCACCCGGTTGTCCTTGATGCGGCAGACAAAGGTGGAGAGGGTAGACTTCGTTTCTACTGCACCAGGAGGCACAAAGAGAGAGGGGTTAGGTCGTCTCGTGGGCCATAAGACCCGGCAAAACATGCCCGGTAGAACCTTCCAGCCGGGATTGAGGTAATTGAGTTCAACAGGCATGGTGCGTGTCTTTTGCTCCAGGGCGTTGCCCAGGCGGGCCACGGTGCCGACAAACTTGGTACCGGGATGGGTGGAGACGGTGAATTCCACCGGTGCTCCCGGTAGTATTCCACCGGCATTAGCTTCCGGCACCGGTGTGACGATTCTAAGTAGTCCCAGTTCTTGCACTCTCACTATGGGCGGGTAGGCACTCTTGCCCAGGGGACCGACAAAGCTGCCCACATGCATGTTGCGTTCAGTCACATAGCCGTCGAAGGGAGCGCGCACATTCAGGTAGTCCGCTATGTCTTTATAGTTTTCGCTGTTTTTTCTGGCGGCGTCGAGGGCATCAATAAGCGATGTCACTGCATTTTCGGCGGCATTTACATTTTCCTGCCAGGCATTTACTTTCTCTTTGTCACTTTCAACCTTTTGCTCCAGCACAATTACTTCGTTGGGAGCCACCACCCCCGGTACTAGAGAAGCTTCCTTGGTGCGCCTGTATGTGTCGGAATCAGCCGCCAGTAATGCTTTCGCTTCCAGTAGGGTGGCCCTGGCTGCTGCCAGTCTTGAACGGGCTTCCTGCAATTCATTCTGCACAGCCTTAGACTTGGCCAGAAACTCACCTTGTTGAGCTTTCAATTCCGGAGCGATCAGTCTGCAGAGAAGTTGTCCTTTCTTTACCACCGAGCCCCGGTCCACACCGATCCAATCTATGAAGCCCGGCACTTTCGGGTAGACGGCAACATCCTGGTAGGCTTGAATTTCACCCGGCAATTCATCGATGCGATACAAGGTTTTTCTTGTGACGCTGACCACCGGCACTTCCTGTAATTCTTGCGCCGCCGGTGCCGTCTCTTTGTTCGCTTCCTTTTGACAGCCGCTAAGAGCCAAAATAGCACCTATTGCCAGAGCCAGAGTAATTGGTTTTGCCTCTTTCATACGTGTTCCTATTCGCCTCTGTCGTCGGGGTGGATCGAGGGTGATGTGGTGGGGCTGTGTTTTTGCACTACGGCAAAGAAGAGAGGCAGCACCGTCAGGGCCGTGATGGTGGACATGGTCAGCCCGCCGATAACAGCCCGGCCCAGCGGTGCGCTTTGCTGTCCTCCCTCACTCAGGGCTAGAGCCATTGGTATCATTCCTGATACCATAGCTATGGAGGTCATGAGGATCGGTCGGAGCCGTTCCTGGGCTCCGTGTAGAGCCGCTTCCATAGCTGTTTTGCCGCTCAGCCGGCTCATCTCCGCATAGTTGACCAGTAGGATGGCGTTGCTGACGCCGATACCGATGGACATAATGGCGCCCATGAAAGATTCGATATTGAGGGTAGTACCCGTCAGTTTAAGCATCACCAGAACGCCGCACACTATGGCGGGAGCTGTGGAAAGCACTACTATGGCCAACTTGTGCGACTGAAAGTAGGCAGTCAGCATCAGGAAAATAACCACTACGGCCAAAGACAGACCCAGGAAGAGGTGTGAAAAGGTATCGCTCAGGACCGGTGCCTGACCTGCCAGTTTGACGCGTACACTGCGAGGCGGCGTGCCGGCTCTCTTAATGGCATCCTGCACCAGTTTGCCGACATTGCCCAGATCCATACCGGCGATATTGGCTGTTAGAGAAATCATGCGCATCATATTATCGCGGTCGTACTCACCGACGCAGTGCCCATAGGAAACCGAGGCAACGTCTCGCAGGAGAGGGTGCTCGTGATTGTCGGAAATCATAGTTGGAAAATTCTTGAGGGCTTCCATCGATTGAATCTGATCTTGCGGCACCTGCACTTGCACCTGGTAGGCTACGCCGGTTTTCCTGTCCATCCAGAAATTTTCCAGAATGTAGCGACTGCTTGAAGTGGCAGGCACCAGTGCATTACCAATTTGGGCGGGAGTAAGGCTGTACTGCCCGGCCAGTTCGCGGTCGATATTGATATTGACGGTGGGATAATCGAGGGGTTGGCCAAACTGTAGATCTCTCAAATAGGGAATCTTAGCCATCTCCGCCTTCACCCTTTCGGCGTACTCCCGGCAACGTATCAGGTCGGGGCCCTTAACCACCACCGAAATAGGAGTGGGCGAGCCCAGGTTCATAATCTGGCTGACAAGATCTCCTGGTTCAAAGGAGAAGCTTACGTCTGGCATTTCCGCTTTGAATTTGCTTCTCAGTTTGTCCTTGAACCCTTCCAGTTCTATTTGAGCTTCCTTGCGCAGACTTATATCCATGACTGCCTCATGGGGGCCGCTGGTCCAAAGGAAAACCGAACTGATAACGAACTGCACCGGCTGCTGTCCGGCATAGCCAAGGGTGGCTTCCACATTGCCCGGCCCGGCTTCACCCTTGATGATCTCGATCATCTGTTTGGCTTTCTCTTCCGTCACCTCCACCCTTGTACCGGTCTGGCATCTCATGCGCACTCTGAATTCGTTCGTGTCGGCATTGGGAAATAGCTCCCGCCCGATTTGAAAGAAGAGAAAGACGCTGAGGGAAACGAAGACCAGCAAATAGGCTGGAATGACCAGGGCGCGAAACTGCATCAACTTGGAGACAAGGGCGGCATGGGCCTCTTTGAAGCGGGCGAAGAAACCCTTGCTTTCGTCTTCATGTTTCTTCTCTTTAATGAGATATACGGCCATGACCGGCACCAGGGAACTGGACATGAAAAAAGACCAGACCATGCAGAAGCCCACAGCCAGTGAGAGTGGCACGAAGAGAGCCTTGGTGACGCCGGTCATGAAAAATGAAGGAACAAAGACGGCGATGATGGAAAGCATGGCTAGCATTCTCGGCACTCTTGTTTCGAAGCCGGCGGCCAGTGTGGCTCGTGTTACTGGTTCGCCCCGGGCCATATGGGCATGGATATTCTCGATATCAACGGTGGCCTCGTCTACGAGAATACCGATGGCCAGTGCCAGACCTGATAGTGTCTGCATGTTTATGGTCTGCCCGGTTACATAAAGGGAAAGGCAGGCCCCCAGTAGAACACAGGGGATGGTAGTTACCACTATTAGAGTGGCTCGGATGTCTCTCAGAAAGAGGAAGATCATCAGTCCGGGCAGGATGGCGCCCAAAAGACCTTCATTCAATACACCTTTGATGGAGTCTGTAACATGCTTGGATTGGTCAAACTCATAGCTGATGGTGACGTCCTCCGGCAGCAGTTTCTGCATAACCGGTAGGTGCTCTCTCAGGGCGTTTACGACGGAGATTGTGGAGGCATCGGCTCTTTTCACCACCGGTACATAGACGGTGCGCCTGCCGTTGTGGAGGGCATAACCGGCCAGAATGTCGCTGGCATCGGTTACCTCGGCCACGTCGCGCATGAAAACAGTAGGACCGGCTCCCATTTTGATTGGTAGATCATCAAGCTGATGTATGTCCGGCAGATCGGTGTTGATGGGAGTGATCTGCATGAAATTGCCAATGCGGGCGTTGCCGGCCGGTATTACCTTATTGCCGGTGGCCAGGGCCTGCACAATCGCTTCGCCTGATATGTTGAAGCGCCTCAGCTTATTAGAGTCTACATTTATGACTATGGTACGAGCGTTGCCGCCGAAAGGCGGCGGTGCCGAGGCACCAGGGATAGTACCTAGCTCGGGGCGCACTCTTACAAACGCCAGGTCTTGTAACTGGTCAATGGTCTTGGTCTTGTTGGATAGCACCAGTTGGCCGACGGGCAGGCTGCCGGCGTCGAAACGCAGCACGAAGGGTTCGACGGTGCCCGGCGGCATCAAGGTGCGGGCTCTCGAAACCATGGCTACACAAGTGGACAGGGCTTCGGACATATTGGTGCCGGGATGAAAATAGATCTTCATCATGGAAAGGTTTTGAATTGTTTGCGATTCAATATGGTCTACACCAGGCACATAGAGAAAGTGCACTTCGTAGGTGGATACGATGTAACCTTCCATCTGGTCTGGAGCCATACCGCCATAGCCCTGAACCACGTAAATCACAGGCATATTCAGGTCGGGAAAGATGTCTTCCTTCATTGAGAATATGGCGAAAATAGAACCAAGCATGATACTGATCACGGCTACGATGACCGTGATGGGGCGTTTCATGGCAAAAATCTGTAACCACATGGCTTAGGGTTTACCTCCCGGACCGGTTTGTTCCGACAGGCTTACCAACCGAAGGAAGGGCTGTAGATCGCCGTGGGCATAGGCGGTGGAAAGGATGGCCTGCCAGACCTTGACCTGACTGACGGCATCTTCCACCTGTGCCCTGGCTAGAATTCTCTCTGCCTCCGCTACCTCAACCACATTTGTCAGACCGACCCGGTAGCGCTCTCTGGCTTTGATTTCGTTTTCCCTGGCGGCTTCCACTAGAACCGGCGTCTCCGCTGCTACTTCCTGGGCTCTAGCCAGATAGACCCTGGCTTTGCCGTCTTGTTTGATCAACTCCTGCATGGCCAGGTCGTACTCTGCCTGTCTGGCTTGAATCTGTGAGCGCTCCACCCCTTTTTGCGCTCTTATTTTGAAGTAATCCATAATAGGAAACTGCACGGTCAAACCCACGGCCCAGTTGGCGGTTCTGGGCAAGATGCCGTCAGCCACGGGCGATGCCACCCGCCTGTCGCCGGAACCTCTTCCCCAGATGCCGGACTCCAGCCAGAGGTGCGGGTACCACGACCTGTCCAGAAGATGCAGTCTGGCTTTTGAAACATCGATCTGGGCGGAGCGCACCAGGGCCAGTGGATGCTTACTCAGATCGTCTTTGCCGGCGCCCGGCATGAGAAGCACCTGAGGCGAAGGCAGGCTCTGCTTCGGTCTTGTCACCAGGGGGCCTTCAACGGTGGTGACATTGCTGCCGGCCATGCCTATTGATTCCGCCAGATCCTGTTGCAGAAGATCGGCTTCTTTGTTGGCGTCAATCAGGGCTATCTTAGACAGAGAAACTTCCGCATCGGCGCGAAAGGCGTCAACTCCCGGTCTCAGCCCTTTATCGCAAAGGGTATGCACCACCATCGCCCACTCTTTCATGCGTTCTAAGGTGGCTTGAAAAGCCAGGATCTGTCGTTTGGCCATGATCAATTTCAGGTAAGTGTCGGCCGCTCTGGTTTGCACGTCTAGCCTGGTGAGAGTCAGTGTGGCTTGACTTTGGTCGAAGCCGCGCCGGGCAAGCTTCACATTGGCCGCTCTTTTGCCGAAATCCACTAGTTCCCAGGAGAAATTGAGACCGGCATTGGAGTTGAAGAGGCTGCTGAAACTGGAGCCCCCTACCGGCGGACCCGATTGCAGCGGAATGACATTTAGAAACTGGGGCAAGATGGTGCCGGCGGTAACGTTTTGAGTAGCCCGCATTTCCTGCAAGAGCATGTCCATGCGCGGTAGATACTGGGTTTTGGCTACGGTTATTTCGTGACCGGCCAGTTTAGTGTCCATGTCCGATCTGGCTATGGAAGGATATCTTCTATTGGCGGTCTCAACCGCTTCATTGATACTGATGGTAATGGAAATGGGCTGGCTTTCAATGGGCGGTCTGAGCACTCCGGGCTTGTCCTGCGCCCGCGATGCACTTACCGAAAGAATTGTCAGCAGGAAAATAGCAATCAGGGTCAGGCGGGAACGCACAAAAACGACAGCAGTTCCTCTGTCCGCCCTCTTCAATGACTCCTGCATCTTCTCTTCCCGGTTAGCCGGGACTTAGTATACACAAGCCCAAGTTATTTAGACTTTAGTCTATTTCACTCGTCCTCTTCAGTCTCGTCGCCTTCACCTGAGTTGTTGGCCACGGCAGCAAAATCAGAGGCTTTCAACTTACCGAGAAAGTCCTTGAAGTCGGCGCTTTCTTTCTCTTCCTGCTCAGGGTCGGCTGCTACACTGGCTGTCTGAAGCACTTCCGCCGCCACACTGATGGTGCTTTCTGCTCTCAGGGCCAGGGCGATGGCATCGGAAGCCCTGGCGTCAATTTCCACTTCCTGCCCGGGTTTGTCCGCTGCTTCAAGCTTGATGGTGGCCCGAAAGGCCTGAGACTCAATAGCTTCAATAATTACTTCTTTCACCTTGAAGCCCAGGCTCTCTACCATGGAAAGCATCAGATCGTGGGTGCCCGGTCTGGGTGGTTTGATTTTCAGCATGGCCTGGCTTATGGCCCGGGCCTCGGCATTGCCTATCCAGATGGGCAGGATGCGACGATTTTCTTCATCTTTCAACACCACTACCGGCTGTTGGGAATCTCTATCAACGCCTATGGCGCTTACATACATCTTCTTGAGCATAAGGCAATCTTCTTGGTTGGTTATCCAGGGCTTAATTTCATAGTACATTGTAATAGGATTGGCCGGGTCTTTATTTACAGTAAGAGGTAAGCCCTTCATGGAAGCTACCTACAGAAATGTATCTGGCTGGAATGACTACCCTTCCCTCTTCATCGAGAAAGCCCCATTTCAGGTCTTTGCAGAAGGCGGCTCGCCCTTGCGAGAGGGGGCGAACCGCATCGGCCTTTACTTCTTTTGGTGACGGGGCCTGGGGCTCAGGTGTGGGCTTGCATTTTGTATGTTCGATAGTGCTCAAGCGACTTCCCTGGCGAAGCAAGTGCAGACGCTCGCTGTAACCCAGTGGCCAGACTTCGCAGCCGCTCCACTGGCAGCCTGTGACTACAAAGACCTCGGCTGAGTCATTCTCGAATTTTGCCAGACCCTCAAGCACGTTGGAATAAAGTACTTTTCCGTCCTTATCTATAAGATCAGAAGCGCCGTTGAAATGGGCTCCATAGACCTGGAAGATTCCCTCACCGCATGGTATCAGGTGCAGGTACGGAGTTTTGCGGTAGAGGGAGCCGTCGGTTTTGATGATGCTGAAACTTTCTGTATTTGGATTCTGGTGAAAATCCAGAGGGAAGAGCGAGTCGGCTGGTAGCACCGAGGCCAGCCCCTGGTCGAAGGGATAAGCAATCTTGAAGCGTGGCGGAATTTTCCAATTTCCCTTTCTGTCTATATAGCCGTATCTGTTTGTCAGCCAATCTTTTGCCGGGGCAAGACCATCGCTGAAGTCCTTGATTTCCAAAAACTGCGCTTCGGTTAGCTCCCGGCCGGACTTGTCCAGAATTCCATATTTTTCCATAGGAGAATTGATGGAGGGCAGGAGTTCCTCATATAAGCCTCTGTTTTTGTTTTGTACAAGGGCCAGGAAGGTGGTGCCGAAGTCTTCCGGTATCTGTCGACAAATCGGGTTGCCGTTTTTGCGCAAGCCATCTATCTCAGCCAGGCAAGCTCTCATGATTGGCGCCGCTTCCTTGAGCCTGTCTGTTGAGGCAAGAAAGCAGGCGAAAGTATAGTCGGCCTTGAGTTTTGTATCAGTAGTTGCCAGCCGAGAGGCTTTCTCATAACAGTTCTGAGCTTCTTTGAGCAGATTCTTTTTGTAGAAGAAATTTCCCAGTTGAATGAGAGTCCCTGAGGCCGAGTCGAATTCTCCCCGATCTTCAAAATTTTGAATCTGCCCTTTCATCAGCTTTTCGTATGCCGCCCCATCACCCATTTGATCGGCGATGTCGACGCTTTCACTGAAGTAAGTGGTGCGGTCAATTTCTTTAAACATCTTTGCCAGCGCAAGCGACCTGGCATAGTCTTTCTTGAAATTGTAATAGCGCAATAACTGGCTGGCCCTGCCGTTCTCATTGTCATCCATGAGTTTGTCGCTGCAGTCAAAAGCAAGGGCTACTATCTCTTCCAGGTACTGCCGGTAGAGGTTCTCATCGCTTATCGCATGCTCAGGCGCGAAGTGCTTTTCGGCTTCTTTCAAGCGCTTTCGCTTCAAAGCAAACGGGTTTTCAGGATCGTCTCTTTCCAGTACCTTCCCGTCCTTTATCACGCAGAATTCTAGAGTAAAGCGCTCGTCTTCTTTGAGACTGCCTTTTAGCCGCTCTTTGATAAGGTCCAGTTTCTTTTCGATGCGGCGTCGCTTTTCTCTATCTTGCGGGCCTTTACTCAAGACGACTTTTAAGTCGCTTGGGGAGCAAACTCTAACTACTACCCTTACCGGTGAGTCGGCAAAATATTGAAGCTCCTTCAGTTGCAGCTTCAGTTCTTGCCGGCGCTCTTCTGTGCCTGGTCCGGCGCAGGGATCGCAAACAACGAGGGCAGAGGTCGGCGAACTCAACCAGACAAACAAAATCAATAATGCCAGTATCTTACTCAATGACATTTTGAGCGCGCAATGCCTCTATCTCTTCAGTGTCATAGCCACGCTCTTTCAATAAGTTTTCCATATTGGCTCTGGTGTCGGCGGCGAACCAGTCGGCTTGATTTTTGTTTTTGAAGAGCTGGTAAATGGGATTGGTAATCTGGGAGACCTTGCCAATGAGGGGATGCTCGATTTCGGTCAGCACTCTTGCCCGACCCTCGGGCAAGAAGTCCAGGGCTTCTTCTATGGTATTGACCGGAGAAACACAGCAGTCCAGTTCGTGGAAAACCGTCATCCACTCTGCCAGCGTTTTTTCCGCGATGGCGGCGGCAATTTCCGCCATGAGATAATCCTTGTCATTGAGAGGGTGTTTGGCAAGCAAGTCCAGTCGCCCGATCTTCTCCAGAAAAAGCTTCCAGAACTGGGGCTCAACTGGTGCACAGGCCAGGTAGCGATCGTCTTTGCAGCGATACAATCTGTGATTGGGCAGGGCTTCAGGGTAGCGATTTGTAAGCGGCACAGACTTCTGCGACTCATGCAGCATGGCCGTGGAAAGCACTCCCAGTGTTGAAAGTGCGCTCTCGAACATGCTTATTTCCACATGTTTGCCGCGGCCGCTCTCCTTCCTTTCCAATAGTGCCGCCACCACCGCCAGTGCGCCGTAAACACCGGACATATAGTCGGAGACGAAAACTCCCGGCATAACCGGAACGCCGTTATCGTCTCTGGTTTCGTCCAGAATGCCGGCCTCTGCCACAAAGGTCAGGTCATGGCCGGGACGATGGCGCCATTTGGAGTTTCGCCCATAACCTGATATGGAGCAATAGACCAGACCGGGGTTGACCTGGCTCAATGCTTCGAAGGAGAGACCCAGTCTTTCCATGGCATCAGGGCGAAAGTTTTCGATGAGAACATCGGCGTCTTTAGCCAGAGTTTTTACTATTTCTACGGCGCCCGGCTTTTTTAAATCTAGGCGCAGCCTGGTTTTATTGCGGTGCAGGCTCCAGTAATAGAGGCTCTCGCCTTGCACCAGGGGCGGCAGGCTCTCATTCAGTCCCTTCTGCAGGCGCTCGATGCGCAGCACCTGCGCCCCCATATCAGAAAGCAAGGTGCTGGCTGTTTCGCCCGGCAGAAGATGGGTGAAATCTAGAACTTTAATACCGCGCAGACTCACAAGTACCTACCTTCCATAAAATCACAGGGCGAGTCTATCTCAAATAGACTCGCCCGTGAATTAGTCATCAATGCGACTTATAACAGGCTAAATTAGCCCATGTTCTCGATGATGGCATCGGCAAACTCACTGGTTTTGAGTTTGGTGGCGCCGGTCATCAAGCGCTCCAGGTCATAGGTGACCTTTTTCTGCTGGATGGTCTTGGCGATAGAATCCTGGATCATATCGCAGGCTTTAGTCCAGCCCATGTACTCGAGCATCATGGCGCCGGAGAGAATGACCGAACCGGGGTTGATCACGTCTTTGTCGGCGTACTTGGGTGCAGTACCGTGGGTGGCTTCGAAAATGGCGCAGTTGTCACCGATGTTGGCTCCGGGAGCGATTCCCAGACCGCCGACTTGAGCGGCACAAGCATCGGAGAGGTAGTCGCCGTTCAAGTTGGTTGTGGCTAGCACCGAGTATTCATCGGGGCGGGTGAGAACTTGCTGGAACATGGAGTCGGCAATTCTATCGTTGATGAGAATTTTGCCGGCCGGCATTTTGCCATCGAATTCAGCCCAGAGCTTGTCTTCGGAAATGGTCTCCTTGCCGAATTCTTTCTCGGCAATCTGGTAGCCCCAGTCTCTGAAGGCGCCTTCGGTGTACTTCTGAATATTGCCTTTGTGTACCATGGTGACAGACTTGCGTCCTCTTTCCATGGCGTATTCGATCGCTTTTCTGACCAGTCTCTGGGAGCCGAACTCGGAGATGGGCTTGATGCCGATGCCGGAGTCGGGGCGGATTTTCTTGTTGCCGGTGAAAGATTCGATCAGTTCAATCAGTTTCTTGGCTTCAGGAGAACCGGCCAGGTATTCAATACCGGCATAAACGTCTTCGGTATTCTCGCGGTAGATGACTACGTTCAGTTTCTCGGGTGCAACAACCGGTGAAGGCACGCCCTGGAAGTAACGGACCGGGCGCACGCAGCAGTAAAGATCGAAGATCTGTCTCAAGCTGACGTTCAAGCTGCGGATGCCGCCGCCCACTGGGGTGGTCAGGGGTCCTTTGATGGCCACGCCGAATTCTTTGAGGGCAGCGATGGTATCTTCAGGCAGCCACTCTTTGAAGCTGTCATGGGCTTTTTCGCCGGCAAACACTTCATACCAGGCGATTTCCTTTTCGCCGCCGAAGGATTTGGCAACAGCAGCGTCTATAACGCGCTTGCTGGCTTTCCAAATGTCACGACCGGTGCCGTCGCCTTCGATGAAGGGGATGATCGGCTTGTTCGGTACAACCGGCTTCCCGTCTTTGAAAGTGATTTTCTCACCCTGGGGAACTTTTAAGCCGTTATATGTCTTGTCAATAACCTGTCCCATTGTCTCTTATACCTTATTCCTAACCTGAGTGCTTGTGCTTGTGCCATGATCATGGCGGCTTTATGGTCTCACCTGTGTATTGCCGGTTCGACCAGATATCTAAAAAGGTTAACAGCCAGTGGGCGGCTACCCTTCCAACAGTAATTAAAAAGTAATATCGGCTCCCGTCGCTGGATATCAAGAGGAGCTTGCATGAACTCATATTAACGCTCGGTGGAGGCGCCGTGCCTGGCGGTTGTATATACTTTCATCTTGTTCTATTCTGCTTCGAGGTAATTAGGTTTGAATCTGGCCATTTCCCTTCGCCGAGCCATCGAGCTCTGGCCTGACCGCGAAGCTTGTGTGGATGGAATGAAGCGGCTTACCTGGCGCGACCTCGGTCAACGGGTGGCGGCTCTCACTCATGCCTTTCGCAATCTGGGCTTGACCAAGGGCTCCGTGGTGGCTTGCATGGCTCCCAACTGCGTCGAGTACCTGGAGCTTTACTATGCTACAAGCTGCCTTGGTCTGGTTCTTGCTCCCATAAACTTTCGTCTTTCGGAACAAGAGGTACGGGAAATCCTTGTGCACAGCGGCGCTGAAATGCTGGTCTGTCATACTGATTTTGCCGAGCACACCACAAGCATGCTGGAAGACCTGGCCGGGGCCGGCGGCGAGACCAGTCTTAAACTGGTGACCTGGTTGGGACCCGGTCATCCGGCTAAGACTTCCTTCAAGTCTATGCACTATGAACCTTTCATTCTCAGCCACTGGCGCCGGGAACTTATTGACTGTGAACTCTACAGTGAAGATCTCGCTCAGCTCTATTACACCAGCGGCACGACCGGCCTATCGAAGGGCGTCATGCTTACCCATGGCAATGTGGCCAGCAATGCCCTGGGGGCCATCGCCGAGCTGGGACTAACCGACCGCGACATCTGGGCCCACATCGCCCCGATGTTTCATCTGGTTGATGCCTGGGCTGTTTATGCCATCACTTGGGTGGGCGGCAAGCACGTATTTGTGCCTTACTTTAAAGCCGACGAGGCCCTTAAGCTTCTGGAAACGGAGAACGTCACTATCACGGCTCTGGTACCGACTATGGCTAATGCTCTCTTGCACTCCGGCAAGGTCTGGGAATATTCCTATTCGAAGCTGAGAGCGATCATGACGGCCGGCTCTCCTGTGGCACCGGATACAGTGCGGCAGATCGAGGAAGTATTCGGCTGTACCTATATTCAGTTCTACGGCATGACCGAGACCAGTCCCTTTCTTACGGTCAGTTTGCCTTTTGCCGAACATCTGGAGCGCCCGCAGGCTGAAGTACAGGCGATTCGTGCCAAGACAGGTCGCACCTTTATCGGTGTCGAACTGAAGGTCGTGCGTCCGGACGGTACCTGTGTAGAAAAGAACAGTATGGATGTGGGAGAGATCATTGCTCGCGGTCCGAATGTTTTTCGCGGCTACTGGCATAATGAAGAAGCGACGAGAGAGGCTCTCCGCGATGGTTGGATTTATACCGGCGATTTAGCCGTTGTCGATGCCGATGGTTATGTCAATATCGTCGATCGCAAGAAAGATATGATTATCTCCGGCGGCGAGAATATCTATTCCACCGAAGTCGAGCATGCCCTCCATGATCATCCGCAGATTATCGAATGTGCCGTCTTCGGCGTACCCGATGAGAAATGGGGCGAGTCAATCAAAGCCTGCGTGGTTACCAAGGCCGGTGCAGTCTTGAAAGAAGAGCAGGTAATTGAGTTCGTCAAGGAGCGACTGGCTCACTACAAGGCACCACGGGAAGTGGAGTTCATGGATGAACTGCCTAAAACCGGTAGCGGCAAGATCCTTAAGAAGGTATTGCGCGACAGGTGTTGGCAGGGACGAGTCAAGCGCGTCAATTAACAGCTCTGATAGTTGCTATAGACCGCACAGTTACGTATACTTTGCTGTGAGTAAAGTATACGTAGCTATCTGTTTGCCAGCTTGAACTATTACCCTATATCTACAAAGAGCCTAATGACTAAGCAAAATATAGCCACTATTGGCAGTACCAGGAAACCCCTTACCTGTTTGAAAGCTAAAGTGATATATGCGCTAATTGTGCTTTCTCTATACACTACCTGTGGTGCCCTGGCTGCTCCTACGGCAGAGAGTCAGACCAGCATGCAGCAGTTCAAAGTAGCCAAAGCTGCTTACATGCAGGGCGAGTATGAGCTGGCAAAGAAGCATTTGCTTGCCGCTGTGGACAGCGATAAGTCTAATTGGGAAGCCCACTATTTGCTCGGTCTTGTACTGGGTCAGGAAGGCAATTTCAGCTTGAGTATCGCCCATGCCCAGAAATCCCTGGCCGTTAATCCGGACTTCGCGCCGGCATATTCGGTTCTGGGCCGTTCTCTGGCTGAAGCCCAGAAGTTACCGGAGGCCAGGCAGGCGCTGGAGACAGCCTGTCGGCTGGATCCTAAGTCGGCAGGCAATCAGTGTAATCTGGGTGCCGTGCTGGGCATGAGTAAGGATTTTAAGGGAGCCTACGCTGCTTATAAAAAAGCAGCCGAACTTGATCCCAAGTATGTGAATGCCTATCTAGGTATGTCATCGTGCCTGGGAAAACAGGGCGATAAGAAAGGGCAGATCGAAGCTTGCCGCAAGGCCTGCGAAATGGTGCCAGGTTCAGCTCTCGCTCATGCCAAGTTGGGGCTTCTCCTTTCTGAAAACGGTGATATCGGCGGCTCTATGTCGGAAGGATATACGGCCAATGTCCTCAGGTTGAAGGAATCATGGAATGACTTCCTGGGAACCTTCCTTACGGCCTGGGCCTCCGTATTTCTGGTTTTCGCCGGAATCTTTGCCGTTATCTTTGCCGGCTCCAAGTTCAAGCCTCAGGAAGGGGAAGCAGTGCTGCGTTCCTTCTTCCTTACTTTTTACAAAGACAAGCCCGGTCGCTTTGTGGTGACCAGCGACCGCCTGGTATTTGTGCCGGAAGCTTTTTCAGCCTGGTTTGGCTCTACAAATGTCAGCATTCAGAGAGGCCAGATTGAGAGTATCAATTATCTCAGCACCGTTGGTGGTGGCACTGTTTCAATCCTGACCAGAGACGGCAGTGTGCATCAGTTCCGCATGCCTCTCCTGGTCCTTGACCCTCTGCGTTCTTTACTTGTGGGGCAAGGCATAGTTTCCAAAGAGCCATCTACAGAGGCTTCTTCTACAGAGACTTCGTCTGCCGCCGCCACCGAAGAGAAGAAAGAAGAGAAGGTTGAGGAGAATCAAGAAGAGAAGCCAGAAGAAAAGCCAGAAGAGTCGGCTGCTCCTGCAAAGACTGAAGAGCCGGAAGCCAAGGCGGATGGGGAAGCCTGATGAGCATTGTCAGAAATGTTCTCGGTTCGAACCTGGTGCCTTGTTGCCAGTCTCCCGTCACAGGCTTTTTCCGTGACGGCTATTGTGCCACGGCTCCCGAGGATCTTGGCCGCCACGTTGTCTGCGCCGTCATGGATGAGTCTTTCTTATCCTATTCCAAGTCCAGAGGCAATGACCTCTCTACTCCCAATCCGGCCTACGGTTTTCCCGGTTTGAAGCCGGGCGATCGCTGGTGTGTTTGCGCTGCCCGCTGGCAGGAAGCTTTGCAGGATGGCTTTGCACCGCAAGTAGTACTGGAGGCCACGGACGAATCGGCTCTGGAAATTATTTCCCTCAGTGATTTAAAGGCCCATGCCCTGGACGGAAAGAAGTCTTAGCAACGGTTAGTTTGCCTGAGCGTCAACCTGACGCTCTACTTTGCTTTAGCGTCAACCCCTTCGCCCGCCGGAGCCGCTAAAGGCGGTAAAGTTATTGCCGTTGCCAGAATAGGTACGGTGGCTGGCATATTTAGCCACTTGCGCATAACCTAGCTGAGCCTGGTATTTGAGAGTGGGATCTTTGCTGTAAGTAGCCACCCAGGAATAGTGCTCAATGGCCCTCTGGGTTTGGTTGAGATTGTGGTAGCAAAGGGCAATGTAGTAGTGGGTTTTGTCATTGCAATAGCCGCTCAGGTCGGCCTGCTCGAAAAAGGCTGCCGCCGGACCATAACGCTGCGCCTGAAACTCGGCCATGCCCGAATAGAACGACTTGGGCGGCGTGACCGATTTGGCGGCGGCATTCTTTACTTTGGCCGGTCTGGCTTCCGACGCTTTATGGAGGGGCAGGAGCGCCGAACCGACTGCTAGCAGTAGAACAAAGACAAAGGCACGCATGGTAGACCTCGAATAACCTATTTCGAGTATAGCCTTCCTGGTTCCGACTGGGGTGTTCTTACCAGTTAAATATGAGGCGATGGTTGTCCTCGTCTATCTTGTAGCTGGGGCTGAATTCGCCCCCCTGTCCTTGCATGGCCATCTGACCTTCGGCTATAAGACGGGCTGTTTTGATGTTTGTGGCGCTTTCGTAAATGACCAGCCCCAGTTTCTTCGTCTGGCTCTGGTAAGCAGGCAGAAGGTCAATTTCCTCCCGCCAGATTGTACCGGCGGCAATTTTCTTCTCCCCCGGCGTCAGGCGTACTACCTGGGTGGAAAGATTCTTGCCGTCCTGGTCCAGATATTGAATATTGAGGAACTGGCTGCTTTTGAAAGGTTTCTCCGCCTGCCAGATGAGGCTCAATCTTTCACCCTTGCGCTCCTTAACGGCGCTCAGCAAAGTTAGATCCTGGTCGAAAGCTGTCTTCAGCACCAGATTGTTATTGGCGCTTGCCTGGGCCTGGGCTGCAGAAAGCGTGGTCAGCCCCGGATGCGCTATGTAGAGCAAAATAGCCAAAAGCACGGCTTCTACTAAATAGAGGCTGTTCTGTCGGCTCCACTTGCGTTCAGCTTTTGGCTTCTCCGGGCGGACCAGGGACTTGTTAAGTAACTTGGTGGCACCACTGATGATAAAGCGCCGCATGGGTGCTTCCACAAACTGAAACATCAAATGACTCATCAAGATCAAGATGGCAAGAAATAGATAGAAGGCTTCCTGGGAGCGGTACTGCGAGAAATAGAGTCCGTGATAGCAGAGTAGGGGATGATGCAGAAGGTAGACCGAATAGCTGATCTCACCCAGGAAGACTAGAAGCGGCAGGGAGAGCAGGCTTGAGAGCCAGCCGCGATTCAAGCCCATGATCAGGATGGTCAGGCAAAAGCCGAGAAGAGGCACGCCGGTATTGATAAACCAATAGCCGCCGGCTGGTCCGATCCAGCTCAGAGAAGCAGCCTGAGCGGCGATGGCTCTGGTGTTCCACATCAGATAAGCGGTAAGGGCGACGGCGACTAGCTCTAGCAGGGTAGCCATGGGCTTGCTTAGATTGAGCTTCTGGAGCGGCCCTAAATAAAGACGAGCCAGGGCCATGCCCAGAACGAATTCGAAGAGTCTCGGGGGCGGAATGATATACAGCAGACCGCGCAATTCAATGCCCGCTTCATTGATTTCAGGAAACTGGTAAAGATTACAAAAATAGATAGCCGCCGCGTTTATGGCAAAGGCACCAAGCAAGGTCAGGAAGGGATGCTTGATCAGTCTTGGTAGGATGAAGGGGAAGGCCAGGTAGAAAAAGAATTCGGTGGAGATGGACCAGGATGGAGCGTTGTAAGAGAAGAAGAATTGAAAGAGCGGCACCCAGCCATGCAACATGGTGATATTGGCAAGCAGCACCAGGGTCTTATTGGCTGTGCCTGGGAAGGTTAGCAGGTACTTGGGGAACATGAAGAAGCGCATCAGGAAGATGGTGATGTGCAGGGGCCAGATCCGGGCAAAACGCTTTATCCAGCAGTCTTTTATCTGGACAAAGTTGTCCATGTGGCGGTACACATAGGTGAGGATAAAACCTGAAAGCAAGAAGAAAAAACAGACCGGTTGCGTGTAAGCAAGCTGTTCAGGCATTTCATCGAAGAAGACAAAATGACCTTTACCGTGGTAGGCAATGACGAGAGTAGCGGCGATGAAACGCAAGCTGGTAAGCGGATCGATACGCTGATTGTCACTGCGTTTTTCAGTCATCACCGCTAATACTCTCCGCAGTGTTCCTCGGTGGAGGCATTCCGCCGGGGCGGAAGTTTTGGTTTGAGAAACAGTTTCAGTGGGCCGGGCGCCAATGTGGTGGGCGGGCAGCTAAACTGACGCCCTATCTTAACACGGCGATACCGGTCAGCCAGGCAAGACCCAGTCTGAGAGCCGTTTCAAACGGCAATCATGTATATGCACCAGTACCAGTTTGAGACCAATGCGACCTCTTGTCGTCCAGTAAAAGAGACGTATGGTGCAAATGTGCACAAGTAGACGAGAGGACATGTTAACGGGACAACAATAGGGCGAGTAGACATGTAAACGAGTGGACGAGAGAACGAGTCGACAATACGACTGGTTCAAGAGGGGGCTGCCCGATTTAGATGCTCTTACTGTAACTTAAAATGGGGCTCTGGAAGTCTGCCTTACGTTCCGGATCCAGGCCGAAACCCTGTCGGCTGTAAAAGTCACGGGCCCTGGTGTTGACCTCGAAGACCCAGAGCCTGAGGCTTGTGTAACCCAGCGCGCGCAGCCTATTCTGGCACCAGTCAAGGAGAATCCGCCCCTGACCACGGCCCCAGGCTGAAGGATGAATATAAATTCGCTCCAGCAAGCCCGTTCGGCTTTCCGGCGGGGAATCCGGGCAGGGACCCACGCCGGCGAAACCGACTATCTGCTCGCCGGCACAGAGCACCACTGTGTTTTCGATATTGACGTCCAGGCGCTCTTGCCAGGAACGTTCGCAGTGTTCCAGGGATCGGGCCTCTACATACTGAGGCAGGGAAGTCCTGAAGGTGGCTTCTATAGATTGGCAATGAACTATGGCCAGAGCCTTGCCGTCTTCCTTGCGGGCCGCTCTCACTGTGAAAGGCGGCTTGCTTTTGTACAGGAGGTAGGAGGGGTGAAGTAAGCCGGTGGGCTGGTAGTAGGTAGCCGTGCTACCGA
>Ga0268298_10002572_pt1 | contig 19689 bp, 12 predicted proteins | sample WWTPWeurt_MetaG_FD_194462 | JGI IMG/M metagenome (GOLD analysis project Ga0268298, IMG submission 194462) | Activated sludge microbial communities from WWTP in Nijmegen, Gelderland, Netherland - WWTP Weurt | ecosystem: Engineered > WWTP > Aerobic digester > Activated sludge | place...
TCGGCGGCCAGCTTGGCGGGCGTGGCCTCGAGGGACGGCTGGTCCGGATCCATGCGGATGAACCCCTTGGGATCCAGCCGGTCGATGAGCCGCTCCACCAGCGGCGCGCGGGGATCCCCGTGCTCCAGGGTTTCGTAGAGCTGCCCGACCAGATGATCCTGGAGGGACTCGAAGGCGCTCAGCCGATCCTCCCAGGAGAGGCGGTCCTCCTCCGGCAGGTTGCTGGTGCGCGGCAGATCCTGGTCCCAGCTGTTCTCGGCGCCGAGCTCAGTCTCCTGCACCTGGGCCACGCCTTCTTCGGTGAAGCGCTCTAGGTCGCCCTCGGGATTCATCTCGCCTGCGGCGTCCAGGATGGGGCCGAGATCCACCGTGTCCACCCCTTCCGGGAGTTCTACGGGATCGGCCATCTGCTCTGCCGAGCCTTCGGTCACATCGGAGTCGCGGCCCTCCTCGATGGCTTCGAGGGTCGGCACCTCGTCGCTGTCGTCGGCCAGCTCCAGGAGGGGATTCTCCTCGAGTTCCCGCTCGATAGTCTGGGACAGCTCCTGCAGGTTCATCTGCCACAGCTTGAGCTTCAGCTGCATCGCCGGCGTCAACGCCAGAGTCTGGCTCTGGGCCAGGCGTTGGGAGAGGAAGGGGCCGGCTGCCATCAGTCCAGCCTGAACCGGTCGCCCAGGTAGACCCGGCGGATGTCCGGATCTTCTGCGATGTCGCTGGGCAGGCCGTGCTTCATGATCATCCCGTCCGCCAAGATATAGGCCCGGTCGGCGATCTGCAAGGTCTCCCGGACATTGTGATCGGTGATGAGCACACCGATGCCTCGCGCCTTGAGGTCGCCGATGAGTCCCTGGATCTCCAGCACGGATTTCGGATCCACGCCGGCAAAGGGCTCGTCCAGCAGCATGATGCGCGGCTCAGTCACCAGGGCGCGGGCCAGTTCACAGCGGCGCCGCTCGCCACCTGACAAGCTCATGCCGAGAGTGTCACGGACTTTTTCGAGGTGGAACTCCCCCAGCAGCCGCTCGCAGCGCGCCTTCTGTTCGGGCTTCGGAATGGGCTGCAGCTCGCCCAGGGCCATCAGGTTCTCCCACACCGTGAGGCCCCGGAACACGCTTGCCTCCTGGGCCAGGTAGCCAATGCCCAGCCGGGCCCGGCGGTGCATGGGCAGGGCGGTCACGTCCTGGCCCAGCCAGCGGATGGTCCCCCGATCGGGAGCCTCCACGCCCACCACCATGTAGAAGGTGGTGGTCTTGCCGGCGCCGTTGGGTCCCAGGAGACCCACCACCTCACCCATCCCCACGCAGAGGCTCACATCACGCACCACGGTGCGGTCGCCGTAGCGCTTCTGCAGGTTCACTGCCTCAAGGCAGGGGATGGATTCGGTCATGGTTCTATCAGAACATACGAGGGCTCACTTTGGCCCGAGGGCCTATGGGAGTGCCCGCAGTCCGCCGCACCGGCGGTTTCAGCGCATGGCCCGTCCTGGCGTATGGGGAGCCTTGACTGCCTCCAGGACCTCCTCGAGCACCCTCAGCTCACCCAGGGCCCCTTCGAGCCGTCCCAGGACCGTCTTGAGCCCTTCCTCGGCCCAGGCCAGGTTCTGCCGCTGGGCCGCGGTGGGCAGCTGGGTGGTGCCCCAGACACTGCCCGTGACGTCCCCGATCCGACCGAGGATGCCGGGGGCGGTGGGCTCCTGGTAGCGGGCCACGGTGGCATCCCCGCTGAGCAGATCGCGCAGGGCTTGGAGCTCGCCGTGGAGGCCGCGGGCCCTGCCCAGGTTCTCTGGGGCCACCGCGGGCGTTTCGACCAGGGCCTTGCGCACGACGCCAAGGCGTGCCTGGGCCTCGGACAGACGCTCGGAGGTGCCCATGGCCCGTCGCTGGGCATCCCCCATGCGGGCGCAGAAGGCGCTGAACTCAACCCACTGGGCGGGGGTCAGCCGGTCAGCGTCCAGGGGCCTGACCTCGAAGGGCACCGGGCCGGCTACCGGCCGCAGGACACCGTCGATCTGGAGGGCCAGCGTGGCCTGGTAGCGGCCCGGAGCCGCAAGGGCCCCATGTGCTCCGTAGTCCCAGGGATCCCGTTCGTCCGACTGCTTCAGCCGGATCGGAGCGGGGTTTTGAAACCGGAGGTCCCAGGTCAGTCGATGGAGGCCCTTCTCGGTGTCGCCGGAAATGCGACGGACCACCTGGCCATCGGCTCCACTGATGGTCAGCAGGGCCGCGGGCGGCGCTTCCCGGTCTTCCGCCCGCAGGTCGTCCCAGGAGGGGATGGCCGGGTCCTGGCCAGCCTTGGTGGCCTCTTTCTCCCTACTCTGTCGCTGCTTCTTCAGGGAGGTCACCGGGGACTTCAGGTGGTAGGTGAACACCGCGCCGAAGGGCGGGTTGGGCGAGAGGAAGAGTGAATCTCCCTGGAAGGATTTACCCGGGCCACCGAAAGGGACGGCTGGCACGTAGGCCAGCGCCGGGCGAAGCCCGAAGAGGTGGGCCTCCCGCTCCAGCAGCTCCGCCCTGGCCTCCCGCAGGGGGGTCAGGTCGTCCAGCACGAAGAAGCCCCGGCCGAAGGTGGCCACCACCAGATCGCCCTCCCGGGTCTGGATGGCCAGGTCCTTCACCGCGATGGTGGGCAGCTTGGCGAACTTCGACCAGGACCGCCCGGCATCCAGGCTGAAGAAGAGGCCGAATTCCGTGCCGCAGTAGAGGAGTCCCTCCCGGGCCGGGTCTTCGCGGAGGGTATAGACGCTGCCCCGTGTGGGCAGGCCGGCGGAAATGGCTTCCCAGGTGCGCCCACGGTCCCGGGAGCGCAGCAGGTAGGGGCGGAAATCTCCGGCCTTGTGGTTGTCGAAGGCGGCGTAGATGGTCCCGGCCTGATGCGGGCTCGCCGAGAGGCAGGAGACATAGGTGAGCTCGGGAATGCCGGGAAAACGGTCCACTTTGCGCCAGGCCTTCCCACCATCCTCGCTGATCTGGAGGAGGCCATCATCCGTCCCCACGTAGAGCAGTCCCTCGGCCTTGGGGCTCTCCGTGAGCGCGACGATGTTCCCGAAGAAGCTGGTGGAGGTGTTTCGGGCCACCGCGTCCACGCTCCACACGCGATCCATGATCTTCAGGCGGCTGCGGTCGATCCTGCGCGTGAGGTCGGGACTCACCGCGGACCAGCTGCTCCCCCGGTCGTCGCTGCGGAAGAGCTTCTGGGCGGCGAAATAGAGCCGCTTTCCGTTGTGCGGGCTGAGCATCATCGGCGCGTCCCAGTTCCAGCGGAAGGGTTCTTCCCCAGGCGCAGGCTGGGGCTGGATGTCCACGCGCTCACCGGTGCGGCGGTCGAAGCGGACCAGCCCACCGTATTGGCTCTCCGAATACACCGTGTCGGGATCGTCCGGATCGACCTGGCTGTAGAAGCCGTCCCCGCCTTGGGTGACGAACCAGTCGGAGGCCGTGGAGCCGTGCAGGTTTCGCGTGCGGCTCGGACCACCCAGCGTGAAGTTGTCCTGGGTGCCGCCATAGATGGTGTAGAAGGGTCGTGCCTGGTCGACGGCCACCCGGTAGAACTGGATGATCGGTAGGTTGGCCTTGAACTCCCAGGTGGCGCCGCGGTCGCGGCTTTCGTAGACGCCGCCATCGCACCCGGAGATGAGGTGGGCCGTGTTGGAGGGATCGATCCAGAGCGCATGGTTGTCCACGTGCTTGAAGGTCTCGCCCACCTTGCGCCAAGTCTTGCCGCCGTCCTCGGTCACCTGCATCCAGGTGTCCATGGCGTAGACGCGCTTTGGGTCCTTCGGATCGCAGAAGAGCTCCTGGTAGTACTGGGCACTCCCAGAGACCTGCGGGTTGCGCCGCTCCCAGGTCTGGCCCCCGTCGGTGCTGCGGAAGAAGCCGCCCGCCTTGTTGGCGGCCTCGATGGTGGCGTAGACCGTGTCCGGTTCCCCTTCGGGAATGGCCAGGCCGATGCGGCCCAGGTCCTCCTTGGGCAGTCCCTCTTTCAGGCGGCTCCAGGTCTGGCCGCCATCGGTGCTCTTGTGGATTCCGCACCCCGGCCCCCCGTTCACCATCCCCCACACGTGCCGGCGGCGCTGGTAGGTGGCCGCGAACAGCACGTCGGGGTTGCGCGGGTCCATCACCACGTCCGTCACACCGGTGTGGACGTCCACGGTGAGCACCGCCTTCCAGGACTTCCCGCCGTCGGTGGACTTGTAGAGGCCCCGATCTCCGCCTTCCTTCCAGAGGGGTCCCTGCGCAGCGACGAACACAACCTGGCTGTTCCGCGGATCCACCAAGATCTTGCCAATGTGCTCGCTGGCCTGGAGGCCCATGTTCTCCCAGTTCTTCCCACCATCCAGGCTGCGGTAGACCCCGTCGCCATAGGCGACGGAGCGCTGGGAGTTGTTCTCACCCGTACCGACCCAGATCGTGTGGGGGTTGCGTGGGTCGATGGTCACGCAACCGATGGAAAAAGAGGGCTCCTTGTCGAACAGGGGCGTCCAGGTGGTGCCGCCATTCTGAGTCTTCCAAAGCCCGCCGGAGGCGACGGCCACATACCAGGTGTCCGCTTGGCGCGGATCGATGGCGATGTCCCCCACGCGGCCCGAGGTCACGGCCGGCCCCAGGTTCCGGAAGGGCAAAGCCCCCAGGGGGGACTCCTTCGGCGCTGCCACCTCTTCCCTAGCTTTGGGAACCCCGCCAGTCACGGGCGCGGCCGCGAGGAGGCAAGCCAGAGGTGCGAAGGAATGGAACCGGAGCATGGTGCCTCCTAATACGAGGTTTATCCCCCGATGATGCCCCACATTCGACGGGCCGTCACCAGCCTGACCCGGCCCCCTTGCCCCGCACCCGGCCCTGCCACTTGACTGCCTGGGTGTCGGGTTCCAGTTCCAGGGCCTCGGCCTGCCCTTCTCCCAGGCGGCCCCGGAGGGACACCGAGCCCTTGGCCTGCACCACCTTCACCGAGCGATCGGCCCCCAGGGTCACGACCACGGTGTCCGCGGCCAAACGCCAGCCCTGACCTTGGCACTCGACGCCGCCGCTGAGGGTGATTTTCTGGGCCTCGCTCTGACCCCGCTCGGCCCGCAGGAAGAGGTCGCCATCCGCCGCGGCGAGGGCCCCGCTCAGGCCCTCCGGGAAGTTCACCTGCTCCCCCTTGCGGAGGATGCGGGGACCGGAGAGCCGCTCCCGGAGCCGGGTCCAGGCAGCAGGCCGGCCGGTCAGCGTCCAGAGAGCGTCTTCCCAGACTAGCTTGGCCCCGCGCAGGCTGCCGCCCGAGAACAGGTTGACCTGGACGGGCCCCTCGATGGTCCAGGAGCGGGGATCGCCATGACCGGCACCTCCCGTGAACGTGCCGTCCTCCCCCCGGCCCACCACGGGCCCCTGGAGCGTCCAGCGACGCGTGGCCCGCTCCACCTGGATCCGGGGTGATGAGAGGGTACGACGGCCCCAGGTGAGGAGGGCCTGCCCCTCCGCCACGGCATGGCCCATCGGTAGGGATTCGGGGAGATCCTTGCCGGCAGCCTCCCGAATGAAGACCCGCGGCGCCTTCAGGGTGAGGCGCTGGCCGTCCACCGGCTGGTCCCAGACCACACTGCCCTCCAGCCGCAGGCCTGCGGGCGTCCATCGGGCCCCGTCGGTGCTGAGTTGTTCCTCCCCGGCTCCCAGGGTCCGCCGGGCCCGGAAGGTCCGGAACTCCACCTGCTGGAAGCTCGAGCCGGGCTGGGGTCTGGGAGCCCGGCCGCCCTGGGCTTCGCCGCGCCAGCCATCGGCCCGCTCAAAGGACAGGGGCCCGGGCCAGGTGACGGTGTCCGGAGACAGATCCGCCACGGAGGCCTGCAGGGAACCCTCGCTCAGCCTGGCACTCACACCCTCCAGGTGGCCGGTCTGGAACCCAGGCGTCGTCCAGAGGCGCTCAGCATCCATGGCCCGGAGGGTCGGTGCTGCCGGTCCGTCGACGGGGGCCTGCCACCGCACGGGGCCATGCTCCACGCGCAGCTTTCCGTCCGTATCGCGCCGCCAACCCGCCGGCAGGTTCCAGAGCCCCCGGGAGGCCCCTTCCATGGACTCCCAGCGGAGGGGCGCCAGCCCCTCCCATTCACCACCATTCCAGCGGAGGGCCGGTCCATCGCTCTCGATGCGGCCCCTGCCCAGAGGGACCGTGGTTCCGGGCTGGGCCACGCCCAGGTCCATGGGGCCCTGGAGGGTCCACACACCGGCCTGCCGCCGCGCCTTGGGCGAGAGCAGGCGCCACTGCCCAGCCTGCTCTTCGAGGCGGCCGGTCACCTGTTCCAGGAGGAGGTCCTGTTCGGAGCCCGAGATGGCCTTGTAGGAAAGCACCATTCGATTCGGGCCCAGTTGTTCGGTGAGGGTCCCCTTCGTGCCGCGGGTGCCTTCTCCGAAGAGCGCATCGCCTCCCACGGTCCGGCCGGGCATCCCCTCGCTGCCTTTGGTCAGGAAATGGAGTGTGAGCCCCAAGGTGCCTACCACCAGGCACCAGCCCAGGCGTCGCCACAGGGGGTGCCGGGCGGGCGGGAGGTCCTGCAGCAGGGTGGACACCTTCACGGCAGGGCCTCCCCGAGGACCGAATCCACCAGCCAGGAGCGCCCCCAGCGGGCGCTGCCCTGGGGTGCGGCAGCCACGCAGAGCCACTGACCCAAGCGGGGCTGGCTGGGTCGCTCGTGGTTGGCGAACCAGGTGAGGGGATCGGGCAGGTCGGCCAGCCTCAGCTTCCAGTGGTCCGCACTGAAGACGGCTGACGACGCGACGGTACCTTCGAGCCGGCTCAAAGGCGGCGCGAAGCCCTGGCCGAAGGGCTCCAGGCGGGCCAAATCGGCATCTACAGGCAGGTCGTCGGGTCCACCATCCAGGAGCAGCGCAGGTCGTTCCCGCCCTTCGGCCTGGAGGGCCGCGCCCCGCTGGAGGGCCTGCTGCACGAAGGGGAACCGGGAAGCCTCGAAGCTCAGTCCGGCCGCCACGCGGTGGCCACCGCCCCCCAGGATGAAGGGCTGGGCGAGGACCAGCAGCTCGCCCAGGTCGTAGCCTTCCGGCGCCCGCAGGCTGCAGTGGGCCACGCCGTCGAGGACCGTGCAGACGCCCGCGGGGCGGCCGGTGGCGCGCATGCGGTGGCCCGCCACGATGCCGATGACGCCCTTGTGGGCCGCCGCATCCAGCACCAGATCGAAGGGTGCCTCCGAGGGCGCAGGCAGGCGCTCTGCCACCTCCTGCTGGATCGCCCGGCGCTCGAGGTTGAGTGCTTCGACCCGGGCCATTAGCAGATCAGCCTCCCCGGGATCCTTGGTCAACAGCAGACGGACGGCATCCTCCGCACCGCCCATGCGGCCCACGGCGTTGAGCCGCGGCGCGAGGCCAAAGGCGATGTCCTGGGCGCCGATGACGTTCTCCTTCTTCGCGGCCTTCAGCAGGGCGGCCAGGCCGGGCCCGTTCCTCCCACCGAGCGAGTCCAGGCCCCGGCGTACGAGCAGGGCGTTCTCCCCGATCAGCGGCATCACATCTGCCACGGTGCCGATGGCCACCAGCTTGAGCAGACCGTCCAGGAAAGCCGCGTCGGCATCCGCCGGATGGGGCACCGCACCCAACAGCGCCTGCGCCAGCTTGAAGGCCACGCCGACGCCCGCGAGAAACCGGTTGCCGTAGTCCCCGAGGTGGGGGTGCACCACCGAGCGGGCCGGCGGCAGTTCCGCACCCAAGGCGTGGTGGTCCGTGATCACCCAGTCGAGGCCCAGTTCACGGCTCGCGAGCACCTCGGCCACGCTGCGCACGCCGCAATCCACGGAGATGAGCAGGCCCGGCTCGCGGGTGGCCTTCAGCTCCTGGATGCAGTCCAGGTGGAGCCCATAGCCATCGGAGAAGCGGTTGGGGATAAAGAAGGAGGCCTCGGCGCCGAGTCGCTCCAGGGTGCGCATCAGCAGCGCGGTGGCGGTGACGCCATCTACGTCGTAGTCACCGTAGACCACGATGCGCTCGCGGTCTTCGATGGCCTTGCGGATGCGCGCCACGGCCTCGTCCACGCCAGGCAGTAGGTGCGGGTCCGTGCTGCGGGCCCAGGAGGGATCCAGCCGCCAGGACAAGGCCTCGGGCCGGTCCATGCCCCGCAGCCAAGCCAGCCGAGCCAGCTTGGGATCGATGCCCCAGGCGGCAGCCATCGCCATCCAGGGCGCCGGTCCCGCCGGAATCTCCCGGCGGAGGCGCCACGGCAGCGCCTTCATGTCAGACCACGCTGCCCATGCGGGCGAACTTCTGGTAGCGCTCCTCCACTAGCTGATCCGCCGACAACTCGGACAGCTCCGAGAAGGCCTCGATGATGGCATCCTTCAGGGCCACGGCAGCGGCATCGAAGTTCGAGTGGGCGCCGCCCAGGGGTTCCTTCACAATGCCGTCGATGACGCCCAAATCCAGCAGGTGCGGGGCCGTGAGCTTGAGGGCCGCCGCGGCCTTCGGGGCCTGGCTGGCGTCCTTCCACAGGATGGAGGCGCAGCCTTCGGGCGAGATCACTGAGTAGATGGCGTTCTCCATCATGAGCACGCGGTCGGCCACCCCCAGTGCCAGGGCCCCACCGCTGCCGCCCTCGCCGATGACCACGGCCACCACGGGCACCTCGAGCTTGGCCATCTCCAGCAGGTTCCGGGCGATGGCTTCGGCCTGGCCGCGCTCCTCGGCATCCACGCCGGGATAGGCGCCGGGCGTGTCGATCAGGCAGAGGATCGGCCGCTGGAACTTCTCCGCCAGCTTCATGAGGCGCAGGGCCTTGCGGTAGCCCTCGGGCTTGGGCATGCCGAAGTTCCGGAGGATCTTCTGCTTGGTGTCCCGGCCCTTCTGCTGGCCGATGACCATGACGGGGTTGCCTTCGATCCAGCCGAAGCCCGCGACGATGGCGGCGTCATCACCGAAACGCCGGTCCCCGTGCAGTTCCTCGAAACGCTCGCAGATGCGCTCGATGTAGTCGAGGGTGTAGGGGCGCTTGGGATGCCGCGCCAGCTGGGCCCGCTGCCAGTCGGTCAGGTTGGTGAACAGGTCGGCCTTCAGCTTGTCGAGCTTCTTTTCCAGCTTCTCCCGCTCCTTGGTCTGGGCAGGGTCCATCTCCATGGCCCGGATCTGGGCCTCCAGCTCCAGCACCGGCTTTTCCAGCTGGGACAGATCCATGGCCTGTTCGGGGGACGCGTCTTTCATGCAACCTCTGGCTGGGTCGTTCGAGGATCCAGTGTAGAAGGCCGGACCGGGAATGGATAGGGCACGCTGACCTCAGGTAGGACCCGCCGCGGACCATTCAGGTTCCTGCCATCCCGGGGGTGGGGCACAATGCCCCATCGAGGTGCTTCCCTGGCTTCCCACCCCTTTCCCATTCTGGGCCTCAGCGGCGGCATCGCAGCCGGCAAGTCCTTTGTGGCCTCCGCACTACAGGCCATGGGCTGGGTGCTCATCGATGCGGATGCCCTGGCGCGGGAAGTGGTGGCCGTTGGCAGCGATGGCCTGGCGGAGGTCACCCGCGCCTTCGGGCCTTTAAGCCTCAGGCCCGACGGCGCCCTGGATCGGGTCTGGATGGCAGCCTGCGTGTTCGCTGACGATGCCGCCCGGGCCCGACTCAACAGAATCCTCCACCCCCGCATCGAGGCCCTGAGGGATGACCGCCTTTCCACCCTGCCGGCCTCCACGCATGGTGTTGTGCTGGACGCGGCCCTGTGGGTGGAGCGCGGGAGGGCCCACCACTTCGATGCGTTCTGGGTGGTGGATGCCCCGGAGGGACTCCGGTTAGAGCGCTTGATGGCCCGGGACGGGCTGACCCGGGATGACGCCCTGGGGCGCCTGCGGGCCCAGGCCTCGGCTTCCGAACGGGCCCTGCACGCCGATCTGGTGATCCCCAACGACGGGAGGGATCTGTCCGTGCTTCTCGCCAGGGCGGAAGCAGCGCTTCTGGCAGACTGGAAAGTCCGCCGCGCGCGGACTTGGAGACCGGACATGCCTGCACCCTTCAGCGCCGATGAGCTGCGCCTGGTACTGACCGACCTGCTCAGCCACGGAGGTGACTACGGCGAAGTATATGTGGAGCGCCGCCGGGCCCACGCCCTCGGCATGGAGGACGGTCGCATGGAGGATGTGCTGGCCTCAGAGACCTTCGGGGCCAGTCTGCGCCTGATCGAGGGTGAGACCACGCGTTTCGCCGACCTCATCGCCCCGACCCTTGAAGAACTGCGCGAATCCGCCCGGACCCTGGCCGCCCCAGGCAACGGTCCCGCCGCGGCCATACCCGCCCTGGTGGCCCATCGCTTCCCGACGCCCAGCCCCGTGGTCCAGGATCCCGGGCAGGTGCCGCTGACCGACAAGGTGGCCCTGGTGCGCCGCGCGGAATCCATCGCCCGCGACCATGCAGAGGCCCTCCGCCCCGGCGCCCTGAGGCAGGTCTCCGTGGGCTACGGCGACAGCACCCAGCGCGTGTGGATCGCCGCGGCCGAATGCGAGGACGGCTCCTGGTCCGGCCGCATCACTGAAGACCACCGCACGCAGGTAGTGCTGCGGGCCAATGTCACCGCGGGCGACGAGACCCAGCTCCAGACTGGCTACCAGCCCCTGGGTGAGACACGGGGCTTCGAGCTGTTCACTGATGAGGCCGTCAGGGGCATGGTCCACGAGGCCGTGCGCCTAGCCATCCAGGCCCTGGACGCCCAGCCCGCACCCGCCGGCACCTTCCCCGTGGTGCTCAGCAGCAGCGCCGGCGGCACCATGATCCACGAAGCCTGCGGTCACGGCCTAGAGGCGGACCTCGCCCTGGCGGGCATGAGCTCCTTCGCGGGCAAGCTGGGTCTGCAGGTGGCCGCCGAGGGGGTGACCATCATCGACGACGGCACCTTGCCCCACAAGCGAGGCAGCCAGGCCATCGATGACGAGGGCAACCCCGTGAGCCGCGTGGTGCTCATAGAGAACGGCGTCCTCAAGGCCTACCTCCAATCACGGAAGACCGCACGAAAAATGGACACCGAACCCACCGGGAATGGCCGCCGGGAGAGCTATCGCCACCTCCCCATCCCCCGGATGCGGAACACCTTTCTCGCTGCGGGCAGCGAGCCCCCCGAAGCCATCCTCCGCGACCTGGACCGGGGTCTTCTCGTCAAGCACATGGGCGGCGGCCAGGTGGACACCGTCACCGGCAACTTCGTGTTCCAGGTGACCGAAGGCTACTGGGTGGAGAACGGCGTCGCCTTGTACCCTGTGAAGAATGCCACCCTCAGTGGGTGCGGCCCCGAGGTCCTGAAGGGCCTCACCCGCATTGGGAACGACCTACACCACTTCGACATCGGCACCTGCGGCAAGGACGGTCAGGGCGTGCCCGTCAGCGACGCCCTCCCCACCATCCTCTGCCCCGCCCTCGTGGTCGGCGGTACCGCTGAACCTCTGCCGAGCGTGATCTAGATGAGCGACTTCACGACCTTCATCCCCGAGTCGCTCGAGACACGGCTTCTGGATGGCATCCAGCACGCCCTCAGCCTGGGTGCTGAAGGGGCCGAGGCGTTCACCTCCGTCTCCCGCTCTCGCAAGGCCAAGGTGCAGAACGGCGCGCTGGAGGACCTCAGCGTCAGCAAGCGGGGCGGCCTCGGTGTGCGCGTGATCCGGGCGGGCCACAAGGGCTTCCGCACCGGATTGGCCACCACCACCGACCTCGCCGCGGCCGATTTCAAGAGCCTCTTCAGCCAGGCCTGGGAGCTCAGCGCCCTCGGTGACGAGGACCCCTGGCTGCGCCAGGCCGAGCCCTCCGGCGAGGACGATCTGCCCAGCCGATACGACCTCGCCGTCGAAGCCATCACTCCGGAACAGCGCATCGGCTGGGCCGTGGAGCTTGAGGCTGAAGCCAGGAAGAGCTCCCAAAAAGTTGTTGCCGTGCGGGAATCCGCCTGGACGGATGGGACTGGCGCCAGCCTGCTCCTCACCCAGACGGGGGTGCGTGCCGCCGATGTCTGGTCGAGCTGTTCGGCCTCCATCGAACTGGCCGTGGCGGATGGCGAAGAGCGCCAGGCTGCCTGGCACTGGGATGTCTCCCGCCGCCCTGGTCTGGACTTGGCCGCCATCGGCCAGGAGGCCGCCCTCAAGGGGGAACGGAAGCTGAATCCTCAGCGGCTGCCGGCCGGGAGATATCCTGTTGTGCTGCATCCCGAGGTGGCCGTGGACCTGCTCGGAATCGTGGCAGGCATGCTGGACGCAGAATCCGTGCTCAAACAGCGCAGCCTCTTCGCCGGGAAGCTGGGCGAGGTCATCGCCTCGCCGCTGCTCACGCTGGTGGATGACGGACGCCTCACCGAGGCACCTGGCCGCCCGGCCCTGGGCACGGAACCCTGGGATGCCGAGGGCCTGCCCACCCGGCGCAACGTGCTGCTGGAGGGAGGCATCCTCCGGACCTACCTGCACACGCTGAAGACCGCCGTGGAAATGGGCATGGCCCCCACCGCCAGCGCTGGCCGGGGCTTCGGCAGCCAGCCCGGCGCCACCACCTTCAACCTGTTCCCTCTGCCGGGAGACACGGGCACCGAGGCGCTCTACCGTCAGGCCGGGAATGGCGTGCTCATCACGGAGATCATGGGTCTGCACACGGTGGACCCCGTCAGCGGGGATCTCAGCGTGGGCGCCAGCGGCATTCGCATCCGCGATGGCCACCTGGCTGAGCCCGTGGACAAGCTCACCTTCGCCGGCAACCTGCGGGACTTCCTCACCCGCATCGTGGCCCTTGGCAGCGACCTCCGCTGGTATGGCAGCAGCGCCGGTCTGAGCATCCTGCTGGAGGACATCGCCCTGGGCGGCGCGTGATCCTCCAACCCACTTCCACCTTCTAGCATCGTTCCTGCGAGGTCCCCATGTCCCTGAGCGCCGCGAAGCAGTATCTCTCCTTCCCCCACCTGGAGCCCGGCCTGCGGGCGGAGCTGGAACCCCTGGTGCAGGCGGCCGAGGGGGGCGATGCCAAATCCCTGGCGGAGCTCGAGGACCGCTTCTTCGAGCCCCTCGCCTTTGGCACCGGAGGCCTCCGCGGCTTCATGGCTGCTGGCCTCCGCCGGATGAACCAGCCGAATGTGCGCCGGACGACGCTGGCATTGGCTGCGGTTGCCCAGCAGCATGCCCCAGGCAAAAAGGTGGCCGTGGTGGGCTACGATACCCGCATCAACTCCGAGGTGTTCGCCACCGAGAGCGCCGCGGTGCTGGCCGCCGCCGGCTACCAGGTGTTCCTCGGCTCGCGCCCTCTGCCCACGCCCTTCCTCTGCTTCGCCATGAAGGCCCTGGGCTCCGCCTGCGGGGTGATCATCACCGCCAGCCACAATCCGAAGGAATACAACGGCTTCAAGGCCTACAACGACCTGGGTGGTCAGGTGGTGGAGCCCTGGGACGCTGAGATCGAGGCCCACATGGCGACCCTACCCGTGGTGCCTGTGCCGCCAGTCGCTCCCGAGGGCCGGATCAGCCCCATCCCGCTGGATGTGGAGAACGCCTACCTGGCCTTGGGACTGGACCTGCTCCAGCGGCCCCAACCCTTCAGCCCCGCCCGGATCCTCTACACGCCCTTCCACGGCACGGGCATCGCCTTCGTGCCGACCCTATTCGAGCGGGCGGCCCTCCCGCTCTCCATAAGCCCCAGCCAGGGCATCCAGGATGGTTCCTTCCCCACGGCCCCACGGCCCAACCCCGAGGAACTCGCGGCCTACGCGGCGCCTATCGCTGAAGCTGAGGCCATGGGCGCGGAGGTGATCCTCTCCAACGATCCCGATGCCGACCGCATCGGGGTGGTGGCCAAGCGCAACGGGGCCTGGGAGCTCATGACCGGCAACGACTTGGCCGCCCTGACCCTGGACTACCTCTGCTCCGGGAAGGGGCGCAAGGGAGCCGTGATCAGCACCGTGGTGACCTCGGACTTCATGGCTGAGGTGGCGCGGCACCACGGCCTGCCTGTGGTGTGGACCCTCACGGGCTTCAAGAACATCGCCGTCTGCATGGACCGCCTCGACCAGTTGGGCGAGGCCTACGCTTTCAGCGCTGAGGAAAGCTACGGCATGCTGCTGCCTCCCAGCCTGCGGGACAAGGATGGCGTCACCGCCGCCCTGGTGGTGGGCGAGATGGCCGGCCACTACAAGGCCAAGGGTCAGACCCTGTTCGAGGCGGTCGAGGCCCTCATGGCGCGAGTGGGGACCTTCCACAACCGGTTGGTGAACCTCGAGGACCCCCGGCCTGGAGGCGCCAGGCGCTTCGCCGAGGCCATGGGTCGCATCCGCACCGCCGGACTCGCCAGCCTCGGTGGCGAGAAGGTCGTCAGCTGGGAGGACTTCCAGACAGGCCTCTCGCACCGCGAAGGCCGGAGTGAGCCGATCCTCGATCGACCCGACGATAAGGCCGTGGCCTTGCCCATCCCCCGCAGCAACGCCCTGAAGTTCCGCCTGGAGAGCGGCGCCTTCGCGGCCTTCCGTCCCAGCGGCACAGAGCCCAAGTTGAAGGTCTACCTCCAGAGCCGCACCGATATCGCTCTGCTGGATCGGATGGAAGCGGAGGCCCGTTCCCTGCTCGGGCTGTAGACAATCCCGTCTCCAATCGTCACCCGTAACCGAAAAGCAAGGAGCGCTGGCAGGCGATACGACGCCGGCCAGCGCTCCCCGTTTTCAGTTCAACCAGGAACTAGAGGGACTTCTTGGTGGTGGTCAGCTTGCCGTCGGCGAAGCCATGGCATTCCTTGCACTGGGCTTCCTTGTACTTCGCCATCATCTTGACGGTGGCGGGGTTGAACTTCTTGTCCTTGGGCGTGCCCTCGTGGCAGACGGTGCACTTGGCGCCCTTGACGGTGGTCATCTTGGCGCTGGCCACAGGGGCGACAGCCAGGGCGAGCAGGGCGGTGAGCAGGGTGATGCGGCGCATGGTGGCTCCTGTGGTGGACTCGACATCCAAGTCGAGCCAAAGGTGGACTGTCATGATTGTGCCACAGAAGTGTCCGGGTGGGTCAAATGCACCTCGGTGACCCTCATCACAGGCGACAGGCCCCTGGATCAGCCCCCCCCCCGAAAAGAAAGGGGACCCGGATGAACCCGGGCCCCCCTCTTCATTTCTGATGTCCTCAGTGGGAGAGGCGTGAAGTCATGGCGTAGATGATGAGGACCAGCAGCGCGAGGCCGACTCCGAAGAAGATGTAGCCGGTGCTGCGGGCAATGCCCTTCCAGGCTTCCCACTCGTCCTTCACGCGGTAGTCGTCCAGGCGGCCTTCGGCGACCAGGCGGTCATACCAGCGCTTGCGCTCGTGTAGCATCTCGGACTTGGAGATGCGGCCGGAGAAGATGACCGTGTCCATGGGGAACTTCTCCAGCCGGAAGTGCGTGTTGAAGAAGTGGACGGTGAAGATGAAGCCGGAAGCCAGCAGCGCCTCGTCGGAGTGCACGATAAGCGAGACGTTGATCATCCAGCCGGGCATGAACTTGCTGAAGAACTCGGGGAACCACATGATCAGGCCCGAGACGCCGATGGCGAACACGCCCCAGAACACGGCCAGGTAGTCGAACTTCTCGAAGTAGGTCCAGCGGTCGAACTCGGGCCGCGGTCCCTTCCCAAAGAACCACTTGTTGTGGGCGATGAAATCATCCAGATCCTGCTTGGTGGGGATCATGGAGTCGGGGTGGGCCATCGCCTTGAGGAGTCGGGAGAACTGGAAGTTGCCAGTCTCCGGGTTCCTCAGGTAATCGCGCCGCTTCCAGAGGTGGCTAAGCATGGTGCTCACGTGGAGCACGAAGTAGACGAAGGTCACCACCGCGCCGAAATGGTGGAGGGTGCGAGCTACTTCAGCGCCACCGAAGAAGTTGAAGATCGCCTTGGCCCAGTCGGTGTAGTAGAACTTCAGCGGCATGCCAGTGATGGTGAGCAGCAGGAAGCTCGTGACGACCAGGATGTGCAGGAACCGCTCGAAGGGCTGGAAGCGGGTGAACTGCTCGTCATCGTCATGGATCTTGGCCTTGGCCTCGCGGAACTGCTTGGAGTCGTGGCGATAGAGCCAGATGGACCGGAAGAGCCAGAGAAGGGTGTGGCCACCGAACAGGGAGAACGTGCACACAAGCAAGGTGGTCATGACGATGAATACGTAATTGAGGATCGGATAGTTCTTGCGGTCCATGGGGTTGGCATGGGGCGCGTACTTGGTGAAGCTGGTCGTCGCCTTCGGATGGCACTGCTTGCAGGTGTTGACGATGTTGGCGGCGGACAGCCTGGAATCGGGGTCTGCGGCCCGGCGAACATCGTGGTGCCCATGGCAGTCATAGCAAGCGGCCACGGCGCTGGCGGAGTTGGCCTTGCCCAGGGCCATGGCCTTGCCATGGTAGGTGTCGCGGTAGTGTTCGAGGCGGTCTGCATGGCACTTGCCGCAGACCATATCGCTCCCGGCCTTGAAGTGCGCATTGGCGGGCGTCTCGATCTGGTGGGCGGAGTGGCACTGGATGCAGACGGGGCCGCGCGGATCGCCCTTGGCCAGCAGCTGGCCGTGGATGCTCTGGTTGTAGATCTCCTCGACCGTGACGTGGCACTTGCCGCAGGTCTTGGCCACATTGGCGTGGTTGATGGGGGAGCTGCGGTCTACGCTGCGCTTGATGTCGTGCACGCCGTGACAGTCGTTGCAGCTGGGGGCCACGATGAGCCCCTTCTGGAGCAGGGCCATGCCGTGGATGCTCTCCTGGTACTGATCCCCCACCTTGGGGAACTTCATCTTGTATTCGTCAGTGATGCCCTTGTTGGCATGGCACTTGGCGCAAGTCTTGGGCAGATTCATCTTGTAGACCGGGGAATCGTGCTGCTTCACCGGGACGATGTAGTGGTTTCCATGGCAGTCGGCGCAACCAGGGGCGGCCGAGGCACCCATGGCCTTGCTCATGCCGTGGATGCTGCCCTGGTAAACCTTCTCCTGCTCCGAGTGGCAGTTTCCACAGGCCACCTTCGGAGGCGGATTGCCGTCCCCTGGGTGGTCCTTGTGGATCTGGGCATGGCAGTCCTTGCAGGACAGCGAGCCGTGCACGGCCTTCCCGAAGCGCGCGGCATCCACGAAGAGCGAGATCGTCGTGCCGCCCGGTCCCTCCTTCGTGGCGTCCTTGTCGCCATGGCAGTCCATGCAGCTCTCTTTGGGAGCCTTGGCACCGGCCGCCTGGACCGGGGCGGTGAGCAGGAGCCCGCAGGCCAGCCAGGCCAGCGGCAGGGCCCACCGGAGCCTCCGACGGAAGGGGGCGGCAACGGGGCGGGCGGACAGGAGTGTATCCAGCGGCATGATCGAACCTCGTGAGTGGAGGCAGTGAAACAGGGGCGACCCCGGAACGGAAGGCCCCCCTATTATCCACTTAAAGGTTGTTTGAGTTCCTCAGACGGAGGTCACAATTCCCTGGCTTCACTGCCCAGAATCGTCCCCGGCATCGGAACCGCCCTTCGGGTTCCCCTTCTCCATGAGTTGCCGGTAGTATTCCGGCCGCGTTTCACGCAGGTGATCGGCAGAAGCCTTGCCCGTGAGCCAAGCCAGGTCCATGGGATAGACGTCGGGATCGAAGATCACCAGGTACCAGTGCCAGACCAGGATCGAAAGCGTCGCCAGGATGGCCTCGTACCAGTGAGCCGCCGTGGCGGCGTCCAGCACCCAGGTGGGGAAGCGGCGCAGGCTCCAGTTCTGGGCCCAGAGCAGGAGACCCGACACCGCCATCACCACGGTGCCCCACATGAAGGCCCAATACTCCATCTTCTCGGCGTAGCCGAACATGCCGAAGGTGGGGCGCTTGTCGGTGAGTCCCAGGTTGTAGCGGATGGTGTTCACGATGTCCTTCGCGTCCTGCCAGCCGGGGAGCAACTCGATGAGGATCACTCGATCCTTCTTGACCAGGGCCAAGTGGATGAAGTGAAGAACGGTGGCCGCCGAAATCACCACCGCCGCGATGCGGTGCAGGATCGCCCGGGTGGCGCCCGCCCCGTGCAGGCCAAAGGCCTGGACCCAGCCGGCATCCGGGAACTTGAGGGCAAACCCGGTGATGACGAGGACGATGAAGCTGACCATGACCATTCCGTGGGTGATGCGGAACCACTTGTTCATGCGCGGCAATTGCTCGCCGGTGCCATGGTGCGGCTTGTGGCGGCGCAGCTTGGCCAGCCAGTCGATGCCGTTGTGGAACAGCATGAAACCGATGGTCATGGGGATGAGCGCATAGTAGGCCCAGCGGATCCACTTAACGGAGATGTGCTCGGCGCCTCCAGCAGTCCTGACGTGGACCCGGCCATGGCTGATCTTCTCTCCGAGGCCTGGATGGCATTGCCCGCAGGTCTTCTGAAGGTTCGCGGGGTTGATGGTGGAGCGGATGTCAGCCGAGGGCAGGATGTTGTGGATGCCATGGCAGGAGGCGCAGTTGGCGGCCGTCTTCTGCCCACCGCGAATGGCGAGGCCATGGAAGCTGTCCTGGAAGGCCGGCACCTTGTCGCCGAATTCGTACCGCGAGTTCATGCGCTCGTCGCCATGGCAGCGGCCGCAGGTCACGGTGGAGACGCGGGCGGGATTCACCAGGGAACCGGCCTCCTTGGGGGCAAGGATGCTGTGCTCGCCGTGGCAGCCGGTGCAGGTGGGTGAATCGTGGGAGCCGCGCTTGACCGCCAGCCCATGCACGCTGTCGGCATAGATGGCCTGCACATCGTTGTGGCAGACCCCGCAGGTCTCGGCCACGTTGGCGCGGTTGACCTTGGCCTTGGGGTCCTTCGAGGCCAGGATGTCGTGGCTTCCATGGCAGTTTGAGCAGGAGGGCGCCGAGGTGTTGCCCTTGGCCACTTCACGGCCATGCACGCTCAGCCGGTAGGCCTCCACCGGCTTGGCGAAGGGGATCTTGTGCTTGGCGAGGAAATTGGGGTTGGAGTGGCAGGCCCCGCAAGTGTCTGCCAGATTCTTGCTGTTCACCGGGGAGGTGGGCTGGCTGCCGGACTGGATCTTATGGGCCGAGCCATGGCAGGACTGGCAAGTGGCCGAGTCGGTCATGCCGTTCAGCTTGGCTTGGCCATGGACACTCTTCGAATAGGCCTTGACCTGGTCCTCGTGGCAGCTGGCGCAGGACACGGGCTTCGGCTTGTCGGCGTGCGGCAGGCTGGTGATGCTGCTGTGGCAGCCGACGCAGCCCATGCCCCCGTGCTTCGATGCTTCGAAAGCGACGAGGTCCACCTCATGGCAGGAGGTGCAGTCCTTGGGCGTCGGCGCAGCCGCGAACATCACCACGGACATCAACCCAGCAAGCAGAAGACGCATAGCCACCTCGTCAGTCCTCTAAACTCTAGCCTGAGAACCCGACGAAATACGACCTTCTGGTGATTTAGGTCACGCCAAAGGGCGAGAAACGCATCTCACTTGGTGGAAACAAGAAAACCGCCCAGGGTGGCAATAGCCCCCCCGGCGGTTTGAATCGTACCTGCCTAGGCTCACTTGCCCTTGTAGTCCTTCAGCCAGGCCAGATCGACTTCGGCGGCCTTCTTGTCGGCCTTCATCTTGAGCAGGAACTTGCCGCGGTCATTGGGCTCGGAAGCGCCCTTCTTGGGCATCTTGTCCACATGGCAGGACTGGCAGCCGGTGATCTCGGCGAAGCCGAGGTCCTTGGCCTTCTTCACGAAGGGCAGCTTGGCCTGGGCCGACAGGCCCGCGAGAACCAGGATCAGGGTGACGGACAAGGCGCGTCGCATGGTGCCTCCAGAA
>Ga0268298_10002573_pt1 | contig 19682 bp, 20 predicted proteins | sample WWTPWeurt_MetaG_FD_194462 | JGI IMG/M metagenome (GOLD analysis project Ga0268298, IMG submission 194462) | Activated sludge microbial communities from WWTP in Nijmegen, Gelderland, Netherland - WWTP Weurt | ecosystem: Engineered > WWTP > Aerobic digester > Activated sludge | place...
GGGACGGGGGTCTCGGTGGGCGCGCCGGGCAGGCTGGTGGCGGTGGGGGTGACCGGGGTGGGGGTGGCGGTCTCGACCGGCGAGTAGTTGCGCACCCGAAGGCCGGCGGTCTGGGCGGAGGCGGTTTCGCCGTTCTGACCGGTCACAACCAGGTAGAGGACGTAGTCACCGTCGCTGATCAGGGTGGTGTCCCAGGTCACCAGGGTCTGGCCGTCCAGCGGCTGGCTGCTGGAAGCCAGGGGGAAGAGGGCGCCGCTGGTGTCGCCGGCATAGCCAAAGTACAGCTCGGCCTGCTGGAAGCCGTCCAGGCGGGCATTGACCACCACCGCCACGCCGCCCTGGAGGGCTTCGCCGGGCAGGGGGGCCAGAATAGCCGCCGGGGCCGGGGTGGGCGTAAGAGTCGCCGTTGGGGTGGGTGTGGCGGTCGCGGCCCGGGCGCGCAAAGAGGGCTGCCCACCCCAGAGCAGCGCCATCAGCACAAACAGGGTCAGTCCGCGTTTGAACATGCAACTGAGTAGTTTAACCGGGGTTGGGGGTTTTGTCCAATTAAATCGCGGGAGGGCGAATGAATTCGCGGCGACGATTGCGAAGTCCGCCCTTCGGCGGACTGAGGAAGCGGTGGGGGCGGAGAATCGCGGGTGGGGGGTAAAAAAGGAACGACTAAAACGACGCGGAACGACTCGGCGGGAAAATATTTGGAGAGAATTTATCCGAAAAATTCAGTGGTGCTTTCCAGCAGGCAGATGCCCCAGTTGTTGACAGCCTGGACCCATTTTTTTGGCGGCATATTGTTTGGCTTTGTCATGTACGGTGTGTATGGCGTTGTTTCTTCAGGCGGGCGTGGCGTGGTAAAAACCCCGAAGACAAAATGTTATAATCAAGCCAGTACAAACGGGCGCGACATCGGAGGGCGGTGTAGCGGAAGGAGAACAATTATGGATCTATTCTGGACCCTTAGGGTCTGCGGGGCGGCGGGTATTCTGGGGGCGGTGCTGTTTATGCTGGGCGATCTGTCGTACAACCATATCCCCGGCTCAAAGGCCAGCACGCCCCAGAAAATGAGCCAGATGCAGGAGCCCCGCCTGCTGCGGGCGGGGGTGCTTGGGCTGATCGGCTGCTGGTTGTACGGTCTGGCGGCTTTTCAGATCTATGCGGCCTTTCTGCCGCTGGGCGGGTCCTTTGCGCTGCTCCTCGGCCTGGGCTTTGGCGCCACTGCCATTTGCTACGGGATTTCGCATGCGGCTTATTTCGCCATCGCTGCCGGAGCGCAGGCCGCCGTCCGCCTGGGGGGAGACGCCGAGACCGGTGGGCAGCTGGGGAGCGCATTTTTCCAGCGCCTGGTGTATATCACCTATCTGCCGGTGGCGCTGGTCAGCGGGCTGATGGGCTACGGGGTTCTCAGCGGGCGCTCGCTCTACCCGCAGTGGATGGTCGTCTTTCTGCCGATCACGATCTATGTGCTGCGCAAACCGGTGCTGAGGGTTTTGCCGGGGCATCTGGGTGAGATCGTGCGGGATTCGTATGATAATTTCATTTTGCTGGTTTTCTTCGCGGTTTCAACGATTGTGCTTTGGAACGGGGTTTGAGGCGGGAGAGAGGGGTTTGAATCACTGAAGCACTGAAGGGGGATGAAAACACTGAAAAATGCATTCCAAAGCGAACGGTTTTTTTCAGTGTCTTCACCTGATTCATCTTTTCAGTGATTCAATCATTCACCAACAGGGGCTTGAAACCTGAGCCAAACCGCGGTATATTAATCGCAGATATAATAATCGCGATTAGTATTCTCAAGGAGTTAACGGTATGCAAAATCCAACCAAAACCGAACGGCGTTATTGGGTCATTGTGGCTTCCAAAAACCATGTGATGCATGGGGTCAGCAGCGGGATCTGCCAGGCCAACCACGGCAAGGCAGCCCCGCTTAGACGGCTGAGCGTGGGCGATGGGATCCTATATTATTCGCCCAAGATGGAATTTGGCGGTGAAGAAAAGTGCCAGGCCTTCACCGCGATTGGCTCGGTTCACGGCGAGGCAGTTTATTCGTACGACATGGGCGGCGGATTCATCCCCTACCGGCGCGATGTGACCTATTTTGAGTGCGTGGATGCGCCCATTCTGCCGCTGCTGAATGACCTGAGGTTTATCCAGGACAAAAAGAGCTGGGGGTTTGTTTTTCGCTTTGGCTTTTTTGAAATCCAGCGCCCTGATTTTGAAGTGATTGCCCGCAAGATGCTGAGCGAGGAGGATTATGCCCGCCAAAACACCGGATAACAAGATCAATTCCGCTTTTGAAAGCGCCGATGCCAGCCCGGGGTTTCTGCTGTGGCAGGTGACCAGCCTGTGGCAGCGCGCAATCCGGGCAGCCCTGGAACCGATCGGCCTGACGCACGTCCAGTTTGTGCTTCTGGTCAGTGTGACCTGGCTGGAAGACGCCGGGGTGGATGTGACCCAGGTGCGCCTGGCGGCGCACGCCAAAACCGACATAATGATGACTTCGAAAGTAGTGCGCACTCTGGAGCAAAAAGGTCTGGTGACCCGCCAAACGCACCCCACTGATACACGCGCCAAAGCGATCGGCGTCACCCAGGCCGGGCGGGCACTGGCAATCCAGTCGATCCAGGTGGTTGAGCAGGCGGACCGCCAGTTTTTCGCCGTCTTGGGGGGGGAGCAGGGTGAATTTATTCGCACGCTGCAAGTTTTATTGTGAATGGGCTGTAGAAATCACCCAGAATGGGGCCATTGGCAGTTAACACGAAGGTGCAGCTCACTTGAGGCCTGATTGCGTGCAATGCCTGGCGGGGTGAAGTGAGCCGCACCTATCAGGTGGCGAGGCTTACCGCGAGGTGCGGCTCACCTGGGGCGGAAGTCGAAGGCTGGTAAAGTGCGCGAGGTGAGCTGCACCTTCAACTCGCACGCGAGAAGGTGCAGCTCATTTTAGACCTGGGGTTGTGGGCTGCATGGAGGTGATGAAGTGAGCCGCACCTTGGAGGTGGGTACACCTCACGGGTGGGGGGCCGGACGCTCAGGGCTGGAGCCAGCCGTGGAGCAAATCCACGGCCTGCGGCAGGAGGGCGGCTGTCTGGGCGGAAAGGGCCTGGTCAAAGCCAAAGGCGTAGCCGCGGACGGAGAGCAGGGCGGCCTGCGGGGAGCGCTCGTAGAGCGCCAGGCAGAGCGAGAGCAGCGTTTCGGGCGTGAGGTGGTGGGTGAAGGGCGAGGCCTGGAAGGCCGGGGACAATTCGACCAGACGGACTGGCTCGGCGATCTGGCCGGTGTGGGCGTCCACGAAGCAGACCCGTTCAAACTCTGCCACTGTCTCAGCGATTTCGGGCATGAGCTGGAGGTAAAAGCGAAATTCGAGTTCCGGGCTGGCCGGCAGCTCGTCCTCCCAGGAATCGGAAACCGGCAGGCCCAGGCGGAGCGCTGTCTGCTGCAGGACGTGCCAGGCGATGCCATCGTCCTGGCGGTCGGGGTTGCCGTAACCAATGATTATTGTCTTCATAGCTTATTTATACTACACCCTGTGCTGCGTAAAAAAATCTTGGGTGTCAATTTTTTGGCTGCGCCAAAAAATTGGCACCCAAGAATAAATTTTAGTCGCGCTGCAGGGTCTGGAGGAGGTCGCCCTGCATGGAGAGGACTTCGATCTGGACCGGCATCTGGCCGACGGCGTGGGTGGAGCATGACAGGCAGGGGTCGTGGGCGCGCACGGCAGCTTCGACCCGGTTGAGCATGCCTTCCTGGACCACCGGGCCTTTGATGTAGGTCTTGGCGACGCTGTCCACTGCCTCGGTCATGGCCCAGTTGTTGTGCCCGGTGGCTACAATCAGGTTGACCTTGGTCAGGCGGCCGTTTTCATCGGCCTTGTAGTGATGGATCAGGGTGCCGCGCGGGGCTTCGAGGATACCCACACCTTCGCCGCGGTAATCCTGGCGGGTGTTGAGGATGTCGCCGCTGAGGATGTCCGGGTCGCTGCAGAGCACCTGGGCGCGCTCGATGGCGAAGAGGGTTTCCACCAGGCGGGCGTAGTGGTAGTAGAGGGTGTTTTCCACCGGCCGGCCGGGGGTGAACGACTTGAAAATCTGGTGTTCGGCGTTGGCGAGGGGCGTGTCGAGATGATCGACAGCGTTCAGGCGACCAAGCGGCCCCACCCGGTAGACGCCCTGGGGGTAACCCATCTTTTTGTAATAGGGAAACTTGAGGTAAGACCAGTCTTCGACATGCTCGGCGATGTAATCCAGGTAGTCGCGGCCGTCAAACTTCTCCAGCTGGGCTCCGGTCTGGTCTACCAGGCGGATCTGGCCGTCGTAGAGCTCGAGGCCGTTGCTGGGGGTCACCAGGCTCATGTAGCCGCTGGGGAAGACGGCAAACTTGTTGATATCCTCAACATTGCGTTCGGCCCAATCCTTCATGATGACAAGGCCGGCTTTGACCGCTTCGATGGCGGCCGGTGCGCCGGAGAGGATCAGGTCGCGCTCTTCCATTTTGAGGGTCTTGTTGACCCCGCCGGGCACGGCAAAGTTGGGGTGGATGCGCCGCCCGCCGAGGGTCTTGATGATCTCCTGGCCGAACTTGCGCAGGTTGACAGCCTTGAGGGTCAGCTCGGGGTTGGCGCCCGCCAGACCGAGGACATTGCGCTGGGCCGGGTCGGCGTCGAAGCCGAGCAGCAGGTCGGGTCCGGCCAGCTCAAAGAAGTGCATGCCGTGGCTCTGGATGATCTGGCCCATGTGCATCAGCTCGCGCAGCATGGAAGCCGGGCGGGGCGGCACGGCGCCGGTCAGTTCATCGGCGGCTTTGGCGGCAGCCAGGTGATGGCTGACCGGGCAGATGCCGCAGATGCGGGGGGTGATGGAGGGCATTTCAAAATACAGGCGGCCTTCACAAAACTTCTCAAAACCGCGGAATTCGTTAATGTGGAGTACGGCGCGTTCCACGGTGCCATCGTCGTTCATGCGGATGGTGACCTTGGCGTGGCCTTCAATACGGGTTACCGGTTCAATTGTAATTTTTTGGGTCATTCGCTTACCTCGTAGATTTTTTAACGCTGTGGACCACACTGCGCTAAAAAGGATTTAGTTCCAGTGGAGCCGCTCGTCTTTGACTTCGGGCATACGGCCCTGAGCCAGTTCGGTCAGGACATAGGCGATCACATCCGGGTCGGGCGGGCAGCCGGGCACAAAGACATCGACCGGCACCACTTCGTGCAGGGCGCGCACAGTGCTCATCGTCGCCAGCTCGGGGTCGGAAGGGATCTTGCCTTCGCCGTCGTTGCTCTCGGCCTCGATATAGGCCCGGCGCAGGGCTTCGTCGGCGCCGCAGAAGTTGCGCAAGGCCGGCACGCCGCCAAAAACGGCGCAGTCGCCCAGGGCGACCAGCACAGTGCAGCGCGAGCGCATGCGGTGGGCAACTTCCTCATTCGAGGAGTTGTTGATCCCGCCTTCCAGAATACCCACATCCACGCCGGTCTTGTCCGGCTCTTTCAAATCGGTGATGGGGGTGGCCCGGAAATCGGCCAGGCCGGCGATCTCAAGCAGGCGCTCGTCCATATCCAGCAGCGACATGTGGCAGCCAGCGCAGCCGGCCATCCAGTCGGAAGAAATTGTTGGTTTAGGCATCTCGTTCTCCTTAGTTCAAAGTCAGGGTCACCAGGCTGGGGCGGACGGCCAGTTCGGCGCGCCAGTCGCCATCCAGGGCAACCTGTAAGCGCTGGGCCAGAGACTGCAAGACAGCCGTGTTTTCGGACACCCCGGCCGGGACGGGCAGGGCGGCATTGGCCTGCTGCAGCCGGCCTTCCAGGTTCAGGTAAGCGCCGGACTGCTCGGCCCAGATGGCGGAGGGCAGGACGACGTCGGCGCTGGCTGTCAGGCTGGAGGCGTAAGCGGCCTGGACCACCAGGCAGGGGGCGGCCTGCAGGCGGCGGACGAGGTATTCGGGGAGTTCATCATCCCCCAGGGCCAGGTAAACTGCCTTGCTGCCGTTGGTGACCAGCGAGCCATCCAGACCGAGCTGGGCGGCTGCCAGGCTGTTGGCAGAGCCTTTCAAACTGAGCAGGCCTTTGCGCCCGGCATCCAGGGCACCGACCTGTTCGGCCAGGCGCACCAGGCTGGCAGCCACGTCCGGGCTGGCGTACAGATCGCTTTCGTAGACAATCACGGGGGCAGCGGCCTGGGCCAGGGCCTGGGCGGCAGCCTGCACCAGATCTGCTTCGAGGCCGGTGCTGCGCAGCAAAGCGGTCAGGGTTTCGGCGGCTTCTTCGCCCTCGGCGAAGCCTTCGCCGCCGGCGGAGCCCTCGCCGCGGGCAGCGCAGCTGAGGGCATCCAGGACGTCGGCCACACTGCCGGCGCCTGGGCGCAGGACATAATGGGCCAGGTTGGCGAAGTCGCTTTCCTGGGGGGCGATCACAATCAGTTTGACGCCGCGCTGCAGGTTGCGCTTGACCATGAACCCGGCGACTTCATGGGTGTTGGTCAGGTCGGTGCCGACGGCCAGCACGCAGTCGGCGTGGCTGAGCATATCCAGGCGGCCTTCGAGGGGCAGGCTGGCGTGGGCGGCATATTCGGCGCCGGCATCTTCACCGCCCAGGCTGACCACATTGTGGCTGTGGAGGCCATCTTTGAACAGGCGTTTGAAGGCGTAGAGCGTCTCGACCGGCAGGCGGGGCGAAATGAGGGCGGCGCATTCGACACCCTTCAGGCGGGCAGCGGCAGCATCCAGGGCTTCATCCCAGGAAACGGGGCGCAGCTCACCATCCACCTTAATCATGGGGGTGGTCAGACGCTGGCGCTGTTCGTGGGCCGGTTTGAAACGGCCCTGCTTGCAGAGCACGCCATGGTTGACGGGGGCATTCCAATCGCCTTCGATACGCACCAGGTGACCATCGCGGGTCATGACGTTGATCCCGCAGCCCACGGAGCAGCCCGCACAGACCGACTGGGTGACTGTGAGCTGGCTCTGGCTGCCCTGGTAGGCCGAGCTGCGCTCGATCAGAGCGCCGGTCGGGCAGACCTGGACGCACGAGCCGCAGGAGATGCAGGACGACTGGCCCAGGGGCAGGTTGGCATCGGCCACCACCACGCTGGCGGCGCCGCGTTCTTCAACGCCCAGGGTGAAGTTGCCGCTCATCTCGGCGCAGGCCCGGACACAGCGCCGGCAGAGGATGCAGCGGTTGTTGTCCAGAATAAAATAAGGGTGGGTGGTATCGACCGCATAGTTGTTCCACTGGGGCTGCATGGGCCAGTGGGTCATGTCCTGGTGGTAGGCAGCCTGCTGCAGCTCACAGTCGCTGGTGACGGCGGTGCCGCTGACCTGGCAGAAGGGGCAGAAGTGGTTGCGCTCGCTGAAGAGCAGCGAGAGGATCACCTGGCGCGACTGGCGCAGACCGGGGGTTTCGGTTTCCACTACCATGCCCTGGCTGACCGGCAGGGTGCAGGATGCCATGGGGACCCGCAGCCCTTTGACTTCGACCACACACAGGCGGCAGCCGCCGTAGGGGGTCAGGTTGGGGTGGTCGCAGAGGGTGGGGATCTGGATGCCGTTTTGGCGGGCAGCCTGGAGCACACTGACGCCAGGCTCAGCCTGGATCGATTGACCGTTTATCGTTAAAGAAATCATTGCAAACCTCATCTAAGAAAGCACGTCGATGGCGTTGAAATTGCACACCTGGACGCAGATACCGCAGCGGATGCAGGTCTTGGGGTCGATCTGGTGGGCGTGGCGGCGCTCGCCGCTGATGGCGTTGACCGGGCAGTTGCGGCTGCAGACGGTGCAGCCGGTGCAGACTGGCGCCTGGATTTCGTAGCGGATCAGCGGGCGGCAGACTTTGGCCGGGCAGCGTTTTTCGAGCACATGCGCTTCGTATTCGGCCCGGAAATGCTTGAGGGTGCTGATGACCGGGTTGGGTGCGCCCTGACCCAGGCCGCAGAGTGAATTTTTAGCCACTTCGGCGCAGAGCAGTTCCAGGCGGTCGATATCAGCCAGGGTGCCTTTGCCGGCACAGATTTTTTCCAAAATATCCAGGATGCGGCGGGTGCCCACCCGGCAGGGGGTGCATTTGCCGCAGGATTCTTCCTGGGTGAATTCCATAAAGAAGCGGGCGATATCCACCATGCAGGTGTCTTCGTCCATTACGATCATGCCGCCCGAGCCCATCATCGAGCCGGCCTGGGCGAGCGATTCGTAGTCGATCGGCAGGTCGAGGTGTGCTTCGGTCAGACAGCCGCCCATCGGGCCGCCGGTCTGGATGGCTTTGAATTTCTTGCCGTCTTTGATCCCGCCGCCGACTTCGAAGATGATCTCACGCAGGGTGATGCCCATGGGGACTTCGATCAGACCGGTGTGAACCACATCGCCGGCGATGGCGAAAGTCTTGGTGCCTTTGGAGCGTTCGGTGCCCATACTGGCGAACCAGTCGGCGCCGTTGAGGATGATCTGGGGCACGTTAGCGTAGGTTTCGACGTTGTTGATGTTGCTGGGCTTGCCCCACAGACCGGCCTGGGCCGGGAAAGGCGGGCGGGGCCGCGGCTCGCCGCGCCGGCCCTCGATGGAAGACATCAGGGCGGTCTCTTCGCCGCAGACAAAGGCGCCAGCGCCCATGCGGACTTCCAGATCAAAGCTAAAATCGGTGCCGAAGATGTTCTGGCCCAAGAAGCCCATCTCGCGGGCCTGCTGGATGGCAAGGTTCAGGTTCTGGACGGCGATGGGGTATTCGGCCCGGCAGTAGACATAGCCCTGGGCCGAACCGATGGCGTAGGCAGCGATGATCATGCCTTCCACCACGGCGTGCGGGTCGCTTTCCAGCACACGCCGGTTCATAAACGCCCCGGGGTCACCCTCGTCGGCGTTGCAGATGACGTATTTGATATCGCCCGGGTTGCTGCGGCACAACTGCCACTTCTTGGCTGCCGGGAAACCTGCCCCGCCGCGCCCGCGCAGACCAGAGCGCAGCACCTCGGCGATGACCATGTCGGGGTTCATCTCAGTCAAGACCCGGCCCAGAGCCTGGTAGCCGTCTTCGGCGATATATTCTTCGATGTTGTGCGGGTCGATCTTGCCGCAGTTGCGCAGGACGATCCGGACTTCTTTGGCCTTGGGGGCGCCCAATTCTTCATCGGCGGTCACGGTCTCGAGGGCGCGGAATTTCTCCACGACCCGGCCTTTGAGGAAGTGCTCGCGCACCAGGAAGGGCACATCGTCGGCGCAGATGCAGGCATAGTGGACGCCTTCGGGGTAGACGATCAGGTCCGGACCAAAACGGTAGGGGTCGCCCAGGCGGGAGGTTTCCAGCACCTGAACTTCGTCAAACAGGCCCTGGACCATGAGTTCATCATTCAGGGCATCCAGCACTTCGTGGGCGCCGCGGGCGATGCACTCCGGGTCAACCGAAATTAAGACATGCGAACGATAGAATGGCATAGCTACCTCATTCCTTTTCGACCGGAATCAAGTAAGCATCCACGGGCTTGCCGCCCAGGACATGCTCTTCAATAATCCGGACGGCGCCAAAGGGCGTAACCTTGCCGTAGTTGACGATCGGGGCATCCCCAATTTGAACCTGGACAATCGGTTCCCAGGAGTCCATGCCCAGGTTGCCGGTCTGGCGGACCTGGATGTTTTCCAGTGAGCGCTGTTCGATCTGAGTCAGAAATTCACGCAGCGTGTCGCGGGCGCCGGCGGCAATCCCGGGGGTGCCCATGCCGACGATAATCTGGATGTTTCCAGCGGCGGTCTTGATGGCGCGTTTCTGCAGGGCTTCTTCGCGAATTCGTTTTAAGTCTTCGAGTGATTTTACAGTTGGCATAATAACTTCCTTCAATTACACACCCGATTGGGCGGGTGCGGGGTGTTGTACTCAGGCCTGCACGCCTTGCAGCCCGGCTTCAAGTGTTTCACGCAGGTACGTCAGGACATGGGGATGGGTCAGGGATAAACCATCCAGGACTTCCTTCAACGGCGCATCATCAAAATCGAAGCGGTAAGGCTCGGCCTCACCGGGCTGCTGACGGGAATAAAAAAAGATCCAGTGGATTTCCGGGTGAGCAGTCAGCAGGTTGAGCAGGGTCGAAGCCAGGTCGCCCAACGGCATCCGGTCGATATGGCTGTGCTGGAAGACGGCGGTGATGGCGGTGCCTTCCCCGGGCTGTGAGACGATCTCAAGGCGGCCCCGGCAGGCTTCGGCGGCCTCTTTCAGCAGGGGGATCCCCAGGCCCACCTTGCGGGTGGTGCGGCTGGTGTAAAACGGATCGGTCACCTGGGCCATTACTGCGGGGGTCATGCCGCGCCCGTCATCGGCAAGGCTGACTTGAAGCAGATCGGCTGACAGGTCTTCGCTCACCGCAATGGTGATGGTGCGAGCCCCGGCGCTGACGCTGTTTTCAGCCAGGTCGAGCAGGTGCAGACAGATCTCACGCATAGACTATCGCCTAGCCTTCGAGGATCTTCTTGAGGATCTGGGGGAATTTGTTGGGGCGGATGCGGCCAATGACCTCGTCATCCACCGTCACCACCGGGGCCTGGCTGCAGGCGCCCACGCAGCGGCAGACTTCCATGGTCAGGTTGCCGTCCGGGGTGGTGTCGCCAATCTCGACGCCGGTCATTTGTTTGGCCTTTTCCATCAGCTGGGGCACGCCGCCCACGTAGCAGGCAGTGCCCATGCAAAACTTCATGGTATGTTTGCCGCGGGCTTTGGTGGTGAAGAAAGAATAAAAGGTCACCACGCCGTGCACCAGGCTGACCGGTACATGCAGCTTCTGGGCAACATAGGCCTGCATTGGCTCGGAGACATACCCCACTGTGGATTGGATTTCGTTCAAAACAACCATCACGGCGCCCGGACGGGCCTGGTTTGTCGTGATGATCTGGTCGAGGATTGCCCGTTTGTTTTCGCACAATCCGGTATCGGTTGCAGCAGCAGCGATCATGATCGCCTCCAAATGATAAGAGTTACGTTTTTTGTGAAATACTTCACAATATATGTATAGTTTATCCTCTTTGGCAGTTGAAGTCAATATAAGAATGTCATATTAATTCGTGACAATTGTCAATTAAACACAAACTAAAGAGGCAGGGAGGCTGTCCAAAAAGTTCCTTTTTGAACAGCCTCTGCCGTATATATTGGATTCTTGGGGTACATCGACCACCACACGTGGTGGTCGATGTACCCCAAACCCCTCTTTTCGGACAGCCCCCCTGTCTGGCTGAAATGGCGTTTTTTGGCAGTCATGTGGCGGTTTTTGGCGTTTCCTATGCGGTATCCTTAGAACAGGGGGAAACGCTGCAAACCGGTGGTTGGAAGCCGGGGGGCTTCCAACCAATAAATTCAAAGTTCCAGCCACATCCTGCGCCCACCCTCGCCCCGGATAGCCTTGCGGATTTCGGCAATGGAGGGCTCGGCCAGGGCAAAGCGGGTCGCGCCCAAAAAGCCGTCCAGGAAATGGACGTCGCCGCTTTGGAGGAGCGGCAGGGCACCAATCTGCGGGTAGCGCTGGCGGGCCTGGGCGGGTGAGATGTGGCGCGAGATTTCCAGGGCTTCAAAGATCGGCGGCACCAGGCCAAGCTGGGCGATCAGCCCGTTGGCGGGGCGGTTGATGTGGGCCGGGATGGCCAGCCCGCCCAGGCTCTGCACACCTTCGACAGCATCTTCAAGGGTCATGTAGGCCGAAGTCAGGAGCAGGCGCGGCTCGGAACGCAGGAATTCCCCGCTTGCATCCACAATGTACTGCTCGCCAAAGTGTTCTGGGTCGTTGGGCTGGTCGGGGTAAACCGCTGCCACCCGGGCCTCCCAGACATCAGCCTGCTGGAGGGTTTCGAATAGACAGAGCAGGTGGACTTCTTCCTGGGTCTGGAGTTCCATCCCGGGCAAAACGACCAGACCGCTGCCGCGAGCGGCTTCGATTACGGCGCCGGCATTGGCGCAGGTGTTATGGTCGGTGATGGCGATCAGGTCGATGCCCTGGGCCTGGGCCTGACGGACAATCAACGGGGGAATCATCTCCACGCCGGCGCAGGGGGAAAGCAGGGTATGGACATGCAGTTCGGCGCGCAGAGTTTTTAGCATTCAACAGGTCAGGATGGCATCTATAAACCGGCTGTCTTCAGACCCAGGTCCCAGAGCCGGCCCACCACATGATAGCTGGGCTCGGGCGTGGAAAGCAGGATGACCTCCTGCTGGTTGGCCCGGGCCAGAACAGTCGGCTCGGGCTGGGCATTCTCGGTCAAAATCACGGCGCAGACCTCGGTCAAACCCGCCACAGCCACCACATTGATGTGGGCCTGGACGGTCACCCAAACGTTGCCGGCTTTGGCGCCTGTCATGACGCAGCTCAAAAGGTCAGAGACATAGCCACCCTCTGGCTTCAGGCTGGAAAAATCCCTGGGATCCGTCAAAACCGTCAGGTTGAGTTCGTCGATTAACTTCTGTAATGTCAGCATTGATCCTACTCCTGTAATTCAGGCCTATTCTGCGCCAGCGCCTTTGAAGACCTCATCTGCGCCGAGCAATATTTCCATCATCAACTTGGTGCCCTTGCCCGGCACCGATTCGAGATCCATCTTATCCACACAGCGGCGGATGTTGGCCAGCCCCATGCCGGCCCCAAACCCCATGGCGCGCGCCTCTGGCGAGGCGGTCGACCAGCCGGGGGTCAGGGCTTTTTTCAAGTCCGGGATGCCCGGGCCGTCATCGGTGGTTTGCATCAAAATCCGGTGCGGCTCGATCTGAACGCGCAGAATACCGCCGCGATCCGAATGAATAATCAGGTTGATTTCGGCCTCGTAGACCGCAATCCCACACTGGCGGGCAAGCTGGGGTGAGGCGCCCAGACGCAGCAGGGCGCGCTTGATGTTGCTGGAAGCCTTGCCGCCGTTGGTGAAGTCGTCGGCCTTGATGTTGTAGCGCAAGATCAGGCTGGTGCGGTCTGAGGTAATGTCTTCAAAGAGGTGGCTGGCCCGGTAGCGCCGGACTTCTTCGGCCTGGTAATCACGCTGGAGCGCCATCAACACCCCGCGGGTGATGTCGCCCTTGGTGATCATCCCAACCAATATGCCGTGTTCGTCCATCACAGGCAGGCGCCCATGACGGTTTTCGGAAAAGAGTTCAATGGCCTTGACCACCGGCTCATAAGATTTGATGGTGGTGACCTTTTCGGTCATATACTGGCGGACTGGCGCATCGAGCGTGCCGTCCGACATGGCGCGCATCAGGTCTTCCTGGCTGATCACCCCCACCAGGGTATCGCCATCTTTTACAGGCGCGCCCGAAATCCTGTTCAGACGGAGCAGGTTCAAGACATCGGTCATCGTCTGGTCGGGGGAGACCCATTTGACCTCGCGCGCCATGACGTCGTTGATCTTCAGGTCATAGGAAAGCTCTTCAACCCGGCCGATGTCGCGGGCGTCCTGATCGGTGACGGTCCGTCCTTTGCGCCCCTGGAGTTCCTGGAGTGTGCCGCTCATAACCGGCTGCTCACAGGTTCATGGCGCTGATGTTGTTCTCGAAGCTGGGCAGGCCTGCCAGATACAGCCGGCCACACAGCTCGAACATGCCAAACGGGCTGGTGATCAGGGGGATGTTGAGTTCTGAAGCCAGCTCGACCGTTTCGGCCTGGGGTGTCTTGCCGCGCACAAAGACAATTGCGCGCACATCGGCCATTTCGGCGGTGCGCACGACCTGCGGGTTGCACAGCCCAGTCAACAAAACGGCATCGGCCCGCACCGAAGCGAGTACATCGCTCATTAAATCGGCGCCGCAGCCGCCTTTGATTTCAAAATCGCAAAGGACATCCGGGTTCAACACTTTGCCTTCGATCACATCAATAATCTTTACCAGTTTCATAACCAACGCAAATCCTTTTTGTGAAAAATCGTACAATCAATGATTATAACCGATAATCTGATTATATACAATCTAAAAAATCTGGGGTGTTTTTGTGGGGCTGCGTCCCACAATAAACACCCAAAAGAACCATTACCCAATTGTTAGTATCGTATAAAAAACGGGATAAAGAAAGTCGCGTTAGTTCCCAGACCCAACAATAAAGAGATGAAGAAATTCAATGCCATTGCTGAGAGAAGCCCCTTTACAATCGAACGCGTCGTTGGGATAACCGCAAAAACCAGCATCAGAATCACAGCCGTTGAGAGGTTAAGCACGCTAAAGATTGCAAATCTCAATAAGATTAAGAATCCCTCCCTACCGTCTGAAGCTGCAGGTTGCGCTGAATACTGAGACCAGGCAATTCCACTGGCCAGATACCAGCCGAAAAATCCAATTGCAAACTTGGCCCATTCCTGGAATTCATGATTCAGGATCAATTTACCCAAACGAGAGCGGATTGAGACAGGGATTCTGGGGTTCGCCGCCGGTGTCTCTTCCTCAGGTGTTGGGTCTGGTAAATTCTCTGGATTGTCCATACGATCCTCTTTCGGTTCAATTCAACTCATATGCAAAAGCCATACTCTGAAAGGATAGTCTTGCCTTGCACCCAGATCATCATTTGATAAAAAACGGGATAAAGCATATCGCGTTAAATTGCAAGCTCATGACCAGGGAAATAAAGAGATTGACAGCCAGGGCTGATAGGATTCCCAAGGAAATCCATCGTTTTGTGCGGTTTAGAGCAAAGATTATCAGGGCTAGTACATTCACTGGCAGAATCAGGAGGTTGTAGAAAGGATTTAGAGAAACAATCAACCAAAAAATTCCATTGATCCCATACCATCCTAAAAATCCAGTTACAAACAAAGTCCATTTCTTATCCGAGTCAATTTCAGGCTCGCGTTCGTTTCCTAAGAACCATTCCTGGCCAGGTCCGCTGACCTGGGCTGGCCTATCAGAAGGTTCATTCGCCCCAGATGGTCCTACCTCAGACTGATTGTTTTCAGGCCGATTCGGTTCTCCAGTCATTTCATCCTCCATCCACTGCATCCAAAACCAGGCGTACTGGTCTGTCAAGTATCAATCTATAGAATCATCTTTGACCCAACAGTACTATATCAATATGGGGTTTTTTGATGTTTTTGTGGGGTGCAGCCCCACAAAAACATCAAAAAAAGCCATTTTGTTATTTGATAAAAAACGGGATAAAACAGGTCGCGTTGGTTGACAGCCCTAAGAACAGGGAGATGAAAAAATTCAATGCCAGGGCTGCCAGGATTCCGAGCGCAATGCGGCGCGTCGAGCGAATGATGCCAAATATCAACAGGGCAATTCCATTCGCCGGCAAGAGCAGCAAATTGAGGATAATTCCATACCCCTGCCCACCCAGCGTATTTTGATTAGGAGACCATAGGAACCAGACGCTCCCATTAATAAAATACCAGCCCAGAAAACCGACTGCAAACAAAATCCATTTGGTTTTCGGGTCTTGTTCATATTCAACGGATTTCAACCCATCTTCTGACGACCCGGTATACGCGCCAGCAGCTTTTGGCAACCCGTCATCGGGAGAATCATTTTCACCTTCGGTCGAATCTTCTGGATCAGTCATTCAACCTCCTCAGGCTGCGCCTTGCAATCGTCCAAACACAGCTCGCCGCTGCCAGAAGTAAACCGCCACTCCCACCGCGATGCCAATGCAGACGATCTGCTGACCGGTCAGGCCCAGCAGGAGGATCCGGTTGTTGCGCACAAACTCAATGAAGAAGCGCACCACCGCATAGCCTGCCAGACCCACCTTGAGCAGGTTGCCGTTCTGCATCCAGGGATGGTCGCGCAGACGGAGCAGGATCAGGAACCAGAGCAAATTAAAAGCAGCGTCATAGAGCGGCGCGGGGTGCGCCAGATATTCGCCATTCCAGACGCCCCAGGGCAGCCCGGTCGGTTTGCCCAGTCCGTCTTCCAGGGCCAGGTAGCAGCCGATGCGCCCGACCGCCACCGCCAGGGCCATGGCAGGGGCGAAGGCATCGCAGGCACAGCCGGCTTTGCCGATGATCCGGCTGGCGATATATCCGCCAAGATAAGCGCCCAGGACTGCACCCATGATCGAGCCTGGGCCAATGCGCGGGTCAAAGAGGCGGTAAAAATCCAGCACCACCGGGGCAGTCTGCCAGCCGTTGAAGAACAGGATCGAAAGGCGCGCCCCTAACATGCCGCCCACAAAAGCCGAAAGGGTGATCGGGATGACTTCTTCCTTGGGCCAATGCCGGCGGCGGGACTCCTCCACCAGCCACAAAATCCCCAGAACCAGACCCAGAAGCAGGAAAAAGCCGTGGGCATAGATGGTAACTCCGCCAATCGTAAACAAAACTGGTGACATTGCAACCTCCTTATTGGAACAAAGCTTGAACTTTAGCCCTCAAACGGCTGAACCGTTCGGGGCGGATTAACAGGACCACCACCACAATTGCCAAAATCAGAAGCAACTCGGTCAGCTCTTCCCAGAAGACGAACCAGACCAGCCGTTCGCGATAAAAAGCGGCAAACGCCAGGCGCATCAGGCTGAAACCAAGCTGCCCGACGGCCGCAGCCAGCAGGATTTTGGAGACCCGCAGGCCGCCAGATGCGCCGTCGCGCCAGACCAACGCCAGCCAGGAACCAGCCAGCAGTACAACCGCAGCCAGCGGGCTGAAACGCAGTTCGTACCACTGGACCGGCATAAGGTGGATCAGGGTGCGCGGCAGGCCAAACACCGTGGTCTGGAATGCATAATCCAGCGGCTGGACCATCAGGGGCATCAAGGCCACCACCGCCGCCAGGGGGATCATCAACTGGAAGAGACGCCGCAGCAGGCAGGCGGCGGGCGATTCCGGGTGGGCTTTGACGCAGTTCTGGCAGACGCCCGCCAGGGCGCAGCGCGCCCTGGGGCTGCTGAAATGCAAAACATGCTCGTCCAGCGCTTCCATGACAGCATAGAAGAGCAAACCCAGGCAGAAAGCCATCAAGACACTGTGCAGATACTCGAAAAGCAGGTTCTCTTCGACAAAAAACAGGATATTGATGGCACAGAAGAACTCCCCCAGCCAGAACGCCGCCAGCGACCCCTGGAGCGCCAGCCAGGCGGGGCCGCGCTCACCCCAGGTCAGCGCCAGGCCGGCCAGAGCCAGCAGCATGTAGACCAGCTTGATGGCGTAAACCGCCAGCACCAGGGCGCCCTGATCCAAAGGACTGAGGACGGCTGTGACCGGCGGCTGGTTGGTCCAGGCCAGATCGGGGGTAAGCCAGACCACAGGCAGCAGGCAGAGCGCCAGGGCCAGCAGGATTAGACCCATTCGGGGCCCTGTCTGACCGGTCATACTCTCAGCATTCCCGAGCCACAAACAGCCAAAAAAAATATTCCAGCGCACAAGACGAGAACCAAAAGAAATCCAAAAGTAAGCAGCATCCCTTTTGCAATCAGCGGTCGTTTCAAGACCAGGAATAAAATGACAGCTCCAATATTAGAGATCCATGGATAAACAAAAATTAGCCAGGTGGGCAAGACAGAATTGTTGATTATCTCGACCAATGGTGTGTATAGCATAAGCAATAAAAAATTGCCCAATAAAGCGACTAGAACGCCAATTGTCTGATCAGCAGAAGTGTCGATTGGCTCTTTGGGGGACATTTTAAGCTCCAATCCAACCTGGCTTTGCCAGCAGGCGAGCCGTCGTGCGCTCGCGGTAGCCCAGCGAGTTGTAGGCGCAGAACGGCACCGAGCGTCCATCGGGCTGAAGAACGCCAATGCAGCATTTGTGAATGTCTTTGACATCGAAATTGTACACATCCATAAAGTCGCGCACGCTGATCATGAAGATATGCCGGCCCAGGTCACGCGTGGAATGCTGCCCGATCGGCAGGCCCACCCGGCACGAGCTGCAGCGCTCGCCGGTCCAATCGGGGTCGGGCATTTGGACGGGCACTTTTGCACGCGTCAGGGCTTCAAGCACAAAACGGGTGGCCTGGTCGCTGCCCACCTTGGCGCCAGAGCTCCACAGGCGTTCCAACAGGCTGAGCAGGCCCTGGTCCAGGCTGGGCATCGAGCGGTTGGAGATATAGTCGAGATAGAGGTTGACCGGCACCAGGCGCGGAATGGGGATGACCCGCTCCTCGGTCAGCATGGCATAGGTAGCCACGCCGCAGCTTGGGGCGCAGCACGGGATGGGGACAAAATCCTCCAGGCGCAGCAGACCCTGGGTTTGGGTTTCGATGGCCTTGAGGATATCTGGGGTGGTAATACGCTGGAGCGGGTCGGCCGGCAGGTGGCGCTGAGAGCGAAATGCCGACTGGAATGAAATCCCAAAGACAGCCGGGTGGCGGATGGCGAATTCCACGATTCGCCCGATCTCATGCTCGTTAACGCCGTACTCGATAACCGGCACCAGCACTACCCGCAGATCGGCCGCTGCCATCCGGTCGAGGGCCTTCAGCTTGATGTCGAGCAGGTCGGCCCGGCCGCGCAGCGTCAGGTTGGTCTGCGGGTCGAAGCCGTCGAACTGCAAGTAGATGTGCGGTTTGAGTTTCGCCAGCCCTTCCAGAAACTTATCATCCCGGGCGATGCGGATGCCGTTGGTGTTCAGCATGACATACGAGATCCCCTTGGTCTGGGCCAGGGCGATGAAGTCCAGGATCTGGGGATGCAGGCTGGGCTCGCCGCCCGAAAACTGAACCACTTCGGGTTGGCCTTCTGTTTCCACAAATTTGTCGAGCATGTAATTGACTTGCTCCAGGCTGAGTTCAAAGCTGGGGTGGTGGTCTTCCAGGTTATGGGAAGGACCCTCGGCGCTGGCAAAGCAAATCGGGCATTCCAGATTGCAGGCTGAGTTGACCTCGATAATCCCCAGGCAGAGATGCTGGCGGTGTTCCGGACACAGCCCGCAGTCCCACGGGCAGCCTTTATCGACCTCGGCCATGAATTTACGGGCTGGCGTACCGGGTTTATTGAACGGTGCGATGCGTTCGAACATTTCGGCGTCGCCGTAGACCACCGCTTCAAATAGCCCATGCTGGGCGCAGGTTTTACGCATGATGACGCGGTTGTCTCGCCGGATCAGTTCAGCCGGCAAAATCGTTTTACACTCCGGGCAGATGCTGACCGTGGTTTCGATGACTTCATCGAAATAAATCTTATGAGCTGCATTGATAACCATTCAATTGCCTCCAATAAATTGTGTTTGTTCAGGGGAAATACCGGGTTTGAGCGTTGGTTTGGGCAACTTTGCTGCCAATGATCAACTACTTGTAATAAGAATAGCAGAAAAAAGACGCCAAAAAACGCCAATTTTGGGTATCTACCGTCATTAGAGATTTTGGGTGGCTAAGCCACCAAAAATACACCCAAAATTTCCTGGAAATAATCGATGTTCGGGTAGAATATTCATATGCTGACATCATTACCCCCCAACCAAATTGAACGCATCCAGGCCCTGCTCAAAGGGCTGTCCATCCATCTGGTAACCCGCTCCATCCTGGCAGGCAGCACACCCGCCGAGGTGTTCGTGGACAATCCCAGCCAGCCAAACCTGGCCCTGATTAAAGCCGGGCACCGGGTTTTGCTGGCGGGCGAGCCCGGCAGTGGGCAGGATATCCAAACCTGCTTTGAAACCCAGGTCTACCCCGAACTGGTCGAAAACAAGGTGGAAGGTTTTGGGGTGTATTATGCCCCGGACGGATGGGCAGACCTTTTGGCGCAGACCTTTGCAGGCAAACAGACGTACAACCCCCGGCGCGAATATTACGCCGGGCTGCCCGAACCGGCCGATTGGCGCGCCAGCCT
>Ga0268298_10002575_pt1 | contig 19672 bp, 10 predicted proteins | sample WWTPWeurt_MetaG_FD_194462 | JGI IMG/M metagenome (GOLD analysis project Ga0268298, IMG submission 194462) | Activated sludge microbial communities from WWTP in Nijmegen, Gelderland, Netherland - WWTP Weurt | ecosystem: Engineered > WWTP > Aerobic digester > Activated sludge | place...
TGTACCGGCACAGCTTCATGGAATGATCCCATTACATCAGATAATTGCTCATCGGTAAGTTTATCCGGTTCACATGGAAATGGCACTTCTGGATTCCCAATTGGAACTACAAACATTTATTATACTGCATTTGATGCATGCGGCAATTCCAGTAATTGCAGTTTTACTGTTACGGTAGAACCTAACTGCTGCAATAAACCACCTGTACTCTCATGCCCTGCAGATTTTAACAACTGCCCTCAGGGAATTGATCCTTCTGTCACAGGAACCGCTACAGCTACTCCGGGTCAAGTTGGATGTCCTCAACCAGTGGTCACTTATAAAGACGATACGATTTACCATCAAGCATGCTCATTGAGGGTAATCCGAACCTGGATAGCAACTGACCCAGTTCATCCTAATTTATCCGCATCTTGCGACCAGATTATTAATCTAAAAGACGAGCAGACACCAAGTATAACCTGTCCGGCTAATATTACCGTACAATCAGGACCAGATTGTACCGGCACAGCTACATGGAATGATCCCGTTACTTCAGATAATTGCTCATCGGTAAGTTTATCCGGTTCTCATGGAAATGGAAGCTCCGGATTCCCAATTGGAACTACAAACATTTATTATACTGCATTTGATGCTTGTAACAATTCTAGCAATTGTAGTTTCACTGTTACAGTTGAACTTAACTGTTGTAATAAACCTCCAGTACTTAACTGCCCGGCCGACTTTGAAAGTTGTCCAGGAAGCATAGAACCTTCTCGCACTGGCCAGGCAAATGCTCAAAAAGCACATGCTACATGCGGAGATCCGATTATTAGCTATAATGATCAAATATTATTTCAGCAATCTTGCTCTCTAAAGTTAATCAGAACATGGTATGCAACAGATTCCAATAATTCAAATCTAAAAGACTCTTGTCAGCAAAACATTGATTTAAAAGATGACCAGGCTCCAATAATTTCAGCTTGTCCTGCGGACATTACGATCGATCCAAACTACAATTGTGAAGCCTATCCAAGCTGGGTTATACCTACAGCAAGCGATAATTGTACTTTAACAAACTTTACAGGCTCTCACCTTCCAGGTGAACTAATGCCTTCCGGAAAAACTACAGTTATCTATACTGCTACCGATGCATGTGGACTTATTTCAAGTTGTTCGTTTGTTGTCACAGTCACAGAAAATTGTTGCAACAGACCTCCTGTCATGATCTGTCCTGATAATTATTCTGCTTGTCCTGGCACTTCATTGGATACAAACACTACTGGTGTACCAAAGGTTACAACTGGAAAATCAAGTTGTCTGGAACCGGTGGTTAGTTTTCATGACAATGTTATTTCTAGAGGACCATGCAGTGGTGCAATCACCATTGATCGCACATGGAGGGCTGTGGATCCCAACCTACCAAATTTGTTTGCAGAATGTATCCAACGTATAGAACTGAAAGACAATTTAGCACCTAGATTTACTTCCACTCCTACAAATATTACAATAGATGCTCAGGGAAAATGTGAGGTCCCTGTTCATTGGCTTGCTCCGGTAGCAACGGATAACTGTGGCCTTGCATCACTTACCAGTAATATAAATTCCGGCAGCAATTTTAATGAAGGAACAACTTCTGTAACCTACACTGCGACGGACCAATGCGGTAACACTGCTTCAACAACCTTTACAGTGACTGTGACTGGCACAGTGGTCGGAATTGAGTGTCCTCGTGACACATTGATTTACAGGACTAATCCATATCTTAATGGTGCATACTTAAATTGGCCACTTCCAAATGTCACTTATTGCACCCCATGTCAAAGCAGTATCCGAGGATTCGTATATATGGGTGAATACAATGGAAGCAGGTACTTCTGCTCCCTTGGCCCTGAAAACTGGGAGACTGCAAAAACAATCTGCGATATAAATGGTGGAAAACTTGCGGTCATAAACGATCGGGATGAAAACCAATTTATAGCCAGTAAATTAGCCGGTCAAACAGCATGGATCGGAGGAACAGATGCACAGGTTGAAGGTAGGTTCGATTGGGTGGATAAAAGCCCATTTCTCTATTCCAACTGGTTGCCTGGTCAACCAAATAATTTTGGACCAAATGAGGATTACATTGAACTCGCTCCAGATGGCACCTGGAATGATCAAAATGGAGATGAATCAAGAGAATTTGTACTTGAGATGCCATGTTATGATCTCAAACAAATAAAAGGACCTAAAAGAGGAAGCCTGGTTAACTGTGGAACAAATACAATCACTTATGTGGCAACAAAAGATGGTCAATCTGATACCTGCAGTTTTGTGGTTCGGGTGAATTGTGATTCGCTCACGACTTACTGCAACAACAGGGCGCAATTCAGTAATCTAATGTGGATTAAACAAGTTAAAATTGCAGACATAGACAATCCTTCGGGTAATGATAATGGGTACAGATTCTTCAATAACATATGTGGAAATCTAAAGGCCGGAGAAACCTATTCTCTTTGTGTTACTCCGGGATACCTGAACAGCAGCTATAATGTTTATTGGAAAATTTGGATTGATTACAATGCTGATGGTGTATTCCATAATGTCTCAGAACTGGTGACTTATGGTTATGGAAACACTACCATGTGCGCAAACTTAAAAATGCCGGGAGGATTTGTTCGCGCCAATGTGCGCATGCGTGTAGCCATGTCCTATGGTGCTTATCCTGCCGATCCTTGTGCTCCGATATTGTATGGTGAGATTGAGGATTATTGTTTCAATTTACTCCCTCATACCAATTTTGGTAGTGGCACCACAGAATCTCATGAGATCAAAGCGCCAGAGCTTAAATGTGCTCAGGATTGTGACAGACAAAGTCCCGTTGAATTAGATTTAAGATCCGTGGAGCAAGAGCTGTTTGGTAAGCATGGTGACTTTTTCATCATCCCCAATCCAGCAAACAGTGAAGTGATCTTAAAAACCATTTCCGACAAGGCTAAATCCATGGCCATTTTCGATGCACAAGGTAAAAATGTGTGGAAAAAAATGCAACCCGGCACAGAAGCCGAGACCATAAATACCACCACATGGGCGGAAGGCTTGTATCACATTACAGTAGAGTTTACAAATGGAAATAAAATCAGCAAAAGATTTATCATCCAGCACTAAAATATAAAATTAGGTATGAAAAGGAATTAGCCTCCCATCAATTGACCAGGGGGGCTTTTTCTTTTTAGTCAAAATCCTTAAATTTAAAATGCGGTATGTAACTTTAAGCCGTCGATTGCAGCCATAGCGGCAATGTAAACCATGTCCTTAATTCTGAATGCATCTTATGAAGTTTGTTTCCTTAGTTATCTTGATACCATTTCTTTGGTTTGGGTTTAATAAATCATTTTCCCAGAACACTTCTGTTTTACAAAAGCAAATTGAAGAGGTTGTTTCCCATGGAAACCCAATCACAAAAATCGATTTGATTAAAAAACACTCTTTAAGAAATTCTGCGTGGTTTGCCGGTTTGAAAAATTCGTCGAAAGCAAATGTTTTCACCCCGGATGACTCCAGGTTGGCCATTTGTCTGCGTACAAAACCTGCATTACTTAATATAAGTATGCAACTTCCTAATGGAACTTTATCCAACTTGATTTTACAATCACAAAAATTATACTCAGAGGATTCAAAGCTCTTAAGTTCCGATGACCTCATTGGCATCCCATTGAATAGCGGTGTGCACTACAGTGGATTTATTTCCGGAGTTCCTGGTTCAATGGTTGCATTGAGTATTTATGAACACGAAATTGCCGGAGTTATTTCAACTCCGGAGGATGGTAATATCATTATTGGAAAAATGGCTTCAAAGGAGATGATTGAAAACAACACCAATGAACATGTAATTTATTTTGAAAATGATTTGGCGAAAAATTCTGGATTTGAATGTGGCGTAACCGAAAGTCATGAGTTATTTCAAAGTCTTCGAGAGCAGGCAAATGCACCTCAGGATATTTTTGAAAATAGATGCAGGACAGTAAAAATATTTTTGGAGTGTGATTACAGAATGTACCAGGATAGAAATTTGCAAAAAAATCAAGTGGTTAGTTATGTTACCAGTGTGTTTAATGTTGTAAAAACTTTATATGCTAATGAATCTGTAAAATTAGAAATTTCAGATATCATGGTATGGACTACCCAAGACCCATTCCCAAAAACAACGCTTCAAAATATAATTTATGGTTATGCAGAATATCGTAAGAATAATTTTAAAGGAGATCTCGCACAACTGGTCAGCACTTATCCATCTCAGGGTGGAATCGCATTTGTGAATGGCATGTGTACAACCTACAATGGTCAAATTGGACCTCATTCCTATGCGTATATTTATAATACCTTCAATACGCTCCCGACTTATTCCTGGAGTGTGGAGGTTATGGCGCATGAACTCGGGCATAACTTTGGGAGTTGGCATACACACTCGTGTGTTTGGGGCCCACAGAAAAATGCCCAAATTGATAATTGTCAAACACCGGATGTAGGTAGTTGCAATCCCGGCCCCACCCCGAATGGTGGTGGCACGATCATGAGCTATTGTCATTTGACCGGCGTGGGGATTAATTTTTCAAAAGGATTTGGACAAGAGCCCGGAGACATACTCAGAAACGCTGTCAACAACAAACCTTGCCTTACTGCCATATTTACGCCAAGTCAGAAATTAAATCTGCAAGGACCATATTTTGATGGAGACAATTTAAAAATTCAGGCTAAGCCTGTTAACGCTAATTATACTTATGATTGGTTTCATTATGATTATAAGTTGCCCGGAAAGAATGATACATTTCTCGATGTGAAATATTCCGGAATTTACAAAGCAGCTGTTTCAGACAACTGCACAGAATATGCAGCACCCGACACCATTAAGATAAATGATTTTCAGGTTAACCTGGGATGTCCGGTGGTGAAAGGAAAAAAAGATTCCATCATGAGTCAGATCATTGTGGATGTGGACAATTTTGCAAAATCAGATACACTGATTTTTCCTTCAGGTTTATTTGCCACCATACCTACAAAAGCGTTGGACATATTGGTAGAACTTCAAACACGAATTGCACCTAAAAACCAATCCTGGGTGCGAAGTTTTCTGACTTCTTTTCAATCACCAGCATCCGTCGGCATAACTAAAAATGACTACAGACCGGGAGAAAACACCACAGCATTTCCAAATACCCCAAGATCATTTTCTAAAATTTTAGGACGATTTGATCCGGCAGGAAGCTGGATTTTTACGCACATGGATGATCGCAATGACAATGGTATTGATGCACAAGTGACCATCAGTCTGGTTGTAAAATGGCGGATGCCAGATACAGTATTGAATTGCTCCCTGCCAATATGTGATGGCAGTTTAAAATCATTGGACCCATTAATTCCCGGTGCATCTTATAAATGGTCCACCGGAGAAACTTCAAAAACAATTCAAGTCAATACTCCGGGAAGCTATGCCGTAACGGTGACCAAAGGAAATAAATCATCCAGTCACCAGGTAACGCTGTTTAGTAAAAATACTCAATTTACACAGTCATTCAATATTTGTGAAGGAGAAAATCTTAGGGTAGGATCTTCGAATTATAGTGTGAACGGAATTTACTTAGATTCACTTCTTGCATGGGATGGGTGTGACAGCGTTGTAACTACTAAATTAAATGTATGGCCAAAAAAAATCACTAGGGACAGCATCCAACTTTGTTACGGTGGAGAAATTGCAGGAAAAAAGTTATTCCGCGATACTCTATTCAATAATATCCTGAGCGATGTTAATGGTTGCGACAGTATTCATCTCATCCAAATAAAAATTAGTCCTGAAATAAAAATTGACTTTACTGTAAATCCTTTATGTGAAAACCAGGGTGGCAGTATCGAAGCTGTCTCCAGTGGTGGAAACGGAAATTTTAATTACCTGTGGTCTAATCAGAGTTCTACTTCGAAAATTGAAAATCTAAAATCGGGAATTTATGAATGTGTTGTAACAGATGGCCAGGGATGCATTCATAAAGATTCTGTAGAATTAAAAAATTATGATTCAGTTTCTGTAGCGATAATGGTGAAGGATGTAAATTGTTTTGGTGAAAAAAATGGAAACATTGAATTGCAATTGTTGTCCGGAACTGAACCTGTAAACTATCTTTGGAGCAACAGTCAGACTACAAGAGATATTGATAATCTTGCTGCCGGAGTTTATACTTTATACATCCTGGATCAGAACGGTTGCAGATTAGAACAAACTGTAAAAGTAGGAAGTCCTGATCTCTTGTTGGCGGAATTAGTTCTTAAGCCTAGCTCCGGGTCTAACGGAAGTGCAAAATTAAATGTAACTGGAGGAAAGGCTCCATATGTTATACTTTGGAGTACCGGAGAAACGTCAGAGGAAATTTCCATGCTTGCTCCGGGATCTTATTCAATATCCGTTACAGATGCAAATGGATGCAATAGAATAGACAGTTTTGTAATCGAAAGATCAGTAGGTACTTTTAATCCACTCAAGGAAGATATATTTGTGGGGTTTAATGCTGGACAGAATTTCCTCATGGTGACTTCGAAGGAAGCCAACTTAAGTCAAATTGAATTATTCGATCTCAGTGGAAAATCAATCATCCAATATAACCTCTCCACTGCAAAACAAGGTTTGTTGCCAGTTGGAAAAATACCTCCCGGAATTTACCTGGTCAAAGTTTATTTGGATTCAAAACAAATGATATACTTTAGAAAAATAAAATCAAAGTAATTATACCTCTTACTTGTTTCCATTTTTTAAATAAAAACAGCAGTTGTTATCTGCGAAACAAGATTTAATAAGGTATTTAACCCTTTTTATGCATTAGAATTTCTATTCCTAATCAAAGAATTTCAGCTTTCGCTCCTGTCTGCTTGACGCATTCAGGAAGGGTTACGCCGGTAGTCGCCCAAGTCATTCACTTAATGAAATGCATTTCATTGCTTTGATGGTAATCAAAAATCGTTCATTCATGAGAGCGCTTGTCTTTATTGGTCTTTAGCCTTTCAATACGAAACCCTATTGCATAATATGGGTTAAAGAACTATCCCTTCGTTCTTCCACCTTTACAAGACAACAACTGATTGTTTCCAAATTAGAGAGCAAAGTGTTGGTTTGCGGTAAAATAGAAGAAACCATCAGCCAAAGTTTGATACAGACAGAGACGTTGAAGCAGAGTATTTTGCAGCAGTCGTTTGAGGGGAAGTTGGCCAAATTAGTAATAAAATTAAATAAGAAATTCCTTATTTAATCCTAAAGGCCTTTTAGTTAAATAAGAAGATTTATATTTAACTTTACAGCATGATCAAGATAGATGGCTTTAAGTCGGGTCATTTTTCCAAAAATATTGATTTCAGCATTTTACACCTGTATCGATCAATGACAACTGGTCGTGAGAGGATAGGGAACTTACCCGGATGATCGAAAAATCAGCAATTGCCATTGGGCAATTGGATGCCTATTCCCACCTAATACCCAATATTGACCATTTTATCCGGATGTATGTCGTCAAAGAATCAACCGTTTCATGCCGCATTGAAGGCACGCAAACCAATATGGAAGAAGCCATCTTAAGTGAATAAGATATAAATCCAGAGAGAAGAAACGATTGGCAAGAAGTAAATAAATACATCAGAGCACTTAATACCTCCATTGAGCAATTGCCTATCCTGCCGCTTTCGTCACGGATATTGAAACAAGCCCACAACATTTTGTTGAGTGGAGTCAGGGGTGAACACAAGGTTCCTGGAGAGTTTCGAAGAAGTCAAAACTGGATTGGTGGCTCCTCTCTTAAAAGTGCCATTAATATTCCACCTATCCATAAAAAGGTGAACTCATTGATGGGGGATTTAGAAAATTTTATCCATAACGAAGATACAGGACTGACCGACCTTTTGAAAATTGCTATAGCGCATTATCAATTTGAAACCATACATCCATTCCTTGATGGAAACGGCAGAATTGGCAGAATAATGATTACCTTATATTTGGTTGAAAAAAAAATCATTCGCAACCGGTTTTATATCTATCTGATTTCTTCGAAAAAAATAAATCATACTATTATGACAATCTCACTCGTGTAAGAACACATAGCGATTTGATACGGTGGGTTAAATTTTTCTTGTCAGGCGTTATTGATACCTGTGAAAAATCCAGTCAAACGTTAAAAGATATTATTGAGTTAAAAAAGGAATGTGAAGAGAAAAGGATTTATCAATTGGGTAAGAAAGTAAAAACAGCCAAAGTATTACTTGATTATTTGTATCAGCAACCTATTGTTGATGCAGAAGAGGTAGCAAAAGTTACCGGACTGTCATTGGTTTCATCCTACAAATTAATTAACGACTTTATATCCCTAAGTCTATTAAAGGAACTTACTGGAGCTAAAAGAAATAGGCTATTTGTATTCGAAGAATATTTTTCAATTTTCAAACGATAACCAATAAGTTACAATACCTCTTTAATAATAATCAAATTTTGGCGTTTCTTTAATCCCTTGCGTTAAGTAGGGGGTAGGATATGGATATTATTTAGAGCAACTCACCTATTTGCTTTACTAAAAATGGGGGATGAATACAGCACGCCACCACACTACAGAAAATTGCCTATTTCCAAAGAAAGTTATTGGGAAAGTTTGACCAACATTCGGCTTACAACTTGTGGCAACCCGCAACAATCAAAAATGAAAGCCAGTTTGTGTTTTTTTATAGCAAAGGTCAAATTCTCCAGATGACAGTTTTCCATAAGCTAGTAATAAAAAAAAAATCCCCGGACTGCGAACAATCCGGGGAAACTCTTAATCAAAACCTATTTATTATCTGATAGCGTTTACACCTTTTCCGATTTCTACGCCTTGTTTCTCTCCGGCTTCCAGACTAAATCTGTAATGGATACCACCATAAAGATTTGAGGTAGAAATTTCTTCTTCCATGTGTTCAAAAGATTTGAAGGATCTTGGGGAACCATCAATATCTTTTCTAAATTCATAAGTTCTATCTGTGAATGCATAATTGTAACCAAACAATCCACCCAAAACCTCTGCACTTGCAGCAGCCAAAGCGGCAGGGCTGGAAGAGTACTCCGGTGTAGCGGTAGGATTTATCAGCGATAAAAATTCATTGTCGATATATTCACGAATGTAAGTTTCAGGTCTTACTGTATTGTATGTGTACTTAGTCTTCCAGGCCATAACTGTTGCATCGTGCAAAGTGATACCCAACTTCATAAATGCGAAAGCACAAAAACCAAGATCTTTCTTTTCAGTGTCCAAAATCTGAGCAAGGATTGACATTAGATGTCCGGCAGGAGTTATGCTATTGTCTTGCTCATCATTCCAATATTTTACCATAATTTCTTCCTGACGGCTTAGGTTTTCAACCCTATTGCGTACTTCCAAAGCATATGCGTAAAAGGAAGAGGTTTTATCTTCACTAAAGCTTGGTGGTGCAATCATTTCGGCTTTAATGGTGTGGTAAGCCAAGAAAGTTCTTACTTGTCCCCAATAAGGTTGAAGTGGTTTGCGAATTTTATTGGAAGTAGGAGACCAAAATCCCTGACCATTAGGCCCACTGTAATTACTTGGGTAATTATTAAGAAAAGCGTCTTCCTGATTGTCAGTTTTAGAATAACTGTAAATCGCAGATGCTTGTGCTGCACCATAAGAAATAGAAGACTCTGCAACTGTTTTGGAGACATAAGGCAAGATTGCATTTAGATGCTTGTTGTATAACTTCTCAATAGCTTCAAGACCGGCAGGGCTTGAATTTCTGTACAGCATCTTGTACAGGCGATACATGCACTCATTAAAAGATAGTGCCCAATCCAGGTTACCAGTAGTAACTTCATGCATGGTGCCTGGAGTGAAGCCTGCAAGTTTTCCTTGCATGGATTTGTAATCTTTCATTCCGGGAACCAGAACTTCATACATGCCAAGGCCGATGTATGCAAAAGTACGGGCAGCAACCGGAACAGTGAAACCAGGAGTCTCTTTGGTTAATTCAAGAGACAGGTTAATCCATTCTGTGGAAATCTGACCTTTTTCGTTGGAAAGTTTGTTAACGAGAGCTACATCAACAGTCGCATCATCTTTAACGCAGGAGGGTAAGAAAAACAAGCATGCGAGGGAGCACACCATTAGTTTTCTTGCAGTTGAAAGAAATTGCCTCATGTTTTTTAGATTTTATAGTTTTCAAATTCAATTAATCTAACGCTAAATCCAATAGTGGATCTTAGCAACATGATTGCGGCATCAGATCGTAACCGATCTAAAGAAACAAAGGGAAGAATACAGCACAAATATAGATTGCCCTTTTTAATTCTCCAAATAATGTGATGTATTTTTTTGAAAAATCAGGGTTTTCCCCTAATAAATAAGGCGATAATCATATAAACATTAATATAATGTTTTAATAGTTGATATTGTGCACTTTAAATAGTATATTTTCGTTTTATGAATGTTTTGGTACAAACGTCAAAATTTGTTTTATATATCTTTTTTTTGATTATAAAAACCTGTAATATAATTTTATACATATATCAATATACTTTAATGTATAAAATAACACAAAAGCATTTAAAATAAATTTAAATCGTTAGATAAAATCTGCCAAATAATTATGAATATGTCCTAAATCAAATATGAAATGGAACAAGTTGAGTTATTGGAAACCCAAATTGTGCTTTAATCGATCTAAAGAATCACGATCAATTTGAACTTGGTATAGCTAAAACCTGTGGCAGTATTTGCCATGATGTCTAAATCAACCGTTTGGGGTCCTACTTTATCCTTTGAATTATACCGAATCTTGATGTTGCTTCTCTGGCCTTCTTTTATTGGCAACCTAGACCAATCCAGTGTAGTGCACTCACAAGCCGTGATTAAGTCAATCTTTAAATCAGCCTTACCTGTATTTGTAAAATATATTGTCTTTTCAAGCACTTCCCCTTGACGAATAGTACCAAAATCATAAGCCATGGAATCAAATTCTATTTTGGCAAATGCAATAACCGTATCTACAGATGTTTTAGGGGTATCTGTTGTTATCAATGACTTTTCAGTACTCTGTCCTTTAGTACTGTAACAGGAACAAAGCAATAAGCCATATAAGCAAGAAATAAGGGGGAAATATTTTAGGAATGGTTTCATCATTTAAAAAAACACCCGGTTTAAAACGCTAAACCAGGTGCAGGATATTTTATATCAAAGGATATTTATCTTTTCGATGCTTTACCCTTTTTGTTTAAAACTTCTTTTCTTACTTCAATGGTTGTAGGTCCTTCAAGAATCTTAAATTCTGTCCTTCGGTTGAATCTGTGTTCGTCGTCACTGCAATCTTCCCCATTGGTACAATTGTTAAGGATAACTGTTTCTCCATAACCCTTTGCCTTGATTCTTTTCCCGTCTACGCCCTTATTCACCAACCACCTTCTGGCCGAATTGGCTCTTCTCTCAGACAATTTTAAGTTATAGGTGTCATCTCCTCTGGAATCTGTATGGGATCCGAGTTCGATCACCATGTTCGGATATTTGGTCATCAAGTCCAGGATGGCACTTAAATCCTTTTCTGCGTCTTTTAATATTTTATCGTCATCGAAATCGTAGTAAATATTGCTTAATCGAATTGGCTCATTGATGGTAATGATTTCGATATCGGACTCTGGTGGCATCATCTTAAAGAAAAATTCTTTGTTGATTACCTGGTCCTCTGTAATCCCAACGGTATTCAGTTGTATTTCCTGAGGAAAGTATCCATCTTTTGATATCACCAGTTTATAAGACCTGTCTTTATCGAGGAGATAGTTCACCTGGTTGCCTTCAGAATTTGACTTAGTCTGGATGTTTCCTTCTTTGCCCATACTCATTTCCACCAACTGGCAAGTAATGCCTTTTAGTGGTTTCTTTGCTTCTGTCTTTGCGATAGCATTTAATTCGATAACCAATTTCCGCTTGTTCACTAAATAAATATCGTCGCAACAAGTTTTGCCTTTTAAAGATTTAGATTCAGGATCTGGCCGATTGGATACCAGAAATCCTCTTTCTCCATCTGTGCTCACCCTATAGTAGAGATCATCTGTTGAAGTATTGACAGGGGTACCCATGTTCTTTGGCTCTGACCATTCTGATCCGTTCCAATTGGATACAAATACATCAAAACCCCCGATATTCGGCCATCCTTCTGAACTGAAGTAAAGTTTACCATCCATATAGAATGGGGTCAGATCATCAGATACCGTATTCAAACTACCGAGATTTACTGGTTCGCTGTATTGTCCTTCACCGGTCTTATTTGCATAGTATAAATCAAATCCACCTTTTCCCCCGGGGATGTTGGCGGAGAAAAAAAGTACTTTATTCCCAAACAATTCACCTTCATAAGGATGTCTTGCCATGTAATCTCCATTTACGCCAGTTACTTCAAGGGCAGGGCTCCAGCCGGATGCTGTTTTGGAAGATGCATAAATTTTGCTTTCATCCATATGTCCACCTTCTGAAAGTGTTCGAGTAAAAAACATGACGGTACCATCTTTGCTAAAACTCACATTCGAACAGTGGTACCCTTCCCTATTAATCAATTCTTCCAATTCGGTTCCTTTGGCATAGCCCTTTCCTTCTGAATATGCGGATTGAAAAAGTTTACTAAAATGAACTCCTCCTTCCTCTTTTGTTTCTTTGGAATTCAGCGATCCGTAATATAAATTGCCATCCGCATCTAACGCCGGACTGCTTTGGGATTCAGGATTATTTACCTGATTTCCTGCATTTTTAACAACCAGGCTTACATTTTCTTTCATATTCTCCAGCAATGCAATGCCTGCAAGTTCATTTTGCGCTATGGTAAGCAATGTGCTGTCTTGTCCGGTGGCTATGTAACTGCTGAATTCTGCAGCTGCCTCGGTGTATTGAGCATTCATTTTCAATGTTCTTCCATAGGCTACACGCTCTTCAAAATATTTATTGCTCTTGTCTCTACTAAGTACCCTGCCGAACCAGGTAGCTGATTTGTTGTAGTCTCGAAGTAAAAAATGAGTTTTTGCAATTTTTATGGCAAGGTCCTTTTCTTTAATTTCTTTATACGCTTTCTCGTATTGTTCGAGTGCATTATAGTATTGGCCTTTTTCGATTTGCTCATCACCTGATTTTATCAAGGCAGCAGGCGTATTACCACTTACCGGCTGACCTATTAATCCAAATGAAGAAACAGAAAACAATAAAAAGGAAATGAATATTTTATTCATAATCGGGAAAATTCAATAGATGATTTAAAATCTAGGACAAAATACTTTTGGTTTCGGATTTGGTTTTTTCGTCACTGTACCGATGTACATAAGGCCAAACTCTATCGCGCCAAAGCCACTTGGACTTTGAGAAGAACTCAACGACGAAAGCGTCTGATCATATCCTATCTGGAATCTTATTTTTTTAATATCCATACCAAGCATTACCTGTGCGGCATCGCCAATTCTATAGCCAAGTCCGCCATTTAATCTAATGCCCTTCTCGACATTAAATAAATAACTGACCATACATTGCGGGACCACTGTAGTAAAGGTTTTTAGGTTTCTGATCCACAACATGGGACGCACATCTACTTTTTCATTCAAATGGTAATCCATTCCTGCCTGTGCTGTAAACAAAGTACCTAATTTATTTCCGGTACCCCCTGAACTCAGACTTACTCTTGGATTGTTCACGCGACCTGCATTGAACCCAAACTTAAGACCGTGCTTTTTACTACTGAGGTAGGTATTGTAGGCCAAGCCAATAGAAATATCCGTGAAATTTGCTTTATCCTGCAATTTACCCAAATCAGCGCTCCCTCCACCAGGGTTGTTGATTCCGCTTTCAAAAACTGCTTTGTCTTTATTTTTAATGTTCATGTTTACCCCACCATATTGTGCACCAAGCGAAAGATCACTTCCTCGGCTTAATGCCAGGTGATAGGATGCCTGAGCAATGAATCCTCCGGTTCCCAAGCCAATTGCCCCGGATCTATCCTGGAGAAAATTCATCCCAAAACCCACCCAGTCTTTTTTTCTGAATCCCCATGGGAATGTGGCGTCAATATAGAAATTGAGTGTTCTGAATTCAGATCCAAGCCCGGTAATGGAAGCCGCCTGGTCTCTAAAAATGCCTCCAATTCGGTAAGATCCGTTAAAACCTCCCACATTAGCCGGATTGACATGAAGAGGGGAAAATTCAAACTGGGTAAAATGTATGTCCTGGGCAAAAATGTTGCCTGCTCCTGACCACAGCAGCAAACCAAATGCAAAGAGTAATTTTAACTTCATGCTGATATTTATAATAAAGCCGAAATATACAGATTATTCTCATCTGAATTCAAATCATAGGCCAAAATGAACGGTTTTTTAACACATTATTGGTTGGAGGAGTAAATATCAGATTGAATTCGGAAGCAATAATAATTTAATACATATGATCCTGAAAAATTGAATACATTTGAACACAAGTTTCAATTTATTAATTTAAATATTTTAATATGAGTCAATTCGAAGAAAAAGTTTCAGAAATGTTGTCAGAAGCCACTAAGCTAGGCTGGACTGTCAATGAAGACTTACTTACAAAAATTGCCAAGGGTTTAGGCCCATCTATTTACAACACCGATTCCTCACTGGTTTCTTCCAGCGATCAGGCAGAACTGGATCGTGTAAAACAAAATTTCCTAATTGGCAAACTGGGCTGTGCTGAAGATGAATCTCTAGATCAGGCGATAGATGAGGTTGTTAACGCATTTGGTTCCAGCAACAGAAACAAACACCGCATTCTGTTTTATTACCAATTGGTGGTGAAACTGGGAAAAGAGTCCGTTTACAATTAAAAATCTCATTGTGCTAAATTTTAAAAAGCTTGTTCTACACACGTAGGACAAGCTTTTTTTTTACCAGCTGGCTTTGAAAATTAATTTCAGAAACTTTTGTCACAAACAAGAGAACTTGTTCATCCTGATAAAAGATATAGACATTCAGATTACAATGCAAAATTGGTTACGTTGTAATCGAGATTAAAATTTTTATCGTAACAGCAACCTTTCGAATAAATATTATCTCGCAAACGCCGTGGCCCGTTTTTCTCGAATTACGGTGACCTTCACCTGGCCGGGATATTGCATTTCGTCCTGAATTTTTTGTGAGATCATAAATGCCAAATCATCAGCATATTGGTCCGTTACTTTTTCACTCTCCACGATAACCCTCAATTCACGACCTGCTTGCAATGCGTAAGCCTTGGAAACACCTTCGTATGCCATAGCCAACTCTTCCAATTCGTTGATGCGCTTCAGATAACTTTCCAAAATCTCTCTCCGTGCTCCCGGTCTTGCACCTGAGATGGCATCACAAGCCTGTACAATCGGAGAAATAATGTTGTTCATTTCAATCTCATCATGATGGGCTCCGACTGCGTTGATGATCACTTCGTGTTCGTTGTATTTCTCACACAGTTTCATACCAAACAAAGCATGGGACAATTCTGATTCCTCTTCTGCTACTTTCCCGATATCGTGCAACAAACCAGCTCTTTTGGCCATTTTGATCTGCTTTGGATTTAAGCCCAATTCAGCAGCCATCACCGCACAGAGGTTAGCAGTTTCAGAAGAGTGTTCCAATAGATTTTGTCCATAAGAAGACCGGAATCTCATTCGACCAACCATTTTAACCAAATAAGGATCCAATCCATGGATGTCCAGGTCAATGATGGTACGTTCTCCGATTTCGACAATCTGTTCGTCCAATTGCTTTTTAACTTTTGCTACTACTTCTTCAATTCTTGCAGGGTGAATTCTTCCATCTGCCACCAATCGTTTTAACGACAAGCGTGCGATCTCCCTTCTGATTGGGTCAAAACTCGAAATGACGATTGCTTCCGGGGTATCATCCACCACAATTTCTGCACCGGTGGCCGCTTCCAGGGCTCTGATGTTACGTCCTTCCCTACCGATGATTTGCCCTTTAATGTCATCGCTGTCCAGATTGAATACAGAAACACTGTTTTCAATAGTGTATTCCGCACACATTCGTTGGATGGTCTGAATCACAATTTTCTTGGCTTCCTTATTGGCGTTTGCTTTTGCATTTTCGATTACTTCCCTTTCAATTACCAATGCATCGTTACTGGCTTTAGCCCGAACAGCTGTGAGGAGAATTTCTTTTGCTTCACTCTCTGATAATTTTGCAATTTGCTGCAGTTCGTGGATGCGTTTTTCATTGGCTTCTTCCAATTCTTCCTTTTTCTTGGCAACGATCTTCAACTGTTTATCTAAATTTTCGCGAACAGTTTTGATCTCTGCTTCTCTATTTTCAACATCCAATTTCAGCGTTTTAACTTCTTTTTCAATCACGCCCAATTTGAGTTCACGTTCTTTAAGTTCAATCATCTGACTGGACTTAAAGCTTTCAAATTCTGATTTTAGTCTGTTGAAATTGTCTTTGGTTTCACCAATTTTCTGTTGCTTGATGCTTTCGTTTTTGGCTTCCGCCTTGGAAATAATCTTCTCTGATCTGTTTTCTGCTTCGTCGAGAATTCGCTTAGCAGCTATTTTGGCTTTCTCTAGTTCAAGATCTGAAATCTGATTGATTTCATCTACTTTCTTTTGATTGGATCTGACAAGGAGGCTTCTGACAATAAAAAAACCAGCGCCGCCCCCGCCAGCGATACCTAACAATAATCCCAATATACTATCCATTTCCCTAAAAATTTAAGAAGCCTGAATATCAATTAGTTATGTTAGAACTGGAAGCTGGGGAGTATACTTTAAGCTCAAACCAGGGGATTATTCCCCTCAAGATGCGCTAATGAACTAAAGTATAAACTCATAAAATATAATGACAAAAACAAAAACGGATTAAATCATTTTACAACGCCCCAAATTCCTTCCAGGTTTTCTCACAATAACTTATGATACAGACCTATATATATTATAAAAAAAAAGCTTTACAAGCCCATTCCAGGCCATAAAACCCCTGATGCAAATTTAGGTAAAATTTCTGTTATTTAAAAATAAACTTTGTATTTAGCGACGGATGAGTGCGCCAAGCTCCTTTTCGTAAGCTTTTATGATTTTGTCCATTTGTAGGTCCAACTCCTGGCTGGAAAGGGATCTGTCTTGTGATTCAAACAAGAGACTTAGAGCATAAGACTTTTTACCCAAGCCCAATTGGTCTTCACTGCGATAAATATCAAATAAACTCAATTCTCTGAGATTTTTGCCGGCTTTGGAAAATGCGATTTCCTGAAGACTTGAAAATGGAACGGATTCCTCTAATACTACAGCTAAATCTCTTCGTGAAGAAGGAAATTTGCTGATCTCCTGATACCGTATTTTCTGACTGTGCATCGATTTTTGGAAGAACGCCAAGTCAATCTCCGCGTAGAATACCGGTTTTTTTATTTCATACAAAGAAGTCAAAGCCCGGGAAACGAGTCCCGCACTTGCCAATTGCTTTTTCTGCCTGCTCCACACATATTGGTATTCATAATAAAGCTCAGCGGGACATTCATTCTGTTCCAGATCAAGCATCCCATTGGAGACCAGAATACCATCTATCAATGATTTTACATTAAAAAAACCTACCTGATCAGGCTTAGGCTTTGACCAATGGGCTTCTGCCTCTGCCCCGGTCAGCCAAATGCCTAATTTCTGTACTTCCTTAAATTTTTCACCCTGTCTCAAATAATCTTTAGCAAATTCAAACAAGGCTAGATCGGACTGCTGTCTATTCTGATTAAACTGGATGCTTTCCAAACCATTCAGCACTGTGGCCGGCTTCATGATGTCGAGAGAAACATTGGAAGTGTTGTTTATATAAACCAATTCTTCTTCTTTCCACAAACCGGATTTGAGACAAATCTGTGAATTCCCCAAAGAAATATTCATAATTTCGGTAAGTCCACGCGCACTCAACCAATCCCCCAATTGTTTTTTAAGAGCAAACAGAGAAGATACCTGTTGCGGAAATGAAATCCTGATGTTTTCCGGAACAGGAATGTTATCAAAACCATAAACCCTTGTAATTTCCTCTATAACATCTGCTCTTCTTGTCACATCAGGTTTATTGGTCGGGACAGAAATCTGATAATTACCATCACGCAGATCCATCAGCTCCATGTCCAATGCAAAAAGAACTCTTTTTAAGTTATCGTCGTTTAAATCCAGCCCACTGAGAGACTTAACTTGTCCAAGGCTTAAAGAAACTTGAACAGGAAGAACGGGTTCAGGATAATGGTCCAACCATTCTGAAGTCACTTCGGCCCCACAATATTCCTGCATCATGGTCACCGCCCGGTGAAGTGCCTGAAGGGTTATATTTGGATCGGATCCTTTTTCAAAGCAACGTGCCGCCTGAGATCTGATCAAATGGGCTGTGCTTGTCTTTCTGATGGAAGATGCATTGAAATGTGCAGATTCCAGAAAGAGTGAGGTGGTTGACTCACTGATGCCACTTTCTGCACCACCCAATACCCCGGCAATGCAAAGAGGTTTTGAATCAACATCACAAATCATAAGATCTTCAGACCTTAGCTTTCTGTCCACTCCATCCAAAGTTTGAAAAGGCGTACCTGACGGAAGAGTCTTAACTTTAATTCCTTTGCCAATTTTATGCAAATCAAATGCATGGAGCGGCTGTCCCATATCAAACATGACAAAATTAGTAATGTCCACTACATTGTTGATGGGCTTAAGATCCATGGCGAGAATCCGTTTCTGCAACCATTCCGGTGAAGGACCAATTTTTAGATTCTGCAAACATACCCCTGAATACCGGGGACACAAATCAGGTCTTTCAATTTGCACATCCAAATGAATAATATGAGTCTCGTGTAATTTGTTTGAATCTTTTGAATCCTCGACCGATTTCAGTTGTGCCGCAGGATTTTCATGTACTCTTATCCATGCCAGGAGATCTCTGGCCACGCCAAGGTGATTGGTCGCGTCTGCCCTGTTGGGTGTCAGGCCAATTTCAAAAATAGTATCGCTCTCCAGATTTAGATAATCAGCTGCCTGTGTACCAGGAACAGCAGTTGTATCCAGAATTAATATGCCATCATGACTTTGTCCAATGCCCAACTCATCTTCCGCGCATATCATTCCCATAGACTCTTCCCCTCTGATCTTTCCTTTTTTGATCTTGATTGGTTCGCCTGCCGTTGGATGAAGTTCAGCACCTTCCAAGGCAACCAATACTTTTTGGCCTGCCGCCACATTGGGCGCTCCGCAGACAATTTGCAATATCGTTTCATTTCCTACATGCACCCTGGTCAGTCGCAAACGATCCGCATTGGGATGTTGCCAAACCTCCAAAACTTCGCCCACCACCACAGATTTTAACCCGCCGGCAACTTGCTCTTGGGTCTCCATCCCTTCGACTTCCAGACCTAAAGAGGTAAGTATGTCCGCAATTTGTTCCGGAGATTTATCCAAATCCAGAAAATCCTTCAACCAATTCAACGAAATGCGCATAAGCTCAAATAATCTGCAAAGAGAAGGAATTTTTGGGGAAAACGGATAGGTATTGCCCAGAAAAGTAGGAAAACTTAAAGATGAATGACCATTAAGGAAAAAAACTCATGCTTTACGAATTTCAGATTGGCCTACAATCCAAGTAGAATATTCAAATTATGTACAATTTCAAAACCAGAAAATTCAATCCATGAAG
>Ga0268298_10002576_pt1 | contig 19671 bp, 22 predicted proteins | sample WWTPWeurt_MetaG_FD_194462 | JGI IMG/M metagenome (GOLD analysis project Ga0268298, IMG submission 194462) | Activated sludge microbial communities from WWTP in Nijmegen, Gelderland, Netherland - WWTP Weurt | ecosystem: Engineered > WWTP > Aerobic digester > Activated sludge | place...
AGGGTCTCTTCTCGGTGTACTTGCTCGCCGGTCAGCACGACGGCGAGCGCGCGGGTGGTCGGGATGCCCAGCGCGGCCATCGCTTCGCTGACGATGTACTCGCGCAACACCGGCCCGAGCGCTGCGCGTCCGTCGCCGCGGCGCGAGAAGGGGGTCGGACCCGAACCCTTGAGCTGAACGTCGACGCGCCGGCCGTTCGGGGTGACGAGCTCGCCCAAGAGGATGGCGCGGCCATCGCCGAGCTGGGGCACGAAGGAGCCGAACTGGTGTCCGGCGTAGGCCAGGGCGATGGGCTCGGCTCCGTCGGGGAGCGTGTTGCCGGCGAGCATCTCGGCGCCGCTCGGCGACGCGAGCACGTCCGCGCAAAGCCCGAGCTCGCGCGCGAGGGTGGAGTTGACCTTCACCCCGCGCGGCGCGCGCACCCGGGTTGGGACGACCCGCGCGAAGAAGCGCGGAGGAAGCCGCGCATAGCTGTTGTCGAACGCGAAGGTCATGCTGGGCGCCGCTCGGGCGTAGTGCCGAACCGGCCGGCGTCAAGCGTGGCTGCGGTCACCGCGCCGTCGCCGAGGCGAGCCGCAGCCTGCTTTCGGCGCGGGACTCGACTTCGTCGCGCCGGAACGCGAGCTTCTCGTAGCGGCCCTCCGCCCACGAGTCCGTCATGTCGTCGAAGTGAGGGCTCGAGCGATCGGCGACGTTCCCGAGCGGGAAGTTCACCCAGACTTCGGGGGTCCCGCTCTCGTCGAAGCGTCCGACCAGGCGCTCGACCGGGCCGTAGTCGCTGACCCACCGGTCGGGCACCGCGAAATCGCGGCGGAAGACGCTGTGCGCGACGTTGACCGTGTTCTCTCCACCGTCACTCGGCACGGAGCGGAGCGGCACGCCGATGCCGTAGGCGTTGTCGAAGCTCGTGACGTGCACTTCGCCCCAGCGATAGAGGCTCGGCTCGACGCCGCCGAAGCGCGCCGTCAGGTGAGCCGCGGTCTTCGCGAGACCGGCGAGGACGATGCGATGTTTGCCCTGCTGCAGCAAAGCATCTCCTTCGGGGTACTTGCCCGAGAGCGCCAGCGCCGCGACCTTGAGCAGGTAGAAGGGCGCAGCTTCGAGCACGCGCTCGTAGAGGAGCGGGATCATGTCGTCTTCGATGGCCTCGGCGGTCGTGAAGTGAGCGAACGCGTGGAAGGCCACGGCTCCGCTGGAATCTCGGGTCATCTTGCGGTCCCACTCCTCCACGAGGAGCTTCACCAAGCGCTCGAGCTCGGGCCTCTCGACGTACTCTGCGAGGCCCGGATCGGAAGCGCGATGCGCCCACGCCTCCTCGAGCAGCTCGAGGAACGTGTCGGCCATCAGGCAGCGCGAATCGAATTGCAGTGCCTGCATCTCCTCCAGCGTCACGCCCCCGCGCTCGGTCAAGCGATCGAGCACGGACTCGATCCGGCGCGCGCGGTAGCCCGGGTCGTAGAACGCGCCGTAGTACCAGGCGTCGTTTCCCGGGTCGCCATCGGCGGTGAACCCCAGGGGATCGTTGTTCGCGGTCACGAGGAAGCCGCGCTCGGCGCCCCGCCCGTGGGGCAATTGGTCGAGCGGCAGGGAGCCACCCGGCCAGAACGCCAGCGGGTCGTCGCCGTTCATCAACCGCCATGGCTCGCGTCCGGGGGCCACGGGGTTTCGCTTGGGCACCTCCAGGCTCACGCGATAGACGATGTCGTTCGCGTCGGCGCCCACCCAGTTGTAGCTGAGCTCCGGCACTCGCTCGATGGCCGCTTCGAGAGCTTCCGCGCTCTCGGCACGGTTCAGCTCCAGGAAGTAGAGCGAGCTCCTTGCCTCGAAGCCGGTCCAACCGAGCAAGACCTCGCGCCCGTCGCCCGCCAGCGGCACGGGTACGCCTGCGAAGCTCGGATCGAAGAGCACGCCGTATCCGGGCACGTCCCGCACCAAGATGCTCTCACTCTGCCCGCCGCGGATTGGGATCACTTCCTCGCGACTCGAAACCGGCACGATGGTGTTGCCGATACGCGCACCTTGCTCGGAAACTTCCACCGACCAGAGATCCATCACGTCGCCGAACGCCGACGTTGGCGCCCAGATCGCCCCCCTCGTGTGTCCGGCGAAGATGCCCGGCGCCGGTGCGAAGGCGAACCCTGCTACGTCGTAACTACCACCCCGATCCAAGCTGTTCAGGTGCACCGCGTACATCGCCCCCATCAGCGTGAAGACCAAGTGCGGGTCGCCCGCCAAGAGCGGTCGTCCGTTCTCGGTGTGACGCCCCGCCACTGCCCAGTTGTTGCTGCCGGGCTTCGGCGCCGAGATCAGGCGCCTCCACGCCGCAGGGGATTTCGCGGCTTCTGGCAGCACGATCCCGAACGGCGAGCTCGAGCTTCCGGAGCCTCCCTTCGCGATGTTCGGGCGGTCTTCGGGCGGCACCGCGAAGGTATCGTGAGCTGGCAGGAAGATCTGGGCCGACTCCAGTGTGCTGGGCGCGAGCTCACCCAGCAGCGTAGTGAGGATCTCGTAGAGCAGGCTCTGGTCGAGGCCGAGCTGGATCATCTTCTGGACGATCAACGGATCGTCTTGTCCCCAGGGTTCGGGCAAGAAGTCGAGGTCTTCGGGTCCGAAGCCGAAAGGCAGCGGTACTTCCCCCGAGCGCACCTCCTCGATGCGCCGATTGATCCCCGCGCGCCACGCCTGGACGAGGCGCCATCGCTCCGGGTATTCCTCGCGCATCCGTTGGGCATCGAGCTTGCCCCAGCGCGGCAGATCGAACAGGCGCACGAGCTTGTCATCGTGGAGCGCCGTGGCGCCGAACGATCCCTTGAAGTCCGCGCCGAGGATTTCGGCGCGACGGCCGAGGGCGAAGCGCCGCCACATCTCGAGCTGCAGTAGGCGATCGGTCGCGAGCTGATAGCCGTAGCCGTGGAAGAGATCTTCGTCGGTGTCTGCGTACACGTGCGGTACGCCGAGGTCGTCGATCACGATTTCGATGGGCGCTTCGTCCTCGTTCGAAGCATTGGGGGCGCCGCCACAGGCTACGAGCCCGAGCGCGAGGGCAGAGCCGAGCCTCACATCGGCAAGGCCGCGCGCACGTCGGCGCACGTCGCCCCCTCGCTCAGCTGCACCATCTCGTAGACCGCGTTCTGTACCGTGAATTTCGGCTGGTTCTGATCGATGAAGTCGGCTTCGCCCGCGCTGCAGAGCTTGCCGTCGTTGCGCTTGCAGCCGAGCACGTGGCTGTCGAACATCTGCAGCGTCGCCTGCCCCGACGCACTCGTGCAGCTGTCGCGCGTCCCCGAGATCTGCACCGCCGTACGCGTGACGATGTACACCTCGACCGCACGCTTGCCGTTGGGGTTCAACGCTTCGAAGAGCCCTGTAGGCGGCGCCGAGAACGGCGGGTCGGTGCGCGGTACCGCCAAGATGCCGGGTTGTCCGTCTCCGTCGTGATCGGCCCCCGTGATCTGCTTGGCCGACGAAGGCCACGGCGCGCTCGGATCGGGCATGCTGAGACCCACCAGCGACACCACCGGATCCATCGTTATGCTCGCTCCGACGTCGAAACCGGAGAGCTTCCCCGTCGCCTGGAACTTGGGCATGCCCGGCTTGTCCCAGACCGCGTCCGGGATCACGGTCTGCACTTGCCCGCCACCGGCCACCGACGTCTTCGTGAGCGCTGGGATCGAGCTACCGCAAGGCGTCACCTGTCCCGCAGCCGGGATCTCCCCGCTGGCCGGATCGGGCTTTTCGAAGTCGAGCACCGTGCGCGTCCAGATGTGGATCTTCCCGGTGCCCGCCGAGATGCCGGTCTTCGCCGGCCACGACACGTCCGCGACGATGAGGTTGCCGATGGTCGCGTGCTGGGTGTCGTTGTTACAGCCGTTGCCCGCGCCCCCCGCGCTCGCGCCACCGCCACCGGGAGAACCAGCCGCTGCGCCACTGCCTCCTGCGCCGCTTCCCGCTTCGCCGGCGGTCGCACCGGACCCGCCGGACCCGCCGAAGGACACGCCGCCGCCGCTGCCTGCGCTGGCTGCGCTGCCCGCGCTACCGGCGCTGCCCTCCGGTCCGCCGCCGTCGCCCCCGCTACACCCGACTAGAAGCCACACGAGCCCAGTCATTCCCATCGTCCGCAGCATCCGAGCCTCCTGTTCGAGCAGACACCGCCCCACATGGGAGCTTGCAGCAGAAAAGGACTGACGCGCCGCGCAGGTCTCGAGCGACAGTCGCTTCCGCGGGTGCGGCACTTGCCGAGCCCGTGGGTTCGCCTACGACGATGCCTCCAAGATCCGCTTGAGGCGCGCGAGGTCCTTCATGTTGGCCCGCCGCATCGCCGACGCCATCACCGGGGCGACGAGCTTTCCAAACCCGCGCGGCTCGCCCCGATTTCTCAGCGTCATGTGTGTGCGTTCGGGTTGCATGGCTGCCCAGGTGTACGTCGTCTCCATTGGAAACGGCCCCTCCGCCGTACGCATGACGAGCTGCGCGCCGGGTACGAATTCCGTGACCTCGTAGGTGTACGCCAGCCGCCGCCCGAGAAAGTGCGCCACGAAGGCCACGCGAGCGCCCACCTGCACGGGCGGCGGCGTCTTCCATTCGACGGACTCGATGTTCACGTACCACTCCGGTGCATGAGCCGGATCGGCCGCGTAGGCGGCGACGACCTGGCACGGACGCTCGATGACGATCTCTGTGAGCACGTCGACCGGCATTGGCGCATCTCCTCGCTCCTTGTAACCGGCCCGGGAGAGCGGGACAATATCGCATCGATGGGACGATTGATCACATGATTGGGACAATTCGTTTGGCGGACATGGCCCTGTTCGCCCAGGTCGCCGAAGCCGGCAGCTTCACGGGCGCCGCGCGCAGCCTGGGCATTCCGAAACAGACGCTGAGCCGCAGAGTGTCGGAGCTGGAGCGCGCGCTCTCCGTGCAGCTCCTTCACCGGACGACACGCAGGCTTCGCCTCACCGATGTCGGAGCGGCCTATCTCGCGCGATGCGTCGAGATGGTCCGACTGGCCGAGGACGCGAACCGGGTCGTCAAGGACGCGGGAGCCGAGCCGAGTGGATTGCTACGGGTGACTGCCGACCCGCTGTTCGGGGAGGCCTTCGTCGCTCCGCTCGTCATCGAGTACGCGCAGAAGTGGCCCCGCGTTCAGATCGAGGTGCTGCTCACGCGGCGCCGCGTGGACCTGGTGGAGGAAGGGTTCGACGTGGCGTTCCGGGTCGGCACCATCGAAGACAGGAGACTGACCGCAACGCGTCTGGGGCCCGCGACGGTTCGATACTGTGCGAGCCCCTCGTACGTGCGGGCGCATGGGGCGCCGAAACGTCCGCAGGAGCTCTCTTCCCACGAGTGCCTCGTGGTCCAGGCCGACGGAGAGCCCGCGCGATGGCCCATCCAAGGCAAGACGGGCATGAAGCTCGTTCCGGTGAAAGGCCGGCTCCGCTTCAACAGTTTCTCGATGGCATACGCGGCGGCGCTCGCAGGGCTGGGCATCGGGCTCTTCCCCGACTTCACCTGCTCGGACGACCTACGCCGGAAGCGGCTCGTCGCCGTGCTCGAGCCTGGGCAGGTCGCCGTCGGCGCAGTCTGGCTCGTTCACCCTGCGGAGCGCTACCTCGCCGCGCGCGTTCGCTCTTTCGTCGCGCTGGCGAGCGCACGGCTCGGAGCGCGCCCGCCCTGGGTGTCGCGCGATTGAGGCGTCGGTACCCCATCTTCTGCACCGGCTGGCGATGGGCCAGTCCGCTTCGGCCCTGTTGGGCGCCCGGTCGAACTCAGGTCGCGCGAGCCCGGTGCTTCAACTCGCGCTTCCGCTCCGCTGACCGAGCGCGCGGATGTCCCGGTTCTCGAGCACGGGCGCCGCGTCTGCTCCGGGCCCGTTCAAGCCGACGTCGAGCATCACACGCGCCAGCTCGTCCGAACGGACGCTTGGCATCACACCACGCAGGACGGGATAGAGTGCGCGACTCACGCGATACATTGCGCTCGGCTCGCGCCGCTGCTCGACCGGGTAGATGTACCCGGGGCGGAAGATGTGAACACGCGCGAACCCGGTCGCGAGGAGTGACTTTTCCGCGGCGCCCTTGTAGCGGGCGAAGGCCATCCGGCTCCGCTCCGTCGGATCGGCGCCGGCTCCGCTGAGAAAGCAGAACGCGGCGCCCGGGCTCGCGGCGTGGAGCGCTCGCGCGAAGGCGCTGGTGTAGTCGACGGTGACCTTTCGGAATTCCTCGTCCGGGAGGGTCCCGGTGTACGCCCCGAGGCAATACAGCGCGACGTCCTGATTCGCGAGCGTTGCCGCGAGCGGCGAGCAATCGCCGAAGTCCTCGTGCAGGACCTCTTTCAGCTCGGGACTCGTCACCCCGCACGATCGACGACCCACGACGGTGACCGCGCTCACGAGCGGGTGCGCGAGGGCGAGCTTCAACGCCTCCCCGCCGACCATCCCGGTCGCCCCGACGATGACTACGCGTTTCGGTGTCATGAAGAAGAGGCTTCGAGCCCGTCCGTTCCATCGCACGTCTATCAGATGCCGCGACGGCGCAACAAATGCTTTCCCGACCGCCGAGCACCAGCAACAGACGGCGGGGACTACGTGTCCCCGCCCGATCTGCTCGCGGTCGCGCACGAGCTCGACCTCGGTTGACGGATTGCGGCGTTCACGAGGGACTTCGGCCGTCAGTCCGCTGCGCCTTCCAGAACATCGTCAGCGCGGGGACGTGCTCGCTATCCCACCAATCGCTGCCGCGCCGCTTCTGGCGTCGACCCGGTCCACTGGCGAAACGCCCTGAAAAACGAGCTCGTCTCGTCGAACCCCACCAGGAAGGCGATCTCTCCATACGAGAGCATCGTCTGGCCCAGGTAATGCTCTGCCAGCTGTTGCCGCGTTCGGTCGAGGATCTCTCTGTAGACGACTCCGTCTTCCCTGAGGCGGCGCTGAAGCGTGCGGCCGCTCATGCCGAGCTTGCGAGCGACGGCCTCGAGGTCCGACTCCCCGCTGGGCAGACTCTCGAACAGGACCGTTCGGACCCGATCGGACAGCGGCATCAGAACGTCGAGCTTCGACAGTTCGCGCCGCAGCGCCGGCTCGAAGATCTGCCACATGGCGTCGCTCGAGGTCATGAACGGACGCTGCGCGTCCTCGGTCGTGAAGGTCAGCGAGGCGCGTGGCCCGACATCTGGCGTGACGCCGAAGTATTCGGCGAAAGGCGTTCGCACGTCGAGTGGCACCGGGCTGCAAACACGCACGGGCCGGAGCTGCTCGCGCGTGCCGAGCCGGGCCATGTGCACCTTGGACACCAGCTCCATGCCGACCAGCACAGGCGGCGGCTCCAGCGTCGGGTCCGTCCACGCCCAGCTGATCTCGAGCCCGGCGTCCGTCTCGTCGACGCTGAACTCCATGGGCAGGACGAGCCGCTTGTACTGCGCCATTCGACGCACCGCCGTCGCGAGGTTGGGCGAGCACAGCGTCGCGAACAACAGAGGGTGAAACGCCTCTGGACTGGTGGCCGTCGCAACCCGGATGGCGAAGTCTGGAGCGCTACCTTCGACGCCAAGCGCTTCCACCAGCCTGAAGTACTCGGGAATCGTCACGCGAACCGCCGGCTGGCTCAGCAGATCGACGGGCAGCCGCGCCCGTCGCAGCACGTTCTGCGGCTCGATTCCCAGGTCCCTGAGCAAGAGCCCCCATCCTCGCTCGAGGGTGACGCACTTCCGTTCGTCCATGCAGGGTAGGGTACCAGCGCAGAGTCGCCGATCATTGGCCAAGGACGTCATCAGAAGCGCCAAAGGCGCCATTCTGACGCCAAATGACACCGACGTGACGCCAGCGGCGAATGACGCCAGGCGCCGGGACGCCTACCTAGAGTGACGCGACGACGCCATCACGGCGCCAACACCCACCCTCAGGGAGTCCTCACATGAGCAAGGTCGCACTCGTCACAGGAGCTTCATCCGGCATGGGCAAGGCCACGGTGAGGCAATTGCTCGCCGACGGATATGTCGTCTACGGGGCTGCCCGGCGACTCGACCACATGCGGGACATCGAAGCAGACGGGGCCATTCCGCTTCGCTTGGATCTGCTGGTCGACGAAGAAATCGTATCGGTTGCGCAGCGCATTCGAACGGACCACGGGGGCCTCGACGTGCTCGTCAACAGCGCCGGCTACAACTCCGCTGGCCCCGTCGAGCACGTCGCCATCGAAGAAGCGCGGCGGCAGTTCGAGGTCAATCTCTTCGGGCTCGCTCGCCTCACGCAGCTGATCATTCCCGAGATGCGTCGCCGCGGCGGGGGCAAGATCGTCAACGTTTCCTCGGCAGGAGGCAAGGCCCACACACCGCTGGCCGCGTGGTACCACGCCGCGAAGTTCGCGCTGGAGGGCTGGTCAGACTGTCTGCGCATCGAGCTCGCGCCGTTCGGCATCGACGTGATCATCATCGAGCCTGGCGGCGTGAAGAGCGAGTTCGGGGACATCGTGGACGAACGGACCCGCGCGACGACCGAGGGGACGGCCTACGAGCAGCTGGGGAAGAACGTTCTCGCCACGACCGCCAAGTCCGCCGAGAAGCTGGCCCCGCCCGAGACCGTCGCCAGTACCATCGGCAAGGCGGTGCGAGCCAAGCGGCCGCGCACCCGGTACGTGACCGGGTACATGGCTCGTCCGCTGCTGCTGACGCGCTCCCTCCTCAGCGACCGCTTGTACGACAAGATCATCGTCAGCATGATGGGCTGAGCATCCGAACTCGTTACACGAACAACCGCACACGAAGTCCGCGCCCGGAGCGCGGAGCGTACCCATTCAGCGGGCTCCTGAGCCGCGCAAAGCGCGGGGCACCGACGGTGATCTTCGGCGGCTGTCGGGCCGAGGTCGGGGCAAGGCCCATCGGACGGCGGAGCGCGTACAACCGCTGCGTGGATGCGATGCGGCCCTCTTCACGCCGGCCGCCGTCGCCCACCTTCGCAAGCGCATCGCGGAGCGTCTCGGCGACCGCGCCCGTCTCGCCGACGCCCAGCTGAAGGAGAGGTTCGACCGCCTCGCCGGCACTGAGCAGCTCATACGCGGCCTCGTGACCTTCATCGCCAACCGCGACCACTCGAGCTACGTGCGCGACACCTCCGAGACCTCGAGGCGCAGGCGCACGCCGAGCGCACCTCCGTCCAAAACATCAAAGAGCGCATGAATGCGCCTCCCGCTCGTGGCGCTGGCCCATACGACGAAGCCCCCGGCGGAGGGCCGAGGGCTGGGTCGTGGTACGGCGACGGTTGCGCGGGGGCGATCTGTCCGAATCCTACGGGCGAGGACGCCCGCATTTCATGGGACTTCCTTGTGCCACGTCCTCCGGATCGGCGCAGCCGGCGCTGTGGCAGAAGCGGGAGCGCGGCGTCTAGAGCAGGGTGTCCGAGCCTTACGAAAGCGGGTCCACAACGCCAAACAGCTCCCGGAGCTTGGCAACCGAGCGAACGAGACCCTGATCACGAAGGGTATCCAGAAGCTCTCCCACGGTACGTCGCGGGTTCTGGAGGGCCGCCGCCTGTTCGCTGACGACCGTCGTCACGAGTCCGGGCGCGAGGTCGATCGCATCGAGGACGAACTCATCCGGGTGCTTGGCCTCGACGTTGTAGGGAGCGAGCTTCTCGTCGGGGAAGTCCTTCAAGTTGAAAGTGATGATGCTCTGGGCCCCCGCACAGATGGCAGCCGCGAGTACGTGCCGGTCGTCAGGATCCGGGAGGTCGAGACCTTCGACACGAGCGTCGAAGCCCTTGACCAGGCAATCGGGCACGGCTTGGGTCATCAGCTCGCGCGTGCGCTTGAGCGACTCCGGCTTCAGGTCGGGCCGGTTCTCCAAGATGTTGCGGAAGCACTCGTCGAGAATCAGCTCCGACCACCGTGCGCGTACGATGCCGGTGCTGGCGAGCCGGACGAGAAGGTCGCGAAGTGGCGCCGGGTACAAGACGCAAGCGTCGTAGAGCACAACGAACGCCATCGCGTGCTTCAGTACCCAAGCCCGTGCTTCTCTGCTTCGGCGGTCAGCTCGTCCAGCACGGCTTTCCGATGTGCGTCGTCCCTCTGCTTGTACTCGACGAGATCGGCGACCCGCACGCGGCGATGCGTCCCCACGAGGCGGAACGGGATCTTGCCCTCGTCGAGCAAGCCCACGAGAAAGGGCCGCGAGACGTTGAGGAGGTCGGCCGCCTGCTGCGTCGTCAGCTCCGCATGGACGGGGACGATGGTGACCGCGTTCCCATTCGCCATCTGCCCTAGGACCTCCAGGAACAGCTCGAACGCCTCACGCGGAACCGTGACCGGAACCGCAGGCCCTTCGCCCTCCGGCTGGACCTGTACCGTACGGGACGCTTTCCGGCGCGGGAGGGCCGCGAGTGCCCGCAACGCGACCTTCGCTTCTTCCGACGCCTTGGCGGTGGGCAGCTTCACGGGGGAGGTCTGCATCTCGCTGGTCAACCTAGCGCACCATCGAAACAAGTGCAACAACCGAAGCTAACGAAACGGCTGGGGGCGTCCCGTGCGAGACTCGACGGCTGAGGGAGCCCCGTCGCCATGCAGGTCCAAGTCCACGCCACCGCCCGCGTCCGGATGAGCGGTGATCGACCATCAAGGCGAAGCCGGGGTCACGGCCATCTTGGACGGGCAACAACGGCTCACGTCGTTGAACATCGGCCTTCCGGGTAGCCACGCCGAGAGGCTGCCGCACAAGAGGAGGGCGAACGATCAGGCGTACCCCAAGAAGCACCTCTACTTGAACTTGAGGGCGGCACCCGACGACAAGGAACTCGGGCTCAAGTACGATTTCCGGTTCCTGACGAAGGAGCGGGCCAAGGAGGACACGGGCGCAGAGCGCCACTGGTTCAAGGTCTCCGAGGTCCTCGACATGGCTTCCGGCCCGCCGCTGTTCAAGTACATCCAGAAGGCGGGCTTGGCCGAGCACGAGACCGCATTCGAGGTTCTTGACCGCTTGCACGCGGTCGTCCATCGCGACCTCCTCATCAACTTCTTCGAGGAGGAAGACCAGGATCTCGCGGGGGAACTGTCCTGTCCTACGCCGACCTCCTTCTAAGCATCGCCACCGCCCAGTGGAAAGGTCGCGATGCGCGACAGGAAGTCTACAGCCTGGTCGATGAGATGAACGAAGCCGGCTACGGGTTCACCTTCCCGAAGGACCTCGTGCTCAAGGCGGCGTTGGTCCTGGCCAACATCCCCGACGTTGCGTTCAAGGTCACCAACTTCAACGCCGAGAACATGACCAAGATCGAGTCCAAGTGGGACACGATCGGCCGATCGCTGAAGCTTGGTGCCGCAACTCCTTGCGGACTTCGGGTTCTCCCAGCGGACGCTCACCGCGAACAACGTCCTGATCCCGATCGCCTACTACCTGATGACTCGGGGCGTGAAGGACAACTACCTCACGCTCCTCTCCGAAGCCGACGACCGCGAGAAGGTTCGGACTTGGGCGGTCCGATCTTTGGTCAAGGCCGGCGTTTGGGGCAGCGGCCTCGACACGCTCCGCCGCGCCCTACGGGATGTGCTGGCGAAGGAGGGCAAGGCTGCGCTCCCTCTTGCCCAGGTCGAGGCTGCAATGGTGCCGCTCGGCAAGTCGCTCCGGTTCGAGGAGGACGAGCTGGAGTCGCTTCTGGAGTCCGAGTACGGGCATCGCGGGACCTTCGCGATCCTCTCGTTGCTCTACCCTGGGCACGACCTCCGCAACGAGTTCCACGAGGACCATGTATTCCCGAAGTCGCTGTTCAAGCGGCGGTCGCTTTCAGCAGCGGGTCTTGCCCCGGAGCAGGTGGAGTCCTGCATGGCCCAGGTCAACTTGCTACCCAACCTCCAGCTCCTTGAGGGACCGTTCAACGTCCAGAAGTCGGCCAAGCTGCCCCACGAATGGATCAAGGGCCAGTTCCCCGACGAGGTGGCAAGGAACGCCTACGCCGCGAAGCACGATCTCGGAACAATCCCTGCCGACCTGGTGAGCTTCGGGACCTTCTTTGACGCTCGGCGTGCTCGGCTCGCCGCACGACTTCGGAAGCTCTTGAACTTGCCTCTTCCTCCGATGCCGGCAGCCGGTTCGGACTGACGTATCGTTGCACGTCCTCCCCGCTCCTTGGCGACGACGGTGACCGTCGAGTTCGGGATCGGGGCGGCCGAGGCCACTTCGCCGAGCTGAAGGTCGCGGGCGAAGGGGCGGGATCGTAGGGGGTTGCTCATGCCCCAGCGACGGTGGAGGCATCGGCCCTTCAACCTGGATCCCGCCGTTTTCCCGCCGCCTGGCGGGAAAACGACATCCCGTGGTTGAAGGATCGCAAGCCGCTGCGTCGTAGGTCCATGCGACGCAGTTCGATAGCATCAGCTCTCGTGGAGGAGCAGCTCGTCGAGAGGAGCGACAAGAGCAGCTCCGAGGACGACGGTGACCGGCGGTGTAGGGCAGGGATGCCCCGCAAGGTCCGTCAGCCCTCCCAGCCAGCGATCACGTCGGACGCCAAGCTCGATGGCCCCATCGACTTCGAGCCGCGCGGGAAGACCCCGCTCCCGAAGAAGCCATTCTTCGTCGTCATCCCTGCCCGTGGCCGAGATGAAGCGCGTGCTCCTCACGCCCGAGCTGCACGGGGTGATCAAAGCGAAGGTCGAAGCTCGCCTCGCACACTTCAAGATCGAAGCCGGAAAGGAAGAGCAGCAGCTCACCAAGGAGCTGGTCCGCCTCGATGCCGAGGTGAGTCACCTCGTGGACTTCATCCGCGTGACGGACGCCACGGCGAGCCCAGGTGCCCTCGAGGCCGTGCGCCAATCGCTCGAAGAGGCGACGGCAAGGCAACGTGAGGTGAGGGCGAGGCTGGAGGCGGCGGCGAGGAACGCGCGGGTCGAGCCGCGCACCCCGACCACCGAGGAAATCATTGCGGGCGTCCTCGATGTCGAGGCCCGCTTCAAGGACGACCCAACCGGCGCCCGAGAGGCCCTCCGCCAGCTCGTGGCCGAGGGGGCGATCCACATGGACCCGCAGCCCGATGGCTCGTACCGAGCGCGGTCGTTCCTGCTCCCGGAGAAGCTGGCCAAGAAAAGCCGGAAGCCCCGCGGCGGCGAACCGTCCGGGGCTTCGGGTGTCTCCCACGAGGTCGTAGGAAACGGTAGTTGCGCGGGCTCGCAACTCGACTTTCCTGACCAACGAATTCAAGGGGTTGCGGAGGTCTGGGTGCCGTTCGAGGAGTCGATCGCCATCGGGTGGTGAGCCAGGACGTCAGCGTTGGTGCGTGCTCCCGTGCCGCTTCGCGAAGGACTCCGCGACCTGCCTCAGCAGCGCGTCGAGGTTGGCCTGCTCGCCTACGACGTCGACCCGCCCGGCCATCCGCTTCGGGGCCTTCGACTGGTCGCCTCCCGGGGGCAGAGTGCCCATCGTCGCCACGACGACCCCGCCGGCCTGCGCGAGCGCCGCCTCCGGCGCGGGCAACCCATCGTCGCTCCACTCGGCACCGGGCGGGTAGAAGAGGTACACGTCCCAGGCAGTCCACTCCGGTGCGCCGACGCTGCGTCCGACCTCCTTGCCGAGCCTCTTCGCGCCGTCCCAAAACTGCGGGACCCGGGAATCTCGGAAGCGGGAGCTTGCCTCGCCGGCCGCGGCGAGCTCGTCAGCGTCGACCATGGGGATCCACACGACGATCGGCGCGAGCTCTTTCGTCGCTGGGTTCTCCCGGATTACCTGCGAGACCGCACGGGCCCCGTGTTGGCAGGCGCTTCACCCAGGCGAGAGCAAGGTGAGAAAGCGCGCCTCATGCTTTCGCGAGTTGAACGCGGAGCGGACTGCGTCGAGCGAGGTCGAGAGGTCCGCCAGCTGTGAGGGCGCCTCGGCCGCCGCCGACGCCTCCGCGGTCGGTGTAGGAGTTGACTTCGAGCGGCACACGATCGCGCCCGTGAGGCCCAGCAACGCAATGAGCGCGACCGCCGAAACCCGCGTCCACGTTGCGGTCTTCATTCCGACTCGATCCCCGCTAGGCCGACTTTGCGAAGGAGCTTCACCTCCGGCCGCTCCGAGAGCGCGTAGAAGAGGGTCTGGTTTTCGCGGCGCACAGACACGAGGCCGTACGCCTTGAACTTCGCCAAGTGCTGCGAGACGGCAGACTGCGTGATGCCGAGGATCTCACCGAGGTCGCAGACGCAGACCTCGCCGATCCGCTCGAGCAGGTAGAAGAGCCGGAGGCGCGTCGGCTGGGCGACGAGCGCGAGGATCGCCGCCCGCTCGTCGAGATCTGGCGTGAACTGCATCGTCTTCTTCCACCGCTGGATAAGCTCGCGACCGATCTCTGGGGGCCTGCAACGGGTGGGCATCATCTCTCCTAACAACAACGGGTCGCGCTCGCCGGGTCTCGGCGAACGCGCTCCCAGACCAGGGCGCCGACGACGCCGACGAAGACGCCCGTGCCGATCCACGTCCACGAGAGCGAGATCAGGCCGAGCGCGCGCAGTACGGCCGCGGCTGCGCCGGCGAGGTAGATCGGCCCGGTGAACATGCAGTGCCACCGGCGGGATCGGATCGCGTTCGTGACGCACATCAACCCCGAGATCCCGAACGCGACCATCCATAGCACCGCTCGCAGGTCGTCGACGAAGATGCCGAGGACGGCAACGAGCGCGAGCCCGATCCATGTCGCTCGGGCCCAGGGACGGGAGACGAGGTCTCGCGCAGCAGCGACGGCGCTCATCGGCGTTGACCCTCACCGCAGGCGCCGCCAACCGCGGGGGCGCGGGAGGCCGCGGCGTTGGTCGCTTCGCGCCTGAGGGCCGAAGCGATCGAGTCGGTCGGCGGAGCACCCTCGAGGCGACCACCAACGACGTACAAGCGGCACTGGAGCCCGAAGTCGTCGCGGTTCTCCGCAGACGGATCGATGTCGACGCCGTCGACCCGCACTGTCGGCGAGCCAAGAAACCGGAGGCGCATCGCCTCGTCGTCGTTCTGGACTCGCACGAGCCGAACCTCCGCAGGAACGTTCGCGCTCGCAACAGCCGCGCGAGCTCGCTCGAGGGCAACGTCTACGTTCGGACATCCGTCGAACACGAGGACTTCGACGTCCCTCTTCCTCATCGTCGCGCCTCCCCGCCCCCCGGCAGCTTCGCCTCATAGCCGAGGTCGTTGATCGCCACGACGTACGCTGCGAGGCGTCCGGGCGCGGGCTCGTACCTCACGCGGACCGCCTGCTTCGCAACGTCGAGGTCCAGGTCGCGGAGGCCGCCGACTCTGGTGAGCGCCTTGCGGATCGGTGCCGCGCAGGCCTCGCAATCGATGCCTTGGACGTCGATCGTGGCCTTCGCGAGACTCGCGTCGTCGACGCCCGCCGGTGACGTCCCCGTGTTCGACCACTTCGCGAGAAGAGGTGGTGCGGCCGCCACGAGCACGACGAGCAAGGTGCCGATCCAGAGCCCCATGCGTCCGACCCGATTCGCGCGTGGCTTCTCGCACCCGCAGGCATCGGCGGCTGACCTGCCTGGTTTTCGGTACGTGAAGAAGAACCCGGCCCCGAGCAGCACTACCGTTCCCGCGAGGAGGTAGGGCCGGTACGCGCCGAGCGTTGCAGTAGCCCCCGCGCCCGCGACTCCGAGCGTGGCCAACAGCAGCGGCCCGAGGCAGCACGACGACGCGGCGAGCGCCGCCAGGAGGGCGCCGCCGATCGACAGTCTCTTCGCGTGCTCTTCGTTGACCATGGATGCAAAGTATATTAGTACATGCTTACATACGTGCAAGGACCCCGTGGCGAAAACTCTTTCGCCGTGGGCTGGCGGCGAACCGAACTACGGGAGGAGCTCCACTTTCCTGCCCAGCAGACTCAAGGGCTTGCGGAGGTGTGGGTGCCGTTCGAGGAGTTGATCGCCGTCGGGTGGGGGTAGCAGGGCTGAGCAGCGTGACAGCGTTCGCGCCGCCCGCCTCCGATCTGCGAGGCCGAGCGGTCTGCAACCTCGGTCGCCGGCACTGCCTATCTGGTCGGCCCAGAAACTCTCAGGAGAGTAGGTCGCGTGAGCGCCAACCGGCACGTTCGCGCGAGTGTTCGTTGCTCTTCGGACACGCCCGTGTCCCTCAAGAACAGGCGCACGTGCCGCCAGACGATGACGTGCCCCGCAAAGCTCGCTCGGTAGCCGAGCGAATAGAAATACACTGCTTGAACGTGGTCCAGACCGTGCTCTCCGGTACCTGGCGAGAAGAACCCAGGAACGTGGGCGAGATGGCCCGTCGACGAATCGACCTCTGGCGTTCCGTGAAGTGTCGCGTGCACGTCCTCCTCGTCCTGGGGGTTTCTCGAGCCCACGATGATCGCCGAGAGTTCGCAGCGGGTAGTGCCGGGTGGCACCTGCGCCGCCGCGTCGAGGAGACACCGCCTCACCGTGTTGATGTCCTCGTCTGCCGAGGCCGCGCCGCTCTCCGAGACGATGAACGGCGAGTTGTGATCTTCGCCCGGCCCCGGTCGAGCGTCCGCAGCGTAGACCGTAACTTCTTTGACGCGCGCGACGACGCTCACTTGCGGATGCGTCTTACGGGGACGAAAAGCGACACACTTGCCTCCCTCTTCCTCGTACACGTGAACTTCTGCGCGCAGGCCAGGCCCGCGCATTGCGGCCTCGTAGAGGAAGACTACCTCCTCAGCCGCGTCGAGAAGCATTTGCTCTCCGTACGGGCCACGCTCGATGGACACGTAGACCATGTGATTGATGTCGGGACGCACGAGCGCAAGCAGCGCGTCAAGAGTATCGGCTCCGCGGCGCTTGAGCACCCAGGTATCGAACCACTTCACGTCGGCACGCAGGTGATACCCCCATCGTTCCCAATCCACGTCGTAGTTCTTGTTGTTGCGCGCGTCGCCCGGGACCGTTCGCGCGTGAGCCTGGAACCGCCCCAACCAAGCGAACAAAACTCCAGCGTCGAGCTCCGCAATCAGCCGATCGAGCGCCTCGGGGTCCCGGATCATGTCGCGATAGCCTGTGGGTGGAGCCCCGGCGCGTGCGACTCGCGCCAGGTGGCGCTCAAGCAAGAACACTCGTCCGATCATCTCCCGTCCAGTTCGAGATGCGCGCTCATGCGACTGCCAAAGGGACAGGATGTTGAGCAACGCCATGTGAGGACTCTGGACGCCTTCTTTGCGCAGCAGGCATGCGAAAAAAGACGCGGATCGCTCCTGCCGATGACGCTCGAGCAGGCGATTGTGCGCATCGATCTGCTTCCCAAGCTCACCCTCGCCGAAGCCTGCGACGAGCCGAGGGAAGGCCCGCTTCACCGCCGCCATCTCGATCGCGACCCGTTCGTCAAGCATGATCACGTCCGACCCTCTTCGGCAAGGGTTCGCCGGCGTCGCCGATGAGCTTGCCCACCGAAGCCAAGCCTCTCGGATTCAGCCCGTCGCAGTCCTCTTGCAGCTCCTTCGCGCGCACCCTCGCATGGTACCCGCAGACGCGGGTAGCTCGCCACCACAACTACGACGCCATGCAGGGCATCGGCTCGCTGTGGGCGTTCGGTGATCCGTCGCCGCAGATTTCACACCGTCGGTTCTCGCTTAGCGTATTGCGGCGGACGGTGCCGTCCGCGAACGAGAACGCCAGCCGAAGCGGCGGCGACTCGAAGCCGGCGAAGGCGGTCGCGAGCCGTAGCAGCTCCGCCACGCCAGCCCCTGCGACGCACGTGTTGAACGCGATGACGCTGGGCTGCGTCTCCATTGCGCCCTCGATGTAGCCCGCGCGGATCTCGCTCTCGCGGTCGCCAGCGGAGAGAGCCTCGACGCGCAACGCGTGCGGATCGAGGTGTCCCCAGCACGCGAGGCACGGCCGCTCGGGCCCAACGATGACGACACGACCCGCGTCTCCGATGACTGCGCCGCTCGGATCGACGCGGAACACCGTTCCGAGGTCGATGACGGGCACGAGCCGCTCGTACGCAAGTCGGTTCAGCAGCGCGCGGGGCGTCTGGCGGTCAACGCAGGCCACGATGACGTCGCAGCTCGCGAGGAGGGGGCCGTGCCCTGGGCCGAGGAACTCGGCGTGGCGCTCGACACGGCGGACGAGGCCGAGCGACTCGGCGTAGCGGCCGGCAACGTCGACCTTGAAGGTCCTCCCAACGTCGTCCCTCGTCGCCCCAGCCACGCGCGAGAGGTTCGACGCTTCGACGACATCCCCATCGAGCAGAACCAGCTCACCGACACCGAGATGCGCGAGCTGGAGCGAAACGAGCGACCCGATGCCGCCGAGGCCAACGACGCCGACGCGGAGGCCGCGGAGCTCGCCCTGACCGCGAGCGCCGAGCGCGAGTTCCTGCCGAGCAAACCACGCTTCGGTGCTGGCCACCTGCGGGTCTGCAGATGCGAGCGTCCGGCCGACGATCCGGAGCGTGATCGACGCGCTGGAAGCGTCCTCTTCGAAGACGCGAGCGACGGCACGGCCGTTCTCGACCAGCACGATCGACCCGTGGGGCGCGCCGGGCATCTCGCACATCATCGATGGCATGAGGCGAGAGTCGCCCGCGTCGTCCGCCGCAGAGAACCACGGCTCGGCCGCTCCGGGATGCGTGTGGATGGTGAAGACCGACCACCCCCGGTCGCGCGCTCGTCGCGTGAGCCGGTTGAGGGCGATGGGGTCGAGCGAGATTTGGTCTGGTCGACGGATGCGATAGGCGGCGTCCGGTACGGCGAACGCATCTCGCACCACGATGATCGTCCCGATGGCCGTCTCGACGGGCTCGCCGAGCAGGAGGCCGGCGCTTTCGACGTCTGTTCGCGCGAAGAGCGCCTCGCGCAGTGCAGTCCACGCTTGCTCAGAAATTCTCAGTTTCATGGCCGGCCCCTAGTTTCGCTTCTCGAGGCGCGCGCGAACGCACCGCATGTAGTCGCGCAGGGTGCTGGTCCCCGGATGCCACGCGCCCGGCAGCAAGTGCCAAGAGAACCGCTGCCACTGCTCGCCGAGCAACGCCTCGGTCGACGTTCCCTGCGGTGCCGCACCCGCGGCCGTCTTGATGTGCGGGTTGAGCCAGAACATGTCCGGCGCGGCGTCAGGAAAGGTTGGAGCGAGCTTCACGAGGATGCGAGCCAGGCTCGGCGCGTAGCCTTCGGGCAAGGCGTACGTGTTGACGATGAGAAACGTCCACCCATCGGCCTGCTTCACGACCTCGAAGCGATCGGAACCGACGCTTGCGGCGTCGAGAGCCGGGCCGCCGTAGTTCGCGGGAGGCGCGCTGTGGAAGCAGTCGTCGCACCTCAGCGTGATCTTCGTATCGTCCGCGATCACCTCGTCCTCGTGCGGACGATCGAGGAACAGGACGTCGGTGAGCGGGATACCCGCACGCTCCTTGATCGAGCGACCTGTCTGGTGCGGGTCGGCGAAGTCGTACTCCTTCCGGTCGATCTTCACGGTGACCCCGTGCGTCGCGCTCGCGACCGACCAGAAGTGCTCGCCATTCTCGATGAGAACGATCTGGTCGTCGCTCACGACGTGGAGCTCGCCGTGCTTCCGTTCGCAGCTGCATTCGTCGTTCTGTTCGGGGTGGTGACCCGGCTCCATACAGAGGACGTGGTTGATCGGGATGCACGCGCGTTCCTTGAGGGCGCGCCCGGTCTGCTCGCGGTGCTCGAACGAGTAGCGCGAGCGGTTGATGTACACGTGAACGCTCTTGTGATCTTCGTGGGCCATGACTCTTCTCCTGGCGTTGCGG
>Ga0268298_10002577_pt1 | contig 19668 bp, 16 predicted proteins | sample WWTPWeurt_MetaG_FD_194462 | JGI IMG/M metagenome (GOLD analysis project Ga0268298, IMG submission 194462) | Activated sludge microbial communities from WWTP in Nijmegen, Gelderland, Netherland - WWTP Weurt | ecosystem: Engineered > WWTP > Aerobic digester > Activated sludge | place...
GGCACGTTGAATGATTCAATTCAATTTGAAATCAATGCAACGGATCAGAATGTGACGGGCCGGTTGTTTGGTGCGGATTATGGCGTTTTTATGGAATTTGGAGTGCCAGCGGAAAAAATACCATTTGGCGGGGGCCGTGGGGGGAAATCAAAATACATTCAGGGGTTGGTTCGGTTTTTCCAATTGCGGGGTTTGGATGACCGCGAAGCATTGCGGGCCGCGTTTGCAACGGCAAGGGTTCAAAAACGGGAGGGTATGCCAACCCGGGGATCATTTGCATTTTCAGCAAACGGGAAACGCACCGGATTTTTGCAATCAACGGTTGACCGGTTGTTGCCCGAATTTGCCGGGATCATTGAAAACAAAGTTTCATTGCAATTGGAATTGACAATTGTTCCGGATGTAAATTTTGAACCCATTAAATTTTTCATTTGATGTCACGCATACTTTTTGAAATTGTTGCACAAGATGTTGGCGTTGCCAAACAATTGGATGAAATCCGGGAACGGATAAAACAATTGAAAAAAGAATTGAAGGGAACCGCGGAAGGAACCGCGGAATTTGACCGGTTGCAAAATGAATTGGTTGGATCAAAGGTTCAATTGAATCAATTGACCGCGGAACAACGGGCGTTGAACCGCGAATTTAAGGCCGCACAATTCCCCGTGGATTCATTGGTTGGGATGCGGTTGCAATATGCCGCACTATTTGAACAGGTTTCAAAGTTGAGCGCGGCGCAACGGGAATCAGATTTTGGAAAATCGTTGATTCAACAGGCGGAAGGTTTAGACCGCGAAATCAAAAAGGTTGAGGAAAGTGTTGGCCGGTTCACGTCATCCGTTGGCAACTACAAAAAAGCATTGTTGTCAATCGGTGATTTGGTGACGGCCGGGTTGTTGACCGGGGGAATTGATGCCGCAATCCGGGCCGTGTCATCAGCCGTGACCGCGGGTGTTGATGCGTTGGCGGATTATGAATCCGCATTGGATCGGTTGTCATCCATCACCGGGATCACCGGGGAACAATTGGATGAATTCAGGCAAAAGGCGGAAGAAATCACAACCATCAAATTGGGTGATTCTGAAATTGTGAACACGGCCAATGATATTTTTGAGGCGTTCACATTGGTTGGTTCAGCGCAATCCAAATTGTTGGAATCCGCGGCCGCACTTCAACAGGTGACAAAGGATGCGTTGATTTTGTCGGCCGCGTCCGGTGATGGGTTGAAACCATCCGTTGAGGCATTGACCACAACATTGGGGCAATTTCAATTGGAGGCATCAAAATCAACTGAAATTGCCAACCAATTGGCCGCGGGCGCCCGGGCCGGGGCATCAGAAATCCCGCAAACAACGGACGCATTGCAGAAATTCGGCACAACCGCCGCCGTTTCAAATATTTCAACCGCGGAATCAATTGCGTTGATTCAGACATTGGCGGAACAACAATTGAAAGGGGCGGAAGCGGGGACGCAATTGCGCAACGTGTTGGTCAAATTGTCGGCCGGGGACGCATTGCCGCGGCGGGCCGTTGAAGCATTCAAAGAGGCGGGCGTAGATGTCAAAGTTTTGACGGATACAACATTGCCGTTGGAAACCCGGTTGACGGAATTATCAAAAGTTGCCGGGGACACATCACAATTGGTGCGGGTGTTCGGAACCGAAAATTTGACGGCCGCCCAAATATTGACCCAAAATGTTGCAAGGTATAAAGAGTTTGTGACCGCGGTGACGGGGACAAATGAGGCATACAAACAGGCCGAAATAAATACCGGAAACCTGAAAACCGAATTGTCAAATTTGAAAAAAGCCGGATTGAACACGGCCGTTGAAGGGTTCAAACAATTATCCCCGGCAATTCAATTTGTGGTTGACGTGTTGGCCAAAGCTTTGGGGTTGGTCGGTGGATTTTTGAACGTGTTGGTTCAATTGCCGCAATTCATCAATGAAAACAAATTGGCATTGGCAGGGCTGGCAACTGGCATTGCATTGTTGAACGCCAACACCATTTTGGCAACGGCCAACACATTGCGGTTGGCGGCAATTCAAAAAATAAATGCGGCGGTGACAACGGTTGTGACCGCGGCGCAAACCGCGTTGAATGTTGCAATGAGCGCAAACCCTATCGGGTTAATCGTGACGGCAATTTCATTGTTGGTGTTGGGGTTCAAACAGGCATACCAAAGTAGTGAAACATTCCGGGCATCCATCAACGGGTTGGGCGCCGTGGCATCTGAAATTTTTACCATCATCAAAGAGGCGGTTTCATCATTCATCAATGGGTTCAAACAATTAAAAGAGGGTAATTTTTCCGGGGCGTTGAAATCGTTTGGTGATGCAATTGTGAAATCAAACCCCATCGGGTTGGCATTCACGCAAGGCAAACGATTAAAAGAGGCATTCAACAAAGGGTATGATGAAACATTGGCCGCGGTAAAAACACCGGATACCAAACCGGCGGAATCCGCCGTGATCAAATTGAAAGACACCGTGACGGCCGCCAATGATGACATCACCAAAACATCAAAAGACGCCGCAAAAGCGCAAAAGGAAGCCGCGGAAGCCGCCGCGGAAGCCACACAAAAACAGGTTGAACGGATCAAAGAATCATTGGAATTGTTGCGCCAATTACAGCGTGACGCAATCACCAATGATTTTGACCGACAAATTGCAGACATTCAGGAAAAGCGGTTGAAATCAATTGAAAAGGTTGCTAAACAACGGGCGGAACTGGAAGCAAAAATCAACCAACAGGCGACCGCGGGCGGGCAACCCGCGTCAACGCCGGCCGTCACGCCGGGGGCGCCGATCACCGCGGCAACCCCGGGGGCAACTGCAACGGATGTCAATGAAGCGCAATTGATTGATCAGGAAACGGCCGCAATTGAATCCGCATACCAACGGCAATTTGCCGTCATCCAACGATCCCGGGAAAAAGCCCGTGAAACCGCACGGGCCGAATTGGAAAAAACATTGTTGGAGGTTCAAAAATTGGCCGCCAATAATGCGCAACGGTTGGCGGAAATTGATGCGCAAATTGCGGATTCCGGGTTCCGGGATCGGACGGAAACGTTGCGCACTACATTTGAAGAAAGAAAACGGATTTTGACGGAATCATTTGCGGATGGGAACATCAGTGAAAAAGAATTCACCAAACAATCCGTTGAACTGGAAACGAAATTCAATCAGGATTCCGCCGAATTGTTACGGCAACGGGTTGATGTTGTCCGCACATATACGGAACAAATCACCGAAATCAAAAAGGCATCAGCGCGGGCGCAACTGGAATCAGAAATTGCCGCCATTGATGCCGGGGTTGAAGCGGAAAAAAATGCGTTGTTGGAAAAAGCCGCATTGCAGGGAATCAACGTTGATGATCAGATTGCCGCCGTTGACAACCGGGCCAATGAACAACGCAATGCAGCGTTGGCCGCATACAACAAAGCGGTGTTGGATGCAACCGAACAACAAAAGCGGGCGCAAATTGACGCATTGAACGCCGTGAATGATGCGGATGAACAGGTTTCCAATGATAAATTGGAGCGGTTGAAAAAAGAGGCGGAAACCCGCGAAGAGCTGCAAAACGCCGCCATTGATGCGGTTTCAACAATTTCCGGGGCAATTTTTGACATTGAACGCAACCGGATTGAACAACAAAAAACCGCCGCCATTGATGCGTTAAATGTCGAATACAACAAAAAGTTGGAAGCGGCGAAGGGGAATAAAGTGTTGGAAGAAAAGTTGAAAAAGGAATTGGAGGAAAAGAAAGCGGCGGTTGAAAAGGATGCGGCGAAAAAACGGAAACGGTTAGCAATCACGGAAGCAATCATAAACGGGGCATTGGCCGTTGTTAAGGCATTGCCCAACATTGTTTTGGCAGCGTTGACGGCAATTGCAACGGCCGCGCAAATTGCGGTGATTTCATCACAACAGTTTGCCGGGGGCGGTTTCACCGGGGCCGGATCATCCCGCCGGGATAGTACGGGCCGCCGGGTTGCCGGGGTTGTTCATGAAAATGAATATGTTGCACCAACATCACAAATTGAACGTTGGCCGGAATTGTTCCGTTGGTTGGAGCATGACCGCCGGAAAAATTTGCGGCCGTATGCCGCCGGCGGTTTTGTTTCCGATTTCACCCCACAAATTGCGGTTCCCGGCGGATCAGGTGCGGGGCAATTGCAAGTTGACGCAACGGCGCAATTTGATGACAAACAGGTTGACACATTGGGCGAAGCGTTGGGGAAAAAGATTTCACAAACGGTTGCCGCGGAAGTTCGCACGGCATTAGGCGAAGGGTTGAACGATGCCAACAGGCGTTTGGAGCGCGAAGCATTGTTGGCAGAACAAAGAACGGTTTAAAAATTATTCAATGATCACGATTTTAGAAAATCCGCAATTGTTTGATGACAATTCAGTGAACCCCGTTTCAGGATGTTTGAAATGGAAGTTGCAACCGGACAATGCCGACGTTGCCACAACCCCGGGATCAGCCGCAACGATTGTTGTTGAATTCCCGATTTCACCAACGGTTCCCGCCGATGGAACGGAATTCAAAATTTGGGGCCATACGTTCACCGTGGATTCCGCAACGGATTTCACGTCATCATCATTCAAGGTGACAACAAACGGGTTTCAAACCGCACTTTATTTCAAATCAATGTTGGAGGCAAATATTTTTTTCCGCCGGGCAACATTGGTTGCGTTGTCGGGGGCATTCAACAACACGGCAACAATCACATGGCGTGAATGCCGTGAACAATCAGCGTTTGGCGGTACGTCAATGGATGTTGCCGGGTTGGAATCAACGGGGGCAACGGTCACGATCACAAACGGGGTTTCCCCGGTTTACGTTGACGGATATAAAACAATTGTTCGTTTGTTGCGGCTGGAATCATCGGGCATTGAGTTCACCGAAATGACCCGGTTGGAAGGTGTTGAACCCGCCCGGACGTGTGCGGGCGCCGGGCCGGTTTCAATTGATTTCATGGCGGATGCCCGCCGTTCACTTTACCCGCGGTTGCCGCTACTTTCGGCAACGTCATACATTGCGCCCGCATCCGCCGGGACATTTACCAAATATCATTCAACCGGGTTTTTTGCCGTTTTTCAATTGGAATATGGTTGGGTTTTTCGGCAAGATTGCCAACCCAAATCCGGAACGTTGATGAAATCCGGAAAAGTTTGGGTTGTGAACATGGCGTTTCCCGTTGAGGACATTTACAATGTCCGGCGGTATTGGCCGGATCATCCGGACGGATTGCCGCCGGGCCAAACGCACGTTGATTTTTTGACAACTATTCCCAAAAAATCCCGCGTGTGTTCTGATTCTTTTTTGTGGTTGTGGTTTGTCAATTCTTTTGCATCCGGTTCATCATCATTCACCATCAAATTCGTTGTGACAACCACATCAAACACGGTTGTCACATACAATTTCACAATGCCGCATCCCGGGGAAAAGTTGCAAAACTTCAACGCATCCCCCGCGTTTCTGGCAACGCATTTTTCAATTGACCTTTCAACCGTCAAACAATACACGATTCATGCGGAAGGTTTTGCGGGATCACCATTTGTTGCAACATCTGAATTGACCTTTGTTTTGGAATCTGATTGTTGCGGCACACACACGGACGGATATTTTTTGACACCGGCCGGCGGGATCGGAACAATCATTTTTGAAGAAAACGAATTTGAAACAATCCAAAATGGGGATGAAATTTGTGTTGATGTTCCATGCGGTGTTGATCCGGTGTTTGCCGCCAAACACGGCGGGCGTACATTGGGAACGTTGAGGGCATACGATCAAAAAACATTCACGGCAAAAGAGCCATACACCGAACAAAACCAACGTTGGTTTGCAGATTTCAAACGATCCCCACACCGTTGGATTCGGGTGAATGTCCCCGGGGTTTCCGGTGAATACATTGCCAAAAAATTTATCCCTGAAACCGGGGGCGTTCGGGTGTTCCGTGATGGGGAAAATTTGGAATTATCCGTCACGGGATATTTTGCGGACATCCCGTTGCAATCAGTCACCGAACCAATTTCATAAATATGAAAAAGAATTTTTATTTTTTTTGTTTTTTATCCTTTTTGCATGTTGCAATTTCTGTTTTGTTAATATCGAATTGCAAAAAAGTTGATGACCAAAAAATCATTCCGGATGTCACGGGAGTTTGGGAAACCGATGAATCCACATCCCCGGGTTGGATCGTTGCGTTTCGGGAATCCGGTGAATTTTGTGAATTGGAAAAAACCGTCACGGCATGGCCAAATTGCGCGTTCACATGGCATCAATCAAATGATTCCGTTTTCATCATCGGCGCCGTTGATCGGTTATGGTTGGTTCAATCGGATTCGGACACATCATTCATTGCAATTGTGGTTGACCAATGCGGGGATCACATTGATAAAATGCGGTTTGTTCAATGAGTAGTTGTACACAAATAATTGCCCGCGGGTTGTCGGTTGAAACCATCGGAAGGTTGGGCGGGAAAACGGAAGCGGTTTTGGATTTGCCGCCCGGATTTTCACACCGATTTTCAAAGGATGTGGAACGGTTGTCATCCATCGGGAAAATCACCGCGGAAGGTGTGTTGAATTTCAATTTGCCGTTTTCATTCACCAATGATGCGGTATTCATTGATTTTGAATCCCCGTTGGCATTGGATCAAACCCGTGATTTCATTTCGGTTTCAGTGTTCATTGATGGGCATGAAATCCCGTTTGACCGGTTGGGGGTTGTTGGGCCAAATGCAAAGGACAAACAATGGGAATGCCAATTGTTCCGCCGTTCGGATCATTGGGTTGAATTGATACAAGATAAACAATTAAACACAATCAATTTCGGCAACCCGTTTTATTTGACCAAACCCAATGTTTTGACATCATGGGAATCCCCGCAATACAATGGGAATTTTGATCCGTGGGATGATCAGACCGGAACGGGATTCAATGGCATTGCGCATGTCCCAATTTTGGATTTTGGGAATTGGGTTGATCAAACAGAACAACCGCAACTGACAACGGGCGGATGGAAACCGGTTGTTGTTGAAGATTTGCGGCCGTTGTTGTCGTTGGCCTATATTTTGAAAAGGGGATTTTGTGAAATCGGTTGGACATTGCAGGGCATTATTTTTGACACTATTTGGTTTCGCCGGTTGTGGGTTTACATTTTAAAACAGGATTTCTACATTGGGGAGGGCAACGGGTATCGGTACGGAAGGGCCGGCCGCGTTACATTGCGGCATTTGGGCGCCCGGTATCAATTGCAACCGGGGTTCCCAACGTTGCTTGCAACATTGAATGAATTTAATATGAATACTTCATTGCCCTATATTTCATCCCTTTCCGGGCAATGGCGTTTGGGGTTGCAATCACCGTTGCCGTTTTTGTCAAAATATAAATTCCGGGCCAAATTTAAAGTGACCAATGAAAACCCGGGGGTTGCACCGATGGTGTTTGCGGTTGGTGAAATCAGTAAAACAAACACCGCAAATTCATTGCCAACGGGTGAATTTTTTTCGGATGATTTTGCCGTTGAAATTCCAGCCGGGGAAACCAAAGAAGTGATTTTGGAATTGGACGCATTGGTTGGGTATCAACAAAAAGCCGCTATATTTTGGACAAACCCGGATTTTGACGGGGTATTCATTGAACCGGGGTTGTGGTTTGAGTGTGAACCGGACAACCAATCATTCACCCGAAATGATTTCATTGAATTGGATGCAATGATTGATCCGCAATGGAAATTGATTGACGCATTTAAAGGGGCATTGCATTTGTTCCGTGGGTTGATTGAAACAGATTTTGAAACCAAAACCGTGACCGTTCATGTAAACAGAACCGCGGACGTTCACGGGGAAAATGTCCCCCCATTTTTAAAGGTTGAGGCGCCGCCGATCAACATTGATGATCGGATCATTTGTGATTCAATCCGGCAATTGCCCCAAAAATTGACGCTGAAAAGGTACACACGATTGGAATTTGCAGATGCCGCGGATGCCTACATCCAATCATTGAAATTGCCTGACAAACTTTATTCCCGAACAATTTTGAACGGCATTGAATTGCCGAATGAAACAACCCGGTTGACAAACCCAATGTTTGAACCAACGGCAGATGGGCAATCAGACTATTTAGCAAAAGCCGCCCGGGATCACACGCCGAAAATCCCGCGGTTGTGGGATAACACGGACGGGCAAAGGTCATTTGCAATCGGGCCGCGGATATTTTTTGGGTTTGGTAAAATCAAACAAGTTTTTCCATATCCTTTGACGGATGTTGACAAGTATTGCGGGCTGTTTTTTGATGGGTTGATAAAGCCGGCCGGCATTTCGCCGGGTGATTACATACGGGAATTTGGCTATGTTTCGCAATTGCGGGATTGGGCCGTTGAGCCAACCCCGGCGGTTGATGGGAGCGTTGTTTTTGCACAACGGCAATTTGATTTGTTTGTCATGTTTTATTTGGGCATAACTGCCGAAAATCGCCGGGGCGTGATTTTGGATGCGTTGTTGAAGATGACCGCCGATGAATACAACAGAATTGATTTTCGTGACATTTACGCATTCACATATTTAGGGCGGCAATTGAATGTTCCAATGATTTCCGTTCGGGATGCGGCGCCATGTAGCGGGGCGCCGTCACCGGTTCAATTTTTCGCCGCACCGGTTGATTCAACATGTTGTGATTTGCCATGCGGTTGCCAGTTTACAACGTGTGAATTTTATCAGGATTTGGGAATGTACATGACCCAATCAACCATGAACAAATTGTCAATCACTTCATTCAAAGTTGATGACGTTGAATTCATTGTTGATCCCATCGAATTGGGGGCAATCAAAATGATTGATTTGGCGGGCCGCCCGTACATCACAAATTTGGTTGATAAATTGAATTCATTGGGGGTTCCCTACTTTTATTTTTCATATTCAACCCGGGTTCATCCTGAAAAGGGGTTGAGATATTTTAAAGTTAAACGGCCGGCATGTCAATCATTTGAAATCATCATCAGTGAATTGGCAAATGAAGTTTACAAATACACACAATCGGAACAGGCAACCCAATGGTTTGGGAGTTGGGCGCCGTTCGGGTATGGATCGGCATTTCATTCAACGCCAATTGATTGTTTGACAACAACCGAATATTGAAACGATGGATGAAATTTTTTTAAAATTCAAACAGTATTGCCCAAATTCCCGTGATAAGTATATCCCGACCAATGAAAACATGATCCGTTGGCGTTGGCACGTTGCGCAAAGCGAACAAAACAAAATCGGGATTGGCGGTGATCCAAAACAAATCATCAGGCGCAAAGCGCGGCCGCGAAAATTTGAACGCCGCCGGGCAAAAACATTCAACGATTTGCCGCCGTACATGCGGGAACAATACGGTGTCATTGCATCCCATTTCCCGGGAATTCAGGTTTGGGCGTGTGGATCACGGGTTGCCGGGGATTATGTTGAACCGTGGGATGATGATGAAATCCGGGTGTTGAGGGATGCCAATTTCAAACAGCCAAAACGCCAATCAGATTTTGATTTTTGGATTGAAGGGAACCCAACCCCGGTTGGTGATTTGCCAACATGGGCGGATCATGTGCGGGGCCGTATTTCAGAAAACGAACGCATCACAATTGACATGTGGGATTTTTCAAAATTGCCAGAATCAGAATTTGACCGCGTGTTGTTTGCGGTACAATCCAACGATGTGCGGGCGTTGGTTGAAATACATGACCGGTTTGGTTTGTCCCCATACACCTATTGTTGTGAAATGGATGGGTTGTTGCGTTGGTACGCATGGGCAATTGAAAACGGAATAATTGTTGCGAGTGATTCAGGAAATGAGCAGCCAAACAATCATTTTCAATTGGGTTGACGAAATATTGGATGTTGCGGCAATCATGGCGGGGATCAATGTTGACATCATGTTGGCATCCGGCACGGAAATACGTTTCCCGGGGGATATATTTGAAACAATCATGAAACGGGGTGCAATGAATGAGGCGGGTAAATTGATTGTTTCCCGGGGTGTTGTTGTGATTGGATTAAATCAAAATGATTCGGTTGAAATCATCATTGGGGAAAAAATCATTTATGCGTTCGGATCAAAACGAAATTGAAATCTTCAAACAAATGGCCGTCAAGGTTGCGGCGCATTTTGAAATTGCCGATGTGCAATGTTGGGATGATTTGCCCGGGCCGTTTCGGGAATTGATCCAAAATATTGAATATAAATCCTTAATTGTCCCTTTGGTTTGGTGTGACCGGAAATCCGGGCAAACGTGGCAACAACTTTCAATCAAATACCGGGTTTCAATCCAAACCATCCGCACCATATTGGGCAAACGTTCGTTGATGAACAACGCACCAACCCGGGGGTGACGTTCCGAAAAATTGTTGTTGGCGTTTCCTTTGTGTGTCATTTTGAAACACGATATGGAAAACACGGAAGGAACAACGCCATTGATCAGCCGGGAAAACCCGCGGATTGCGCAATTGTTGGCGTTTGGAACCGCGTTGGAAATTGACCATGAATTTGGCATCAACCAATATTTCAGGTATTTGGATGATTTGGCGTTGTTGGATGCCGGTGTCCCATTTGCTGAATTGGGGATTTCAAAACGCCGGGCCGCATCAGAACCCGCCATTTTTATGGCGCAACCAAATGGTTCATTTGAATTGGTTTCGGATCGTGGATTGTTGCGCAATCAACGTTTGACCGTTCCCGGATCAATCGCATTGATCCGATTGAACGGGGTGATGACAACGCATGATCAATTGTCAACCCGCGGCATTCAAACAATGTCGGATGATTTGCGGGCCGCGTATTCCAACCAAAACATTGCGGGCATCATCATGGAAATAAATTCCGGGGGCGGTGAAGGTTTGGCAAAAGATATGTTGGTATCAACGTTGAGTGAACGCAACAAACCGGTTGTTTCATTTGGTCATTTCGCCGCATCCGCCGCATACGGCGCCGCCGCCGCAACGGATGAAATCATTGCCGCCGCACCGGAATCAATGTTTGGTTCAATTGGCGCCGTCATCACATTGGATCAGGAAGTTTTGCAGGATTACCGCCAACGGTATTTGACATTTTATGGGGAAAATGCCCCTAAAAAAAGTCATGAATTCCGGGCCGCCGTCAATGGCGATTTTGGGCCGATACAAACAGCTGCAAACAAATACACGGATGCGTTCCAATCGGAAGTTGCCCGGATGCGTCCGTTGGCCGGTGACAAATCATTCCAGCGTGAAACATTATCAGGGGACATTTTCAACGCCAAAGAATCCCGCCGCCGGGGTTTGATTGACGGGGTTGGCAATCTTTCCTATGTTTTAACCCGGACGGATGTTTGGGTAAAAAAGTATGCAAAACAACATTCGTAAAAATCTAAAACACAACCATTGTCATGAAATGGAAAGTTGAAAATTCAAAATTTTACAGCGAAATCATGGAAGCGGCCGTAAAATATTTTGGCATGGATGCCGAAACCACAACGGAAGCCGAATTGCACCAACAATTCACAACGGCCGAAACGGTGGATGCCATGCGGGGCCAAATCAAAACGGAAGTTGAGGCGGCCGTAAAAGCGGAAACCGACCAATTGACCGCCAAAGTTGCCGCACTTGAAACCAAAGTTGCCGCACTTGAAACCGATTTGACCGCATCAAAAGCCGCGTTGGATGCCGCCAACAAACAGGTTGCCGACCTTCAAACCGCCGCCGCCGGCAAAGATGCCGAATTAAGCAACGCAAAAGCGCAAACCGCACAATTGGCCGCGGAAGTTGCAACGCTAAAAGCCGGGGCCAAATCGGGTGAAAATGGTGATGGTGACAATGGTTTGCCGATCAGCCAAAACGCAACGGGCGGTGTTGGAACCGTTATCAAAACCCCGGATTTTGCGCAACGTTTAGGAATCAAAGTTGCAACCGCATAAACGGAACGGATCAAATCCGGATGAACAAATTTTTTCTAAAATCAAAATTCACAAATTCACATGCGTACCACATCAGGCAATCCATTTCCCGTTGTGATGACAGATGCCGGAATCACTTTGGACACATCCCGTGACCGCCGTTTCATCGAAATCCAAACGGAACCGTCATTGCGGTTGTTCGACAAATTAGCCGTGATCAATGGCGACATCACCGCGGATGCGTTGAACGTTTATTCCCGCGTATCAATCGGCCGGGATTTGAAAGCGCGTTTTGCGTCTTTTAATACGCCGTCACACCTTTTTTCAGCCCGCCGCAATGCGTGTTCGTGGAATCCAAAAGGGGGCATTCGGTTGGGTGTCACCGAATTGGACACATGCCCGATTGAATATCAGGGCGAACAATGCCCGGATGCGTTTTTGGGCAATTGCATGGAACAAATTTTCGGGGTTGGAAACGCCGTCAAAGATTTGATGGGAACCGCGGAAGGGCAAGCAATTTTGGAACAATTTTTACGCCAACTGTATATTGGTTTGGGCAATTCGTTTTTTGAGGTTGCCCATTTTGCCAATCACCCGATGATTGAGACGGCCAACAGTTTGGGCTTTTACCTGAATAAAGTTTCCGCGGAAGAATGGGCCGACTTTTACGACCAAATGACATCCATCACATGTGGCGGCATCGTCACCATTTTGGATGAACTTTCCGCGGAAGGAACCCCGGGGTTGGATTTGCAAATCCCGGATGGTGACATCAACGGAACGGCATACACGGGGGATGTGATTGCGTTGTTTGAATCCCTTATTGCAGCCGCAAAGGGGCCGTTGCGCATCATGGCAACCAATGGGGTCATCACATCCGCCGGGAAACAATATCCCATTATCATGGTGACGGATGGAATTTTCCGGGCTTATGAAAACTATATCATGACCCAATTTTCCCAATTGCCGCAAGCATACCGCTACCAACTGCAACGCAATGACGGTGAAATCCTGACGTTGCCCAATGTTTTGCAATACAAAGGTTTGCCGGTGATGCGTTGGGAGGCATCCACGGTATTTGATGAAATCGTTGGTTCCGTATCGCACCGGGCCGGCATGTTTGCGCCGGGTGTCATGGGCATTGCATACGATGTCCCCGAATTGCGCCAATATGAAGGGATGGGGTTGCGCATGGTTCAAAAATTGGATGCCCCGGACAACGGTAAAATCTACATGGATACAACGTTGCGCGTTGGCGCCGGTTTAGCCGATCCCGCATTGGCCGTGTATGCGTCCAAATTAAAACACCTTTGATCCGCAATCCGGATTGACTTGAATCAACCTTTTTTCTAAACACACACAATTTTTGACACATGGCATGTGATGTTGTAGCAATCAATTCCGGCGGTTCCTGCATTGATGCGGAAGGCGGGATAACACATTCTTATGTTGTTTCGCTCGAATATATTACCGCGGTAACTGCAACCGGCAACGTAATTTCCGCCATTACGATGGGGACGCCAAACAAATGGATGCGGTTAGATTATGATAAAGACGGAACCGCATTTTTCAACCAAACCGGGCAACGCAACGGCCGCCGTTTGTCTTATCTTCAACAGGCGTTTTTGAAATTCGCCGGGTACGATGAAACGTATGGTGTTGCTGCAAACACGTTCGGGAAATGTTGCCAACTGGTATTCATCCACGTTTTGACCAACGGGAAACGGGTTGTGCAGGGCATCGAATTGGATACGACCGCAACCGGCAATTTCACCGCAACCAAAATTGCCGATACCAAAGCAACGCCAAATTTGATGACCGACACATCCGAAAATGAAGCGCGGTTGGAATTCAACATTGAAGGAACGGCAAAAAGTACATCCCCGTTCACAACGTTGACGGATTCCGCAATTGAGGCGTTGTAAAATTGAACCGCAAACATTCAAAATCGGATTCATGGAATATCGAATCAAACCCGAATATTTGGAGAAATACCCCGTTTTGGTGACAACGGTTCCGTTGCCCGGGGGCGGTGTGAAATCCATTTCATTGACGGGGAAATCCGTTGTGGTTGAGAAATCGGCAACCGCTAAATCACCGCCGGAACGGATCGTGATTCCAGCGGCAACCGCCAAAGAAATGGAAGCAGTACACCGGGCCGGGCATCCGTTCACGGAAGCATTTGAACCGGAACCGGAATTGAAAACGGGCAAACCAAAAAATGACTAATTTTTCCGCCAATGGCAACCGACAATTGTTGTGATGATCCGAAATCCCCAATGCACAATTTCCGCAAAGGACGGCGGAAAATTGGGATTGAATTGATGGATTTTCCAAATCCCATACCGGCCGAAATTACGGATACGGATGATTTGTCAAAGTTGTTGGAAAAATGGAAATTCGTTCCATACGCCGGAATGAACAAACACACGGGGCATTCACTTTTGTTGTGGTATTTGATGCTGGCAAAGTTATCCCCTACACATGGCGCATGTATTAGAAAGCGGATTCAATATGCCATTGGCGGAAAAGTCATTTTTGCCCGATCAACTGACCCGGATTTTGAAATTGGCGAAGATCGGCAAGAAATGAGCATTGCGGAAAAAACACGATACCGCGAAGCAATCAAAACGTTCATTGAATTTGATGGTGGAATCCGGCGGATCATCAGGCGGGCGGGTTGGCAATTTGAAACCAACGGCAACGCATTTGTTGAATTGTCGGTTGCCCGGGTATTGGATCAGGTGCGTTTTAACATTCGATTGCATCCAACAACCAACGTGATGTTCCGCAAAACGGATGCCGGTGAACCCCGGGCCGTTGGGATTTCACCGATTTGGACGGAAGCGTATTTGAGAAAAAACCCGCCGCGGTTTTTGCCGGTGACAGAAAATTTTGATGCGCCGGTTTGGATTACTGAAAACGGGGTGAACAAAACCGTGTTCCATTTGAAAGCGGGTTCAAATACATGGTATGGCCGCCCGCAATCAGAATCAGCGGATTTGTACAAATACCGCGAAGTTCAGGACGCATTGTATTTGGTGAAACAATCGGCCGCTAATTTTGTGGGCCAATTGATCATTGAAATTGAAGATGATGACCCGGAAACGGCGCCCGCAACCAATGAAACGGAAGCGGCGGAAGCGGGGTTTAATTCCTTTGCGGATCGGATGGAACAAAATTTCACCCAAAAAGGGGATGACCCACAATCCGTTTTGGTTACATCCCGCCCGTATGGATCACGGCCAATGTTGGTTCATCAGGTGAAACCAAACACCAATCAGGATTGGTACAAAGTGACCGGGGAAATTTCTGAATTGAAGATATTGCGGGCGCATTCATGCACATTGCGTTTCATGGGGTTTGAAGCTGCAAACGGATTTGCAACGGATGTTTTTGTTGGTGATTACGTCATGAACATGGAACCGGTGATCAATGCGTTTCGTGAAGAAATCACAACGTTTTTCAACAGTATTTTGAACGTGTGTTGGCGGGTGATTGGGAATGATGAATTTGTCAACTTTGCAATTGATTTTGCATCACCTATCCAATCCGCAATTGAACAATACAAAACGGCATCAGCACAACCGCAACAACCCGATCCGCAACAACCCGATCCGCAACAATCGAATCAACCGCAACCGCAAAACACGCCGGGGCCGTCACCCGGGGGACAATAATTGGTAAAAATGGAAACCATCATCACCGCATGGGAAGTGATCAATTTTTCACCGGCCGGAAGGGACTACCCACAACGGCCGGTGTGTGATGCCATTTTCAGGGAAGAAACAGATTTTTTTTACACTTGTTTGGGTTCAACTTTTTATGGGTATTTGAAAACGCATTTGACCGTTTATGACCCGGAAACAACATTTGAATACAACCCGGGGACGGCATATTCAACAGGAAACATTGTGATCCGCAACGGGTGTTTGTTTGTCTCAAAAGGAAACAGCAACACAACCGATCCGGCAAACGATAAAATCAACGCATGGGATTGGTTGCCAAAATTTGATGTTGATTGCGCAAATGAATTTTGGGAGCGTTTTTTGCGGCAAATTTTGGCATATCGGATTTACATGTCAACGTTGAATTTCACAACGCAACGATCCGGGGCCGGCGGTGTTGTTGTCATGATGGGTGATCAGTCGGGAATGAGGGCGGCCAACAAAGGGGAAATATCAGACACCAAAAAAGCATTGTTGCACCAAATAGACATGTCAACCAAAAACATGCACCGTTGGTTGATCGACAAAAAGAATGACACCACATGTTCATTGCCCGTTTCGGATGCGTTGAATTGTGATTTTTGGTGCATGAAAACGAAAAGCAAAAACCGCCGTTGGGCGTTTAAACATTGAAATGGGGATCATTGAAGAAATAAAACGCATTGCAGCCGGGGCCGTGATTGTTCGTGAATCCATTGACCCGATCACCGAGGAAAATCGAATGAGCATTTGCCGGGGATGTGATAAAGCAGATTTGGCAAATGACAAGTGTTTGCAATGCGGGTGTTTTTTAAGCCTAAAAACGGCCGCAAAAACAAATTGGCGGCCGTCAAAAAATCGAAATGAAATCACCCATTGCCCGTTGGGGAAATGGAGTGACAAAGAAGTTGCAAACGCATACCGGACATTGGACGGGCTGCCAATTTTACAATAATTAAAACACAAACCACATGTTTCGTAAAATCTTGAATCCGGGGCAAAATGCCAAAAACACGGTAAAGCTGTATGCAAACGAATCCGGTTGTTGTTCCGATGGGCAATTGCCACAATGTATGTATGATGTTACCATCCCAACGGCAAACGCCGTGAATTCCATCACTTTCAAAGATGCGACAGGGGCCAACAAAACGGTGACATTTTCACCGGCCGTCACGGGCGCAACCGATGTCAAAGCGGCAATCAAAGCGGCAATTTTGGCGGAAGGTTTTGAAAATGATTCGGACGTTGTGCAAGGCGTTACATCGGAGACATCCGGGGCCAATACCATTTACCACATCACCGGGGAATTGGTGATTGTTTCGATGGTACACAACACATCCACATCCGTCAGCGCAACAAACAAATGCACCCGTGTTGCCAACTGCCAATATGCCTATGCAGATTGGAACGCGACAACCGACACATTGACCATAAACGGGGTTGCGGAATCTTTGGGAACCGTTACCCCGGGAACAACGGCGGCATCTGCCGTGAAAAACGCCATTGAAACGGCATTGGACAACCAAAGCGTTGTTTACAAATTGGTGACGGTAACAACGACCGGTTCCGGCGGTTCTACGTTGTATCAAATCACGATCACCGGGATTGTTTCAACAACGGTGTTATCCCTTGAAAGTATTGAATTTACACGTTCCGCATGTTCCGCGGATTATGTTGAATAAAATTTTGATCCCGCATTTGTCCCCCCCCCCTATTCGCGCCCGCCCGTTCCTTTGGGCGGGCGTTTTTTTTAAAACAACATGATGAAAAGCGGATCACTTTTTTTCGGATTTTTTTTGTGGGCGACATTGGCGTTTGGCCAAACCCCAACGTTCACATTTGAATGTTTTTGCGGGTATTTGACGGCCGCGGATTCAAATTGTGACATTTGTACAAACATCATTCAATCCCGTTTTTTCAAAGGAATTTTGATCAGGAAAGAGGGCGCCGTTTATCGGTGGATTGAACAACCCTACACCGTCAAATTTTCCGGGGATGTTGCAACGTTCGTTGAATTGATCCCCAATCCGGAACAAATCCGGATCAACCGATTGGAAACACCGTATGGCACTTTGGATTCATTCAAAAGTGAAATATCATGCCCGTGTGCGGGTGCGGACATTTCGATTGCGGTTGATACGCCAATCATCGGTGATGGAACACCGGGCAACCCAATCACAATTGGGCAATTCGGGGCGGATACATTGATGTTTTTGAAATGGAGCGGTTCCCATTGGTTGCCCGCCCGGGTGACAATGGATGATATTGTTGTGAATTTGCCATATTTCAAAAATGATGATTCGGCAATCACCGGCGGGTTGCTTTTGGGTGATGTTTATTTGTTGGATACCGCCAACACATACGCATTGCCAACCGGACTTTTTAAAGTTGTGCAGGGATGCGGGGTGACATGCGCCGTTGCCCTAAAATATTTTATCAATGATCCGGCGGCAATATCATCAGGGGTTCCGGTTGGGTTCCAATATCTTTTGGATGAACAAAACAAATTCGGGTTGTGGGTTGGTTTTGTCAAATTGGTGACGGGCAATTCCATCATCCCGGATGGAACATTGGCGTGTGATACAACCGCACAATATTTCATCAATGACCCGGCGGCAATCACCGGGGGGTTGGTGACGGGTGAATTGTACGCAATGGCATCCGCCAACACATACGGATCACCCGTTGGAGTTGAACGGGCCGTTTCATCTATTTCATCAACATCAGCCGATCCGCCAAAATGTTGTGATGAAACCGAATATTTGAAATTTTTTCAAAATGATTCAGCCGCAACAACGGGCGGGTTGATTGCTGGCAATTGGTATTATTTGAGCGAAACCAACACATTGGGATTCCCATACGGGACAAAAAAACAGGTTCAATGAAAAAAATAAAAATTCTTTTGTTTGCAATCATCGGGTTGATCCCGGGGTTGACCAATGCCCAAACGATTGTAAAAGGTTCCGGCATTGTTTACACAAACGGGATTCCATCACATTCCGTTTTGACGGGATCGGATGCGGAAATTGCCATTGATACCGCAACCGGTTTGTGGTATGAATACCAACGCGACAACACCGCATGGGGGGCCGCCGGATTCCGAATTCAGAAATTGACCGGATGTGTTGCGCCAACAGGAACCCCGGGGGACAAAGAATCAGAAATTGTTTTGAATGATTGTGATTCCCTTTACAGATTCCGCGGCGGTTCATGGTATCACCTAAATTCCGCCGGTAGTTGGATAATTAGTGACGGAACCGACAATGAAAACATGGCCGGGCAAACATTGACCGTCACGGGCGCCGGAATTGCCGTTGCGGATTATGTGACCGGAACAAACACATTGACCATCACGGCAACGGAAGTTGATGGGAGTGTGACCAATGAAGGAACGTTGACCGTTGGTGTTGGCGGGGGCAATTCGTCAACGATTATTTCCAACACATCAGGATCAACAGCGGTGACAATTTCGGGGGGAACGGGTGTAACGGTAACGGAATCCGGATCAACGATCACAATTGCCGCAACGGAAGTTGATGGGAGCGTGACCAATGAAGGAACGTTGGGTGTTGGGGCCGGTGGTGCAACATCATCCGTGATCACATCGAACACATCAGGGGCAACGGGGGTGACGGTGAATGCGGCCGGGATCATCACGATTTCTGAAACGACATCGGCCAACGGCGGTTCCATCACATTGACCGGAACGGAAGTTGATGGGAGCGTTTCCAATGAGGGATCGTTGACAGTTGGCGCCGGCACGGGTTCAACATCGGTGATCACATCGAACACATCCGGATCAACGGACGTGACGTTGACGGCGGCCGGGATTCTGGCAATTTCGGAAGTTGGCAACACCATCACATTGACGGCAACGGAAGTTGATGGGAGTGTGACCAATGAGGGATCGTTGACGGTTGCCGCGGGCGGCGCCAATGATTCACAAATCACATCGAACACATCCGGATCAACCGCGGTGACAATTGCCGGGGGAACCAACGTGACGGTGACGGAATCCGGATCAACGATCACAATTGCCGCA
>Ga0268298_10002578_pt1 | contig 19664 bp, 15 predicted proteins | sample WWTPWeurt_MetaG_FD_194462 | JGI IMG/M metagenome (GOLD analysis project Ga0268298, IMG submission 194462) | Activated sludge microbial communities from WWTP in Nijmegen, Gelderland, Netherland - WWTP Weurt | ecosystem: Engineered > WWTP > Aerobic digester > Activated sludge | place...
CCCCCCCCCCCCGAAGCACGAGGCGATCACCCTGTTCGTGAACGGAGAGCCGGAGTCGGCCAAGCCGATCCTGCGTGACCTGGTCAACGCCACGGTCGGACTCGAGACGCTGGCCGAAGAAATCCACAAGCCCGCGGAGAGCCTGCACCGAATGCTGTCGAAATCGGGCAATCCGACCATGAGCAACATCTCGGCGGTCTTTGCGGCAATCAAACGGGCGCTGAAGGTCGAGGTACACACTTGCGCGGTGATGACCTGAGGACGTGCGGTTTGCCTACCGGTTTCCTGACGAGCATTGTCCGGATACGCCAAGGCGGACCGGCCTCCAGGAACTGGACAGCGTGCGTCGTTTGTACTAACGTTGCGTCAGCTGTTCAAACAATAGAGGCGCCGCCGTGACTGCCATCGTTCCTTCGCGTGCCGCCCGTTCCGCCCGACTCGGTTTGCGCGCCACGCCCGTACAGGAGGCTGTGCTGCGACGTGCGGCCGAGGTGGCCCACAAGTCGCTCACTGACTTCATCCTCGACAGCGCCTGCCTCGCTGCCGAGCAGACCCTGCTGAATCAGCGCCTGTTCATGGTCTCGGGCAGTCAGTACCAGGCGCTGATGGATTTGCTGGAGCGCCCCGAGCAGGTCAACGAGGGCTTGCGTGACTTGTTCTCTCGCAAGGCGCCCTGGGACGCGAAGTGACGTTGCGGGCACCGGAGCCCGTTGGCGCACAACACCGCCTGGAAGGCTTCGACTGCGGCAAGCCGGCATTGAACGACTGGCTGCTGCGCCACGCTCGCCAGGCACAAGGCAGTGGCTCGGCCAAGACCTTCGTCGTTGCCGACGACGATGGCCGCGTCGCGGGCTACTTCAGCCCGACCGTGGGCCAGATCGATACGCTGGAGGCACCGGAGCGCCTTCGAAAGGGGATGGGGCAGTACCCGTTGCCGGTGGTGATCCTGGCGAGGCTGGCGGTGTCGGCGCAGGATCAGGGGCGAGGCATCGGCTTGGGTCTGCTGCAGGATGCGATTCGCCGCACGATGCTGATCGCCGAGCAGGCCGGGATCCGGGCCATGCTGACCCACCCCATCGATGAAGACGCGGCTCGGTTCTACATCCGGTTCGGGTTCGTCGCATCGCCGCTGCGTGAGCAGCAATTGCTGTTGCTCCTGAAGGACGCCCGTCGCTGGGTGCTCTGAACCATGGCCATTGAATCCCTGCCTGGGTCACCTTCCAGTTCAAATCGCCGGGGACCGCCGAGAGGTCCATGACCTCGTTCCTCGTCGGCAATCGCTCGACGCGGTGCGGAGGCTCTCCGCACAGCGGCCGTCGATTACTCCGGATTGGACGATCCATGGGCCTCGGAATCGCAGAGGTTTGATCTTAGTTTGATGAAACACTATAATAGTCATGGTTCATCAAACTAACGGTCAAACGTCCATGGATGTACCCGGCATTGCAGAGGCGGTTTCGGCCTTGCAAGCGATCCTCGCGGGAGCGCCGGCGGCCTCCCTGGAGACGTTCACGCTGGAGTTCAAGGAACCCAAGCCGTCCCGAAGCGAAACCGAGCGAATGGTCGCCGAGGCCATGGTCTGTTTCGCGAATTCCCGGGGCGGCGTTCTGGTTCTGGGCGTCAGCGACAAGACAGGTGGCCCGGCGGCGCTGGTCGGTGCCGGAGACATCGATCCGGACGAACTTCAGCGCCGTGTTCACCTGCTCACCCAACCCCCGCTCACCGTCGAGGTACGGCGACATCCCGAACACGCAGCGTTGCTGTTCGTATCGACTCCCCGGAGCCGGGAGGTGCATTCGGATACCCAGGGACGTGCCTACCGCAGGGTCGACACGGAGTGCCACCCGATGGGTCCACAGGAACTGTCGGCGCTTTACGACGAACGCAGAGGCGTCGATCCGCTGGGCGAACCGAGCGGTCGGTCGATCGCGGACGCTTCACCGCTCGCGGTCGAGACGGCACGCAAGATGCTCGCCCTGTACTCCGATCATCGGAAGGGCCTGTCGTCGGCGTCAACGAACGACATGTTGTCTGCGATCGGTGCGCTGGCGACGAGAGATCAATTCAATCGCGCCGGGGCGCTTCTCTTCTGCGAGTCGACCCCCAATGCGCCTCGGCTCGAGTACATCGTCTACCAGTACAAGAACACGCCCGGTGGCGAACCCCGCTCAGTGGATCGACTCGCGGCACCCTTGCTGCTTGCCTTCGACAAGGCGATGTCGCTCATCCAGAATCGTTCCTCTTCGCAGAGGATCACGCTGCCGAATGGGCAGCAGATCGCGATCGAGGACTTTCCGCTCGTGGCCGTACGGGAATCGCTGTCGAACGCGATATGCCACCGCGACTACAAGACGACCGAGCCAGTGATGATCGAGCACTCCCCGACAGTGCTTGGCATCACGTCGCCCGGCTCACTGCCACCGGGCGTTACACCTCAGAACATCATTACGACGCCGTCGCGAACACGCAATCCCGCGCTCCTGCGAATCGTTCGTACCCTGGGCATCGCCGAAGAACTCGGGAGTGGCATCGACCGAATGGTTCGCGCGATGGTGGGTACGGGGCGCCAGATTCCGGAGATCCAGGCGGACGCAACCAAGGTGCGCGTAAGCCTCGTCGGAGGTGCAGCAAATACGAACCTCGTCCGCTTCGTGGCGCAATTGCCCGAGGTCGAGCGCGAGGACACCGACACGATGCTGATACTCGCCTATCTGTGCAGCAAGAAGACAGTCACGGCGTCCATCGTTGCTCCGGTCATCCAGAAGTCCGAGGCCGAGGCACTGAGCGTCCTGCGGCGGATTGCTGCGGACGACGTCGAACTGCTCGAGCCTACGCGCCAGTCGCGAAAATTGGCATCACCGACCTACCGTCTGCGCAATGCTGTGCTCGCGCAGCTCGGATCCGCGGTTACCTATGACCGAAAGACGATCGACGATACGGACAGGAAGATCATCGCGCACTTGCGCGAGTACAAGCAGATCACGAACAAGACTGTCCAGAACGTTTTCGACGTGGACGTGTTCCGTGCCCGGAATATTCTGGCGAGCCTCAACCAACGCGAGATCATTGTCCGGATCAGCGACGTTACGAGAGGCCCGAACGTCGTCTGGGGGCAGGGCCCGAAGTTTCCGCCGACCAGAGTCCGCCGCCATGCCAAGAAGCCGGAGAGCCAATCATGAAGGGTCAGTGGCGCACCTACTTACTGGACGATCTGCTCGTTGGATGGGGCCACAATGATGTGGTCGTGATGACCTGATCGCCCTGCAGGCAGAGAACACCCCCCTGATCGCGCTGCTCGATTCATCCGGCGCTGTTGCGAATGCAAGACAAGCGGCAACGAGGCCGCCGCGCCGTGAGGTACCTGCCGGGTAACTCTGACGCAGTGAGATGAAGCGCGGGGTATTTGCGGGGGTATCGGCCGAACGCGAACGTCCCCCACAACCCCAAGACCCAGCGATCACGCGCCTCCCCGCCCCCGGTTCGATTCCCGCCGGCTCCACCATCAAGCGAAACGGGCTGCCCCGAAAGGGGTGGCCCGTTTCGCTTGACGCTGCGCCCGTCGAGGGAATCGATTCCGCGTCCGGCACGGACGCGGGGCGTGCCCGGGGTTTCGGCGAGCACTGCTCGCCGCCGGGCGCGCGCGCCGGGCCTGCAGGCCCGGCGCCGGGAGATTCCCGCCCGCGCGGAACGTCGCGGCGGCCCGGCGCGACGTTCGGCATGCGCACGAATGGGATCGAGCCCGAATTCTGTCCCTGATGTTCGTGCCCTGCCGCCTCGCGGTCGCTCGAATGCTGCCGATCAGGGGGATACGCAGCTGAAGCTGGCGGCGCTGTTCACGTCGCCCGCCCCCTTGTACCTCGGATAGGTCGGATACTCGCACAGCGGGCGCGAACGTCCGGCGGTGGCGGCTGCGCCATCGACAGTCACCTGTCCGACCGGCGCGGTGTCCTTCTCGACCCACGCCTCGAGCGCCGACAGCGAGTCCCACTTCGACAGGAAGTCGCCGCCGCCGTGGCCGAATCCCGGCACCACGTAGTACTTGACGAAGCTGCCCACGTTCGCGCCATACCGTGCGGCGACCTGGTTGTAGTAGGCGGTCGTCATCGACGGCGGCACCAGCATGTCGGTCGTGCCCTGCACCATCAGGAGCTTTCCGCCGCGCGCCTTGAACGTGTCGATGTTGGGATTCGACGAGTCGAAGATGCGCGACATCTCCTCGACCTTCGGACGCCACGCGAGGTAGTCGAATCCGTCGGACGACGCGTTCGAGTCCTTGTAGAAGAAGTACTTGATCGTGCCGTCGAAGAATCCGTAGTAGCCCGTCGCAGTGCCCACGCCCGTCGAGTCGAGAAAGGCCCCGACGTCGCCGCCCTGGTAGATCGGGTACGGCCCTGCGCTCGTGATGCCGTTGGCCATCGGGAAGGCGAAGTCCATCGCAGACGCCGCGGTCTGGAGCGTCCTGATCTGCGGGTCCGACAGGCAGGTCTCGCCGGTGTCCGCGCCGCCGGCGCAGCGCAGGGCACCGACGCTGAACGTATGCAGGCACGCGTTCGTATTGCCGATCAGGCCGTCGGCGGCACCGTCGAGCGCGTCGCACGCCTCGAGGACCTTCTTCTTCAGAAACGCCTGCTTCGCGGGGTTCAGGTAGCCGCCGGGCGAACGGTAGGCCGCCTGCCAGATCCGGTACCAGGAGAGCACGAGCGACTGGTTCTGCTGCGCGGGGTAGTACGCGATGACGCCGTCGTAGTCGTTGCCGTATCGCTGCGCTGCGTTCAGCCCCTCCTGGCCGCCCTTCGAGCCGCCCTGGTAGTAGACCTTCCAGGGGTCCGCCTTGTAGTACGTCTTCACGAGCGAGAGCATCGCGTCGCGCGTGCGCTTGACCGACTCGTTGCCGTAGTTCGCTGCGGCCTGGTCGTTCGAGAAGAACGTGCCTCCGGGCGTCTGGTGGCCCGAGTCGCCGCCGAACGTCGCGTAGCCCTTAGTGAGCGGCGTCGGTCCTGCGGTCGGCGCATTGCTGACGACCGCCAGGCCGGTGATGACTGACCCGTTGAATCCGCCGCCGCCGAACTGCAGCGCCTTGACGTTCCAGGTGCTCGGCAGATTCAGCTCGAACCTGATCGACGGGTCCGCCGAATTCGCCGCGAGGATCTCGCCGAGCACCTTGCAGTACTCCTGCTCGCCGGTCGTCGCGTTCGCCGCGACGACTTCGGCGGACGCGACCTTGGCGCCCTGCGTCGGCAGGCCGATCGAGCTGGCCGGCACCGTGCTCCCGGCCAGCTGGGCGCATCGTGCCCCGGCGTCGGTGACCTTGACGGCGGCAGGCGCGACTGGTGTCGCCGGACTGGACGAACCCGAGTCCGAGCTTGCGCAGCCAGCCAGCGCGAAGACGCTCGCGACGGCGAGCGCGAACGGTACCGGCCGCGTAAGGCCGTCGCTGAAACGATGAATCTCGATCACCTTGTCTCCTTTGGTCTGATTGGACGTATGCTCGCGATCGCCACCGATCGCGGGCAGACGGCCCACGATAGTGGCCGGGCCATCGCGCGGGATCGTCGATTCCGACGAGGTGCCGGGCCCGGATACATTCGATCCTTGGCGAATCGACCATGCGGCCTCGCGGCACCCGGACCACTCCGACACCGGCGAGGCAGGACGCGCAGCGACCGATCGCCGGGAAGACAACGGACTTGGAGAAGGATAAGTTTCAATGACCACGAGAAGGACCCTCATGCGGTCGCTTGCGGCGATCGCGACAGGCCCGCTGGGCAGGAGACTGACCGCGGCCGGCGGCGTGCTGGCGCCGTCGCTTTGGCACGCGAACGCTCGCGCGCAGGCCACCGGCTACCCGAACCGGCCGGTGCGCATCGTCGTGCCCTACCCCGCCGGCGGCGGCACCGACAACATCGCGCGCATGCTCGCCACGCGCCTGAACGAGGCCTGGGGGCAGCCGATCGTCGTCGAGAACCGGGTCGGTGCGAGCGGGATCATCGGCAACGACGCGATCGCCAAGGCACCCGCCGACGGCTACACGCTGCTGCTCGGAATCACGACGCTGATCCAGATGCCGTTCCTGCAGGCGAAGCTGCCGTACGACGCGTTCAAGGACTTCGCGCCGGTGAGCCAGCTCGCGCTTTCGGCGGACCTGTTCGCGGTCCCGACATCGAGCCCGTTCCAGAGCCTGAAGGACTTCGTCGACCACGCGCGAGCGCGCAAGGGCACGGTGAACTATGGCTCGTACGGCAACGGCACGTCGTCGCACGTGCACGGCGAGATGCTCAGCGCACAGGCGAATCTCGGGCTCGTGCACGTGCCGTTCAAGGGTGGCGCACCGCTGATGACGGATCTGCTCGGCGGGCAGCTGAACTCGGCGTTCGTCGACCTGAGCTCGGCGCGCGCGCACCTGAAGTCCGGCAAGATGCGGGTGCTCGCGATCACCGGCGAGCGCCGCTTCAAGCTGCTGCCTGAGGTGCCGACGTTCACCGAACTCGGCTACAAGGAATTCGAGCCGTACGGCTGGTTCGCGATGCTCGCGCCGGCGGGCACGCCTGCCGACATCGTCGCCAGAGTCTCGACCGAGGTCGGGCGCATCATCCGACTGCCCGAGATCACGGCGCGGATCGAAGACATGGGGCTGCAGGCAGTCGGCAACAGCCCTGCGGAGTTCCAGTCGATGATGCGGCGCGACCACGCGATCTGGGGCAAGGTGATCAGGGACGCGAATATCAGGCTCGACTGAGGTCGGGGCGGTCTGCCGCCGCCTCGTCGTACTGCCGCATCAGTTCCCGCTTGAAGAGCTTGCCGGCGTCGTTGCGCGGCGGCGCCGCGACGAAGTCCACGCTGCGCGGGCACTTCAGGTGGGCGATGTGCGCGCGGCACCGGGCGATCAGTTTCTCGGCGAGCGCCGTTCCGGCACGGCCCGGATCGTCGAGCTCGACGACGGCCTCGACCTCTTGCCCGAATCCCGCGTTCGGCGCGCCGATCACCGCGACGTCGGCGACGCCGGGGTACGTCGCAAGGAGGTTCTCGACTTCCTGAGGGTAGATGTTCACGCCGCCCGAGATGATCAGGTCGGTTCGCCGGCCCGAGAAGAACAGGCAGGCGCGAAGCACAGGCCGCAACGACGCGCGGCCCACGAGATCGCCAGGGCGTCGTCCCGGTTCTCCAGGAGTGCCGAGAAGACCTCGCCTTCCTCGAGCCCGACGTCGAGCAGCCAGCGCGCGAACCGGGTCGCACGTGCGTCGAGCTCGCGATAGGTCAGTGTCCGGACCGTCGAGCCGTCGATCATGCGGACCGCCGGCTTGTCGGGGCAGTTCCGGGCCCGTTGGGCCAGACGGTCCGGAAGCGGCGAGGCATTCATGAGCGAGGTCTCGTGTGCGGTGGCGGATTCGACGCCTGCCGAGCGTTCCGGGAGCACTCCAATCGCGACTGTCGCGCAGCGCAGATCGTCGGTTACGACGAGTCGCCCCGTGCGCGGGGGGTGGATGCTCTGGATTCGAACCTACAATCAGGAGACATCCCTTGAGACCGCTCTCACTCAACGCGTGGGGCGTGACCCCCCTGTTCCTGGCGGCGCTCCTCGCCGCGTGCGGCGACGGCAGCCCGAAGGATCCGGCATCGATCACGCTGCTGGGCAATCGCGCGGACCTGGTCAGCGACGGCGACGCGCTGGCCGAAATCCGCCTGCCCAAGAGCGCCGACGCGGCATCATTGAAAGTCACGCTCAACGGCAAGGACGCGACCACGTCGTTTTCGGCGCAACCGGACGGGCGACTGCTCGGCCTGCTGACCGGACTTCCCGTGGGCAAGAGCACTGTCGAGGTCAGCGCGACCGGCGCGCGCGCAGTCCAGCTGGTGGTCACGAACGCCGAGCGCGGGGGCCCGGTCCTGTCCGGCCCGCAGCCGATCCCGTTCTTCTGTGCGACGGTCACACCGCAGGCCGCGACGGCGACGACGCCTGCCACGGTCGGCAGCGGGCTGACGACCGAGGCGGTCGACGCCCGGTGCAACATCGCCACCGAGTACAAGCTCTACTATCGGACGACGACTGCGGGGTGCCAGATGGTGCTTCCCGATCCGAGTCCTCCGGCGACGCCTCCGACGAGTCCCTGCTTCAAGCCCTATACCGCGTCGGCGTCGACGCCCGCGGACATGGCGACGACGACCACCGACACCGGTCTGACCGTGCCGTACATCGTCCGCGTCGAGCGCGGCACGATGAATCGCGGCATCTACGACATCGCCGTGCTCTTCGACCCGGCCAAGCCCTGGACGACCGGCGTGCAGAAGCAGGCCACGTGGAACGGCAAGGTCAACTACCTGCTGGGCGCGTCGGGCGGACAACCGCGCCGGCAGCTGCGCTCGACGATGAGCTGGACCCACGACGACTCGCTGTCGCGCGGCTGGCTCGTCGCCGTCAACAGCATGAGCGACGCGTCGACGAACAACAACCGCGTCACGGTCGCCGAGACTGTAATGATGATGAAGGAGCGCGTCATCGATCGCTATGGCCCGGTCAAGTTCACGATGGCCACGGGCTGCTCGGGCGGCTCGATCTCGGCAAATGCCACGAATTCGCTCAACCCGGGGCTGTTCGACGGCGCGATCGTGTCCTGCACGCTGCTCGACTACGACACGTCGCACATCGAGAACTACGAGTGCAGCCTGCTCGTCGAGATGTACGACGGGACCCCGTGGAAGAACGCGATGGCCGCCGCCGGCTACACGCAGGCGCAGATCAATGCGAAGAAGGCGGCGATCAACGGCCACATGGACCACACGAGCTGCCAGGGCTGGTATAACAACTTCGGCCCGCAGCGCTACGTCGGCAACAACACGGCGCTGCGGCAGGTGCCGACCGCGAACCGCGAGACCGGCACCATCGTCTCGACGCCGCTGTCGCCCGCGACGAACAACTGCCAACTGCCCGCGGGCCTGGTCTGGGACCCGGTGACCAACCCGACCGGCGTGCGCTGCGGGGTGTGGGACTGGATGTCGTCGATCTTCGGCACGCTGGCCAGCGGCGGAGCGAACAGCACACGAGACAACACCGGCATGCAGTACGGCCTCAAGGCGCTGCGCTCCGGTGCGATCACCGCCGAGGAGTTCGTGCTCATGAACGAGAACGTCGGCGGCGTCTCGCGGGACGGCCTGATCGTTCCCGCCCGCACGGTCGCCGACGCACCCGCCCTCGACATCGCGTACCGTGTCGGCCTGATCGCTGCGCGCAACCTGGGCTCGGTCGCGATCATCGACCTGCGTGGCTTCGACGACTCGCAGACGCCACCCAACGCAATGACCGGTGTCTCGGGCCTGCACCAGATCTGGCGCAGCTTCGGCCTGCGCGAGCGGATGGACAAGGCCAACGGCGGGCATGCGAACCACGTGATGTGGCGTTATCCGACGGCGTACACGCCGAGCGCGGCGCTTTCCCTGCAGGCGCTTCTCGAGATGGACAAGTGGCTCACCGCGCTGAAGGCGGATACCAGCAACAAGTCGGTCGCGCAGAAGGTGATCGACTCGAAGCCAGCGACCGCGTTCGACTACTGCCTGCTGAGCACCGACAGCGCGCAGTCGACGAAGGTCACGGATACGGCGAAGTGCGACGCGGATCCGTATCTGGTCAGGCACGCGTCGCCGCGCCAGGTCGCCGGCGGTCCGCTGGCCGAGGACGTCTTGAAGTGCAGCCTCAAGCCGCTCGACGTCGCGGACTACGCACCGGCTGTCCTGTCGGCCGCGCAGGTCGCGCGGCTGCGCGCGGTGTTCCCCGACGGAGTCTGCGACTGGAGCAAGCCTGGCGTGGGGCAGCAGCCGACCGGGAATGCGCCGTTCTCGTTCGTCGGCGGCCCGGGCGGCGTCGCATTGCCCGAGGCGCCGACGGCCCGGTGACGGGCGTCAGCGGATGATGCCGAGGCGGCGGCCGATCGCCACCGCCTCGGTCCGGCTGCGCGTCCCCATCTTCGAGCTGATGTTCCGCAGGTGGGTGCGCACGGTGCTGTCGGATGCCTTCAGCTGCTGCACCATCGCGGCGTTCGAGTAGCCGTCGGCGGCCAGTTGGAGCACCTGCAGCTCCTTTCGCGTCAGCGCCTCGATCGGCGGGTGAGGCTCAGGCGCCTTCCCGGAATCCCGCGGCAGCGTGCCGAACGCAGCGAGCAGCTTCTTCAGATAGCCGTGCAAACGGGCGTCGCTGCGATTGCTCGGCACCTCCTGGTGCATCGCGTCGAGCCGCTCTACGATCCGGGCGACCTCGTGCCCTTCGTCTGCGATCACGCGAACAAATCCCTCCTGGGCCGCCTGCCGGACCGCGAGCGCCATCGCACTGGCCGCCCCCGCGGGGTTGCCGCTTCTCTGCAGCGCGAGGCTCTCGAGCACGCGCAGCCGCAACGCGCGCCGAAGGCGATGCTGTTCGACGCTTTCGGCGATCCACTGCCCGAGCAGCGGCAGCGTCGAAGCGGCGTCGCCGAAGTGCACCGTCCAGCGAACGCGGGCGAGCTCGTAGAAGTCGGTCTCGTTGGCGGGCAGCCTCTGCCGACGGATACGGTCCCAGACGTCTGGGTCGTTCGCGCGTTCCAGCTCCTCGCTCGAATCGGGCGCCCTGCCCTGGAGCAGCAGCAGATGAGCCCGCAGAAGGCGCGCGTTGCAGACGAGGCGCTGCATGCGGCGCCGATGGCCGAACGCCTCCAGCTCGGCGATCGACTCGTAGCTGCGTTCGACTTCTCCGCGGCTGAAGGCGATGGTCGTCCGGATCCGGTAGCCCAGGTTCACGTGGCCCGGCATGCCGACGTCGCGGGCCATCGGCAGGTAGACGTCGACCAGACGCTCCGCGGCCTCGAAATCGCCCGCCTCGTAGTGATTGCCGGCGAGCAGCAGGCCTGCCCAGGCACTCGCGCTCGAGTAGCTGTCGCCCGCGGCCTGGCTGGCCGCCACGGCGGCGCGGAAGTGTGACGTCGCCAGGCGAAGCCGCCCGCGTTGCAGGTCCTCCATCCCGAGCTGAGATTCCGAGTACATGCGGTGGAACGTCGCATCGCCCGATTGCCTCACGGCCTCGTCGATCAGCTCCCGTGCGCGCCGCGAATCGCCCATGACCGAGTACACGTGCGCCATGGCGTTGCGCAGCGCGTTGTCGGCGAAGGAGTTCCCGGTGGGCAGCAGCGCCAGGTTCCTGCGTCCGACGTCCAGGCCTTCGTCGTAACGGTCCTGCATGATCAGCATCAGCGGGCGCAGCGCATTGACGTGCGCACGCACGTAGGGGTTCTCGTCGGCCTCGCAGCGCGAGCCTTCGAGACGCGCCGTCGCGTCGACCGGGCCGCGCGTGAAGAGCATCGCCCAGATCGAGACCGCCTGGAGCGTCGGTTGTCCAATCATGACGTCGCCCGGGATCGCGTCGAACCAGCGGGCCAGCAGCCGCATGCGCCCCTCTTCGAGCAGGGACTGCGCGCTCGACTCGAGCAGGCGCATCGCCGTCGCGTGGTCTTCCGCGGCCAGTGCGTGGTCGATCGCTGGCACGATCCTTCGTTGCGATTCGTACCAGGCGCAGGCTCGGCGGTGCAGGTCCGCGGCCCGCGACGGATGACGCTCGACGAGCCGCGTTCGAAGGAAGTCGGCGAAAACCCGGTGATATCGCCACGCGGGGACGTCGGTCGGCAGCGCCATCGTGAAGAGATTCTGCTTCTCGAGCTGCGCCAGCATGGCCGTCGCGTCGACGTCGGGCATCAGCGCCCGGCATAGCGGGGCGTCGAGATGCCGCAGGATGCTCGAGCCGAGAAGGAAGTCCTGCACCGGCTGCGACTGGCGTGCGAACACTTCCTCCGAGAGGTATTCCGCGACGGCCTGGTCGGAGCCGAAGAGCCTGTCGACGAATTCGTCGCCAGCGTCCACGAGGGACGGACCGGCGAGCACCAGCGCGGTCACCCACCCCGCGGTGCGCAGGTGCAACTGTGCAATCGCGGCATCCGACAGTTCTGCACCCGACAGCCTGCGAAGCAGCAGCTTCACTTCGCTCGCGTCGAACCTCAGCGCCTCGCTGTCCAGTTCGAGCAGTTCGCCGTGCGCGCGCAGACGAGCGAGCGGAAGGTCCGGAAGCGTGCGGGTCCCGATGACGAGTCGCGAACCTCGCGGCAACGCGTCGACAATGCTGGCCACAAGGGCACCGACCGCGGATTCGCGGATGAGCTCGTAGTCGTCGAGAAAGATCGTGATCGGGTTTGCCCGCCCGCTGATCCACTCCAGGATGTCGATCGAGGTCGTGCCCGGACGCTCCTCCGACCCGATCGACAGAGCCGTGCGCAGGCTGACCAGGAACCGCACCGTGTCGTTGTCGGCCTGATCCAGGGTCAGCCAGGCGGACGCGCCGCCGCCGGCGCGTACCCGATCGGACATCTGGGCCATCAGCGTGGTCTTGCCGAATCCGGGCGCCGCTCGGAGCAGCAGCAAGCGCGCGCTCGTCGCGGCGTCGAAGCGTTCCAGCAATGGGGCTCGAACGATCTGGCCGGCCTGAAGGATGGGCGGTGTCAACTTGGCCGCGGGGACGAGTGAGCGTCTTGGTCCTTCGTGCGTCGAGGATGAGGGTTCCGAGGCTAAGGGTTCAGAGACCTTCGTCGATTCGTGCGTGGCTTGCTCGAGCACACGCAACGAAGGCGAGCGCGGTATCGGACGCGCCACCGAGCGATGCCGTCGATCGCCTCCATCCGAATCACTTCCGGTCCTCGCGGCCAACTCATCCGGACGCAAGACGAACTCCGACGAATCGGACAAGCGCGAGGTCGCCAAGTCGACGAAGGCCTGTGCTTGCGGCGCCAAAGCTTCGTGGGAGCTCCACGCGATGAGGAACCACTCGTCGTCGAAGAGATGATCGACGAGGATCGGAACCAGTCTGCCGGCGCGAACATGTTCTGCAATCGCAATCGCATCGAATTGGCCGACGCCTACGCCCGATATCACCGAATCGAGCACCACGCTCTCGTCGTTCGAGCAGAGTACGGGTGCGATGACAGGATGCTCGACCAGGTCCTTTCCGAACCTCAGTCGCCAGGGCGCGAATCTTCCAGTGGCCGGATCCTGAAGCGCGCACTGTCGAAGCCGCGACAGCTCGGCCGGCGAGGCGGGCAGGCCATGTCGCCTCGAGTATTCCGGCGACGCGCAGACGACTCGCTGCAGGGGAAACAACCGACGTTCGATCTCTCCAGCGCCCGCGGATCCGCCCGCTTGAAATCGAATGTTGGATTCGGAATCCGGTGGCCGACCGTGACGGTCATCGATGTGAACGACCGGCCGAACTGCCGGGTGGCGATCGGAGAACTCCGCGATCATCGGCCGGAGAACGCCCGCGAACGCCGACCGCGGACATGAGATTCGCAGCGTGCCCGAAAGGCCTCCCGGCGTGCTCCGGACCGATCCGAGCGCGTCGCGCAACGCTTGCAGCGCCGGCTTGGCGGAACTCAGCAGGCGCGAGCCCTCGTCGGTCAGCGTGATGACGCGGGTCGTCCGGCGAAAGAGCGTCACCCCCAGACGACGCTCGAGCTGGGCGAGTGCCTGGCTTGCTGCCTGGGGCGTTATCCCCTGTGCCGCAGCGGCTTTGCGGAGAGTCCCGCGCTCGGCCGCTTCGACGAACGTCGTGAGCGGGCGCAGATCATCCAGTGCCATGCGTGCCATGGGCGCCAATAATCCTGTGTTAGCTGATTATTTTCCGCCCATTATCATGCCACGACCTCCCATCAGCGACCTTCGACGCGGTGAGCGAGCGTCGCAACGGCGGTGTGTCGCCAGCACGATGAGCAACCGCGCATTTGAGATCGACACCCTGCCCGGGGATGCAGAATGCGCCAGCAACAGGACATCGACCCGGCGCTGGTGCGGCGGTCAGGCTGCAGATGAACGGCCGGACCGTCCGTCTTGAGCCTGTCGATGCCTTGATCGATAAGCGCGATAAAGCCGGTGGCAGGTTGGCCGGCCGTCAGCCCGCCCATGCAAGGCCCGGCCGAGACCATCAATCGGATGGATGTCCATAGCGTCCTTTCGGGATCGATTACTCCGGCTCGATGCCCGCCGCCTTCACGACCCTGGCCCACTTTGCGGTCTCGCTGCGCACGAATGCCGCCAGCTCCTCCGGCGTCGAGGACACGGCCTCGCCTCCACTCGCGCCGAAGTACTCCGCCGCGGCGGGGCTGTTCACGGTCTTCTGGATCAGCTGGCTCATCCGCTCGACGATGGGCCTGGGCGTCGCGGCAGGAAAGAACGCGGCGACCCACGCCGTCATCTCGTAGCCCGGCAATCCGCTCTCGGCCATCGTGGGCACGTCCTTGAAGAGCGGATGCCGCTTCGCGGTGGTCACCGCGACCGCGCGCAGCTTGCCCGACTGGATCAGGGACATGGCCGGCCCGATGTCGGAGATCATGAAGTCGATCTGATTTCCGACGAGATCGGTCAGTGCCAGCGGCACGCCCTTGTACGGCACGTGCAGCGCAGACGCTCCGCTCATCATCATGTAGAGCTCGCTGGAGATCCGCGTCGACGAACTGCCGCTGCCGAACGTCAGCTTGCCCTGCTTCTGCCTGGCCAGCGCCGTCAGGTCCGCGAGCGTGCGCACCGCACTGTTGGGCGGCACCACCAGCACGAGCCCGCTCTTGGCGATCAGCGAGACCGGGGCGAAGTCCCGGATGGGGTCGTACGGGAGCTTCTTGAACAGCGATGCGTTGGCCGCGTGAGTGGTGTTGGTCGTGATGAACAGCGTGTAGCCATCGGGCGGCGCACCTGCGGCGGCCGTGGCTGCGATGAACCCGCTGGCCCCGGGACGGTTCTCCACCACGACCGACTGCCCGGTCTGGGCGCTGACGTTCTGTGCGAGGTAGCGTGCGCTGTTGTCGGTGCCGCTGCCGGACGGAAACGGCACGAGCACGCGAATACCCTTGACCGGATAGTCGCCGGCGCTCGCCGCCCGCGCCCACGGGGGCGCTGCCGTGGACAGGCCGAGGGCGCCGAGCAGTCCGACGATGCGTCGCCGTTCGATTCGAGGGGTCATCACGTCTCCTTTCTTGCGGGGGGTACCTGCACGATGTCGTCGGCTGCGATGCCGATCGGTTCGAGGGTCCGGTCGGCTCGGCGGCGGCTCGCCGGGATCGCGACCGCCGGGTACCGTTCGGTCAGCGAGGCCGGCGGCGCGACGTCGCAATTCGCACGAGCGCAAGCGATCCGGCCCGGGCCGGCGGCCGTCAGCCATGCGGCGACGCCCGTGGCGTTCGAAGGAGTCGCTGGAGCTTGCCGACCGCGGTGCTCGGCGTGTCCCAGATCGGCACGCCGCAGGCTGCCCGGGCCCCCGGCGCGGCGGTGAGCATCGAGAACTGTCCGAACGCGAGCGCGGCGTAGCGCGGCGCGAGCTCGCGGCACGCGTCGACGACCTTTCCATCGTGGTCGGGCTCGTCGAAGGCGTCGGCGACGAAGTGGAAGTCCACCCGCGGCTCGATTCCCCGTGCGCGGCAGATCGCGTCGAGCTCGTCGCGCAGCGCGTCCATCGACGGACGAAAGGTCACGAGCACCGCGCAGCGCCCGTCGGTGTCGAGCAGCCGCTCGAACAGCGCCTCGTTGGGCGTGAGCACCGGAAACGGGTGCGCGCGTCTGACGCGCGCGATCGCCTGCGCGAACGCCGAGCACGTGAAGAGCACCGCGCGCGCGCGCGCCGCCGCACAGTACTCGCCGAGCAGCTCGAAGCGCCGGAACATCTCCGGGCTGTTCGCGCCGAGCCGCGCGGCGTCGGCAAAGATCGAGTCGTCGAGCAGGTGAACCGGGCGAGCCTCGGGCCACAGCGCGCGAAACGCGTCCTCGGCCGGCCCCATCGACATGCGCCCGGCGCTGACGAGGTAGATCCTGTTGGCGTCGTCGCTCACGGTTCGCTGCGGGTGACGCTCACTCGGGCCTGATGCCCGCGTCCCTGACGACCTTCACCGCGCGCGCCATCTCGGACTTGAGCAGTGCGGCCAGCTCGTCCGGCCCGCCCACCATCGGGTCGAAGCCGTTGGCCTGGATGCGCCGCACGACGTCCGGCTGCACGAGCAGCGCCCGGATCTCGGCGTCGAGCTTCGCGACGATCGCGCGCGCGACGCCAGCCGGCGCGAACACGCCGACCCAGGCCGAGTACTCGAATCCGGGCAGGCCCGACTCCGCGACGCTCGGCAGCTCGGGGGCATCGGCGAGCCGCCCCGGGCTGGTGACGCCGAGCGAGCGCAGCTTGCCCGAGCGGATATGCGGCAGCGCCGTGCCGACCGGCTCGCAGACGAACTGGATCTGGCCGGCGAGCAGGTCGGCGAGCGCCTGCGGGGAGCTCTTGTAGTTCACCATCGCGAGGTTCGCGCCGGCCATGCTCTTGAACATCTCGGCGCAGATCTTCGAGCCGCTCGTGGCGGTTCCGTAGAAGAGCTCGCCGGGCCTGGACTTCGCGAGCGCGACGAATTCCGGCAGGTTGCGCGCCGGCACGGACGGGTGCACGACCAGGACGTTGAACGCGTTCTTGAACGCCATCGAGACGGGCGCGAAGTCCGCCACGGGGTCGAACGGCAGCTTCGCCCGCAGGCTGTAGTTCGCCGCGAGCGTGGTGCTCGACCCGAGCACCAGCGTGTAGCCGTCCGGGGCCGCCTTGGCCGCCGCATCCACGCCGATGATCCCTTCCGCGCCCGGGCGGTTCTCGACCACCACCGACTGGCCGAGCCGCTCGCCGAGCTTCTCGGCGAGCACGCGCGCGTTGAGGTCGGTGGCGCCGCCCGCGCCGAGCGGCACGATCAGCTTGATCGGGCGCGACGGGTAGGCCTGCGCCGCCGCGGGCGGCGGCGCCGCCAGCAGCAGCGCGGCGAGGGCGCACAGCACCCGGCCGACGTGATCTCTCGTCATTCGTCTCCTCCCTCCCCGGTCCCGCGCGCCGGCGCGCGTCGCGCAGCCCGATGCTAGGCCGGCCGTGCGAAGGCGTCCAGTCGACGCGTCGCGTCGACGTTTCGCCCGTCGATCAGACGGCCGCGGTGCCTCCGCCGTCGACGGCGATCGCGGTGCCGTTGACGTGGCGCGCGCCTTCGCCCGCGAGCCAGGCCACCGCCTCGGCGACGTCCTGCGGCTCCCCGATCCGATCCCACCCGGCCGCGGAGGCGCCGAGCGCCTGGTTGCCGCGCTGGACCGCGTCGGCCCGCTCGGAGCGGATCGGCCCCGGCAGGACCGTGTTGGCGCGGATGCCGCGGGTTCGGTAGCTCTCCGCGACGCCCTTGGTCAGCAGCGTGACGGCCGCGTTCGCGCTGCCGCCGGCCAGGTGCGCGGCCGAAGGCTGCCGGCCCCCGCGACCCGAGAGGTTGATGATGCAGCCGCCGCCGCCCGCGATCATGTGGGGGAGCGCCGCGCGCATCGTGCGCGCGTACGTGAGCAGCTTCGCGTCGAGCACCGCGAGCCAGTCGTCGTCGGTGAGCGACAGGAAGTCCTTCGCGACGCCGACCGCCGTCGAGTTCACGAGGACGGCGATCCGCGCCCGATCGTCGACGCGCACGCCGCGGGGGCGGTGACCGGCGCGCGGCACCGGCGTCGCGACTTCCGGGACCGCACCGACCGCTCAGGTCACCGGCAGGTTCAGCGCCTGCACCTCCCGGATCCACACCGGACCGTCTTCGCGCCACACGCGCAGCGCCTCGGCACGCCCCATGATGAGGTCGGTGATGCCCATCGATTCGCGCATCGCGCGGGCGCGCGCGGTGTCGTTGGCCTCGACCGCGAAGCGGCCGAGGAGGTCGAGCACCGGGACCGGCACCGCCGAGGGCGCGACCATCGGGATCGACGACTCGAGCTTCGACACCGGCCCTGCGAATCCCTGCTCGATCATCGTCGGCACCTCGGGCATGCGCGGCGAGCGCACGCGCCCGGTGACGCCGATCGGGCGCAGGCCCTTGTCGCGCACCTTGGCGAACGCCTGGTAGCTGCCGATCGACACGTCGAGCTGCCCCGCGGCCATGTCGACCCACATCGGCACCTCGCCCTTGTAGTGGATCAGCTCGAACTTGCAGCCGTGCTCGCGGTTCCAGGTCTCGGCCAGGATCTGCTGGTACGAGCCGGTCACGTAGTTGCCCATCGTGGTCCGCTGCCGGCGCGCGCGCTCGATCATGCCGCGGAAGTCACGGATGCCGCTCGCCTCGGTCGCGGCGAGCGCGAGCGGGCCGGTCGGGAAGATCGCGATCGGCGCGATGTCGCGGTCGAGGTCGTACGGGAGCTTGCGGTTCATCACGCGGGCCTGGAAGAACATCCCGGTCGAGCCGAACAGGATCGTGTAGCCGTCGGCGGGCGACTTCACCATCGCCTCGATGCCGACGATGCCGCTCGCGCCGGGCCGGTTGTCGACGAGCGCAGGCTGGCCGAAGCGGGCGGTGAAGTGCTCGGCGAGCATGCGCGCGTAGTTGTCGGTGAGGCCGCCGACCGGCGACGCGACGATGATCTTCAGCGGCCGGTTCGGGTAGTCGGCCGCCTGCGCGCGCGCGGCGCGCACGGGCAGCGCGGCCGCCGCGGCGGCGGACAGCAGGATCTTGCGGCGGGCAATCGATTGCATCGGCGGTGTCCTCCGGGACGATGTCGCAGCGGGGTTCGGGACGCGCCCGCGCACGAGTCGCGGGTCGCGGGTCGCGGGTCGCGGGTCGCTAGTCGCTAGTCGCTAGTCGATCGACAGTTTCGCGGTCTCGACGATCTGCCGCCAGTCCGACACCTGCTGGCGAACGAACGCGCCGAACTCGGCCGGCGTGCCACCGCCGGCCTGCCCGCCGAGCTCGGCGAAGCGCTTCTGGATCTCGGGCGTCTTCAGCAGCGCGCTCGCCACCTGGTGGACGCGATCGATCACCGCCTGCGGCGTGCCCGCGGGCGCGAACAGGCCGAACCACGCGGTGACCACCATCGGCACGCCGGCCTCGGTCATCGTCGGCACGTCCGGCAGCTCGGCCGCGCGCTGCGAGCTCGTCACCGCGAGCGCGCGGAACTTTCCCGAGCGGATGTGCGGGATCGAACTCGGGAGGTTGTCGGTCATGAACGTGAATTCCTTGCCGAGCAGCGCGGTCACCGCCGGCCCGGCGCCCTTGTACGGAACGTGCGGCAGCTTCACGCCCGCGCGCTGCACGAACATCTCGGCCGTCATGTGCGGCGACTGCCCCGCGCCGGAGGACCCGAACGAGAACTTCGACGGGTCCCTGCGGATCTCGGCGAGCAGTTCGCCCACCGACCTGTAGGGAGAGTCCGCGTGCACGACCAGCACGTTCGGGTTCGAGATCACCAGCGTGATCGGCGCGAAGTCCTCCTGCCTGTACGGCAGCTTCTTCGACAGGCTGTACAGGATCGCGTTCGGCCCGATGTTGCCCATGATCAGCGTGTAGCCGTCGGGCGCCGAGCGCACCAGCGCCTCGCTGCCGATGATCCCGCCGGCGCCGGCCCGGTTCTCGACGACGACGTTCGTGCCGAGGATCGGCGCCATCTTCTCGGCGAGGATCCGCGCCGAGATGTCGGTGGTGCCGCCGGGCGCGGCCGGCACGATGATGCGGATCGCCTTCTCCGGCCACGCGGCGCGCGCCGGTGCGATCGCCGCCAGTGCACAGACCGCGGCGGACACGATCGCGGTGAGTCTCCTCATGGTCGTTCTCTCCTCGCTGTCGTTCTCGCTGGTGCTCGTTCCG
>Ga0268298_10002579_pt1 | contig 19659 bp, 24 predicted proteins | sample WWTPWeurt_MetaG_FD_194462 | JGI IMG/M metagenome (GOLD analysis project Ga0268298, IMG submission 194462) | Activated sludge microbial communities from WWTP in Nijmegen, Gelderland, Netherland - WWTP Weurt | ecosystem: Engineered > WWTP > Aerobic digester > Activated sludge | place...
TGACATCGAACTCATCTCTGGCAGCGTCTTCGAGCATGGCTAACAGACCGGGACGGTCTGAACGACTGCCCGATGGCTCGACCATTTTGTTGCCCACGCGATATTTTTCCACGTCGCGATAAACACGAATCACTTGCAATCCTTTTTCCTGAGCCAGATGCAAGCAATCTGCTTCCTGTTCAATTGGGCTGGAATTTGCCCCTTGTGTTTCTGAAGAGGTACGGATGTAAATCACCGCTCTGCATGTCATTTGGATGTCCTCAATAATGAAAATATTTAAACCTGCCGGTTCAAATATACCGAAGAAAATGAAAGGGTAGGACCTAAGTGTCGCTAAGAAATCAGTCAGCATCGCTGCCATGTATCCCTGCCCTCAAGGGTTCATATCCCCTATTTGATCAATTACACCCTAACTTAGATAGTAGGTACTTATTTTAGACTTCTTCTATCGACACAACGGAAAGACCTGTTAGCCACAGCAACTAAAATTTAGCAATTGCAGAGCCTGTTATGTGGCCGAAATAGGACAGGTGCCGTTGCCAATTTTCACCTCATAACTGCAATCAGATCTGTCCGGCGCGGCATATATCATGAATACGGGTAAATTTCGACCCGCAAACGTAGGCGGCACGTAGGCGGCAAAAGCGACTATTTGTTGATAAAAGCGCCACTTGTGAGATCGTCTCACAAGTGGCGCTTTCTTTTATAATAATGAAACCATGAAACCAAACCGCTTCCCGATCCCGTTCCTCTTTCACTTGGGTTTGTTGCACGCATCGTTGGCATTGCGGTGATTGCTGATTACGCAAACTTACACGCCCTCCGCATGTGGGGTGAACTGTTGAACGAAGTTGCGATCTTACTGTTTATTGGGATGACAATTTATTCTGTTTGCAAGAGTTTGAGAGCAAAGGCATAATCATGCAAACCGATATTCTTCTCAAGCGATTGCAAACCTTTGAATTCCTGCGTGGACTCGATCACGAGACTCTTGCCACTCTGGCAAAGAGTGCCGTCTGGAAAGTGTTCCCTCCTGACGCCGTAGTGTTCTGGGAAGGGGATACGGAAACTAATTTATATTACATGCAATATGGCTCGTTGAAAGTATTGAAGACTTCGCCAGAAGGTCGGGAACAGGTCTTGCGTTTCCTGGATGCGGGTGAAATATTTAATGAGATCGGCGTGTTTGCCAAGCGTGCAAATCCCGCCACTGCGATTGCACTGGAGGAATCGGGGATCTGGTTATTGCCGCGTCAGGCATTGGAAGATGTTCTATTGGCACATCCACGCACGGCGTTACAGATCATGGAAAGCATGGCGGATCGCTTCATCAGCCTTGTGGCGTTGACAGCAGATTTGTCCCTACGAACCGTGGAAGCACGGTTCGCAAAACTTTTGCTTGAACAAGCCGAAGGGGATATGATCGAACGACGGCGCTGGACAACGCAAACAGAAATGGCGTCGCACCTTGGCACTGTGCCAGATGTATTGAGTCGCGTCATCCGCGAATTGACGAAGGTGGGAATCATTGAAATGGATAAACAGCACATCCGTATTTTGAATCGCGAGGAATTAACGAAGCGGGCAATGCTATAAGTGAATCCCACTCGATTTCATCATTTTATGGAATTGCGGTGCCAGTTTCGATAAGGGTTGGAGTCGCCTGCGGAGTGAGGGTCATGAATCCGTGTTGATAGTTCAGTTGATTAATATCCCATTTCGTTTTCATATAGGTGAGAATAAAGCTGATCTCCCAATCTGCCAGGCTGTTCTTGAATGCTGGCATGTAAATGGGTTTATCCAGGTTGCGACCCTCTTTTATCGTTTTCATGAGGTCTTGCTCGGAATATTGCCAGGCTTTTCCGCCACCATCAAGCGGCGGTGGAAGGTGTGAGCCGTCAACTAATTCTGTCTGCCAGGCGGGATTGCCAGCCAGATCCGCCCCGTGACATTGGGCGCAATGATGTTGATACAGCCATTCGCCACCTTGAACATGCGCAGGGGCAAGAGTCACAGCGCAGATCACTGGCGTATAAGTTGCCCCTGCCAAAATTTGAGCGCTGATCGGCATGCCGTTCTTGAGCAAATAACGCAAATCAGCGCTCATCTCAGAAGGCGGAGTGCCATGTTGCCAGTTCATAATTAGATAACCGCTGCGGTCAATCACTGTGATGAAACCCGAATGGTCTACGGAATAGTTATCTTTTGATTCAGAATTTATTTTGTAGTAGATATTAAAGGCGCTGGTGATCAAGTCAATTTCTTCGCGGGTTCCTGTTGCCCCAATGAAACTTGGTTCAAATAACTGCACATACTGACCAAGTTTTTCGGGTGTATCGCGGTTTGGATCAACAGAGACAAATATCACCTGCACCTGTGCGGCTTCTTCAGGAGATAAATTACCCAATGTCAGTTTTAGGTTTGCCAGTGAAGTGGGGCAGACATCGGGGCAGGATGTGTATCCGAAATACAACAGAGTTATCTTGCCGCGATGATCACTGAGGCGAACAGATCCCGAATCTGCGCGCAAAACGATCTCAGCCGCCAGTTTGGGGTCCTGCAATACCGAACCATGGAATTGATATTGCGTAGAGTATTGAAAGCCCCAAATGCCCAGGATGGCTAACAAGAAAACGATGATCAGGATGACGAAGACTTTTTTCATTGGATTCCCTTTCGATTCCGATAATGCCTACTATACCGAAAAAGCCAAACTCCGTCTTTGTTCCATCGCAAAGATGGCAGAATCAAAATAGCCTGGAACATTACCAGCTTATGAATACTCATACTTCTCGGAGTAAAATAGAAATATGAGTATTACAACAAAAGAGATAAAACAAGTCGTTGTTTTTCAAAGCGCAACAGAAAATGAGTTGCAACTCATTCTGAAAAACAGCATTATTCGCTCAATTGAAGAAAATGAATTCTTCTTCATTCAAGGCGAAGCCGCGCAATATTTGTACATACTCACCAGTGGACAGATCAAACTCATGCAATCCAGTCCCAATGGACAGCAGGTCAACCTGCGGACAATCCACCCGTGGCAGATGTTTGGCGCGCTGGGAGCTGTCCGCAAGGAAGCCACCTACCCCGCCACCGCGCAGGCATTGGAAGACAGCTCTGCGCTTGCCATTGACAGCGGATTCCTGCGCAAAATGCTGGAGACAAGTCCGCATATTTCGCTTGACATGATGACCCTGATGACCTCCTACATTCAGGAAATGCAGGCGCGATACCGCGAACTCGCAACGGAGCGGGTCGAGCAAAGAGTCGCCAACGCGCTGATTCGCCTGGCTGGACAATCAAGCATAAGGTCAGAACAAGATGCGGGGATCGTTCTATCGTTCTCAAGGCAGGATGTGGCAGAGATGACTGGCACAACGCTTTACACAGTCAGCCGCCTGCTCAGCGAATGGGAGCGGCAACAGATCATCGAAACGGCCAGGGAAAAGATCAAGATCATCAAGCCGCATGATCTGGTACGCATTGCAGACAACTTGGAAAAATAGTCATCACAAATTCTGTTTGCGGTAGCGCAAAGACAAATCCCATAGAATCGGTAAAATCAGAATATGAAATTACAACTCCGTTTTCTACCCTTTCTTGCGCTTGCCATCCTCGCCCTGCTTTTTGCAATGTGGGCGGGTTTGCTCCGCATGGGCTGGGCGCTGCCCGCCTTCGATAACCTTGCCATCGCGCACGGACCCTTGATGGTATCTGGATTCCTCGGCGTGTTGATTCCGTTGGAGCGAGCCGTTGCCATCCGCCAAAAGTGGATGTTCGGCGTGCCGCTCATCGCTGGGGTTGGCTGGGTCAGCCTGTTGTTTGCGCCGCGCGTCGGCGCGGTCTTGCTCACACTCGGCAGCCTCGGCACACTGGCGATCCTGGGAGTGATGGTCAAACGCGAACCGCACATCCACACCATCACCATGGGCGTCGGCGCGCTTGCTTTCGTGGTTGGCAATTTTTTGTGGATGATGGGATTCCCCATCTTCCAGATCGTTTTCTGGTGGATGACCTTTCTCGTGCTGACGATTGGCGGCGAGCGGCTCGAACTCAGCCGAGTGCTGAAACCAACCCTTGGGCAGATTCGCCTCTTTAGCCTGGTCGCTGCCGCGCTTGTGACTGGAGCAATCCTCGCCACCTTTGACTTGAACTCCGGGTCACGCCTCGGCGGCGCTGCCATGCTAGGGCTTGGATTCTGGTTTCTGCGCTACGACCTGGCTTCACGCAACATCCGCCACCCCAACCCGTTGACACGCTACATCGCCATCTGTCTCTTCGGCGGGTACTTCTGGCTGGTAATTGCGGGCGGCATGTTTTTGTATCATGGAGCGCTCTACGCGGGTCCGCTCTATGATGCCGCCCTGCACGCGGTTTTCGTCGGCTTCGTGTTTGCCATGATCTTCGGTCATGCTCCCATTATCTTCCCCGCCATTCTGGGCGCACAAATCAAGTTTTACCCCGTGTTCTACGCCCATCTCATTCTCCTGCACCTTTCGCTCGTCACACGCATCGTCGGAGACCTGACCAATCAAATGGAAATTCGCAAATGGGGCGGGGTGCTCAATGAAACGGCTATCCTGCTCTTTCTCGCGCTGACGGTTTTTTCCATCGTCAAGGGAGGGAAGGAATAATGCCCACAATCACTCGCTGGTTTATCAAAGCCGCACTCGTCTCCCTCGTTTTGGGTTTGGCGGCGGGAATTTGGCAGCAGGTCGCGAGCACGGCGGGGATGTTTCCCGTCTACCTGCACCTGTTGACATTTGGCTGGCTAACCCAATTGATCTTTGGCGTTGCCATCTGGATGTTTCCCATGTACAGCAAGGAACATCCGCGCGGACCTGAGTGGCTGGTCTGGAGCGTTTTTGGCACACTCAATTTGGGGTTGCTTCTGCGAGTCGTCTTCGAACCGCTTCAAAGCCTTTCGCCCACAATATTTGGCGCATGGGCGCTTGTTGCCGCCGCAATTCTGCAATGGTATTCGGGCATGGCATTTGCCGCCGCCGTTTGGAAGCGGATTCGGACGAAGTAAATGCCGCGCTTAAGTAGTATTTTCATCCGCGCTTCGCTGATGTATCTTGTGCTGGGGTTTACTTTCGGCAGTTTGATCCTTGCTAACAAAGGCGTACCCTTTGCCCCATTCATTTGGGCTCTGCTCCCGATTCACATCGAATTTCTAATATTAGGCTGGCTAACTCAACTGGCGCTGGGCGTTGCATTTTGGATTCTGCCGCGTCTCACTAGCAACACGCCCCGCGGCGATGAACGCTGGAGTTGGGCGGCGTTCGCGCTGGTCAACCTTGGCATTGCGCTCAACATTGCCGCCCCTTACGCGGGATTTATCTGGCTGGGATTGCTGGCGCGCATTTTACAGGCAATTGGAGTCGCCGCATTTGCCATTGGCAACTGGCAACGCATATACCCCCTAAAATTTTCATTTTCAGCCAGACAATGAACATCTGGGAGTGTCTAAAAACTCTTACCCCAGAGCGCGCCACAAGGGGGCAAATCAACCTGCAAAAACCCTATTTGCGCTAGCGCAAAGACAGCACGGGGGAAAAATGATATTCTTTGTTCATCATGAAAGATGATTTTGACCTTTCTGAAATAAGCGTGGAAAGTTTTCTAAAGTCCACTCCCAAGGCTGTCAGGTTTTTTATTGGCAGGCATGCCACCTGCATAGGGTGTGGTTTCGCGCGCTTTTGCACGTTGAAAGATGTCGTCAACATCTATCAACTTGATGAAAAGTTATTTCTCGAAGAACTCGCCAAAATCGCCATTCAAAAATATTAGTATGGAGAGCAAAATGAAATCATTCACGAAATTTCTACTATTGACCGTCGTATTGACAGCTTTCATTGCAGCCTGTGCAAGTACAGACTCCCAGCTTACAAGCAAGGAATATGTACTCACCACTGAAATAAGAGACGGTAACCTGATCTTTCTAGGCGTCAGCGATGAGATTAACGGCATCGCAAATCCCACTCTAAGCGCCGGCCCTGGCGAAACAATTACAGTGACTCTGATCAACGGCGGCATGGGCCAGCATGATATCACCTTCCCCGAAGTCAAAGCCCGCACAGAAGTGGTCAAAGAAAAGGGCGAGGAAACATCGGTTACATTTACCGTGCCAAATACCCACGGAGAAATGGAATATTATGACAGCGTAGCCAACCATGCCGAATTGGGCATGAGGGGCATCTTGCTTGTTAGCATGGCAGGGGAAGCCTCTGCTCCCTCAACGCAAAGTTCTACACAAAGTTCTGGACAGAACTCTGCCGATCCGCAGGTGATTGCCGCATTCCAAAAAGGTACATGTGGAAGCTGCCATGTCATCCCGGGCATCCCCAATGCCGCAGGCGTGATCGCGCCTGATCTTTCAAACGTGCATCTTGCTGCTCTAAAATACTTTGACAGCGGCTCATACTCAGGTGAGGCGACCACTGCCGAGGAATACATCCATGAATCGATTCTCGATCCCAATTTGTTTGTTGCGCCCAAATGCCCCACTGGCGCATGTGCTCCCAACATTATGCCTGCTACCTTGAAAGACTCGTTGACAACTGATGAAATTAATTTAATTGTCAAATATCTCGATGGGCTTCCCTCTGGTGCATATGGCACTGGTGACACAGCAGCTGAAACCGCCCCCGTTGCCGCGCAAGCTCCCACCACTGGTGCAGACATTGTCCGCGACCCAACCGACCTGCCCGCCCCGCTCGAAATCCGCGAACCGACCACCGTCCGCATTGACCTGGAAGCTGTGGAAGTGGAAGGTCAACTCGCTGATGGAACCACCTTCACCTACTGGACATTCAACGGCGCAGTCCCCGGACCCTTCTTCCGCGTGCGACTGGGTGACACCATCGAAGTCCACATGACCAACAATACCTCCAGCAGCATGAATCACTCTGTTGATTTCCACGCAGTTACAGGTCCAGGCGGCGGTGCGGTCATGACCCAAACCCAACCCGGACAGGAAAGCGTCTTCACCGCAAAAGCGCTCAACGTCGGACTCTTCGTTTACCATTGCGCCACCCCAATGGTTGCGCATCACATCTCGAACGGCATGTATGGCCTCATCCTCGTTGAGCCTGAAGGCGGCTTGCCCCCAGTTGACCGCGAGTTCTACGTCATGCAAGGCGACATTTACACAACGGGCGCATTCGGCGAACAAGGCCAGCAAACGACAGACATCACCAAAATGCTCGACGAAGACCCTGAGTATGTTGTCTTCAACGGCGCAGTAGGCTCGCTCACTACACAGAAACCGCTCAAAGCAAATGTAGGAGAAACCGTGCGCATCTTCTTCGGTGTGGGTGGACCCAATCTCACATCCTCATTCCACGTCATCGGTGAAATCTTCGATAGAGTGTACGACCAGGCATCGCTCACAAGCGCGCCTCTCACCGACGTACAAACCACCATCGTTCCACCCGGCGGCGCAACCATGGTTGAATTCGATCTTGAGGTCCCTGGCAACTACATTCTTGTTGACCATGCTCTCGCACGACTCCAACGTGGGTTGGCTGGATACCTGATCGTCGAGGGACCAGACGCCCCCGAAATCTTCCTCGGCACCCCATCGGCTGGGAGCGGTCACTAAAATCAATAGACAAGCTCGCTGAACCTAAAACACACAAAAATGACCTGCCCGAGGATTTGGCAGGTCATTTTTGTGTCAGGATTGAATGCAGAAACCCGACAAAAGTCGGGACAGGAAGCGGGGGAAAAGGATAAAGTCAGACATATCAAAAAGGAGTCCATATGCCTGACATCTATTTCACAGACACAAAATCCAAAGCAGTCTTTTCGACAGAAGGTCCGAAGCCGCAATTCCTGATCGACACGCCGCAGTTCAAGGCGCTGGTCGTGGGGCTGGAAGCGGGCGGACAAATTCCCGTTCATCCTGGCGAGGCGGCAATGTATCACTTTCTCGAAGGCGAGGGGCTGATGACAGTAGACGATGAAGCCTTTGCCATCAAACCTGGCGTGACGGTGGTGGTACCGAGCGGTGCAAAGCGCGGCATGAATGCCAAAACCCGCGTGGTGTTTCTCGGTTCGAAAGGGGAGAAATAATATGACTCGAAATTCACCTAAGCGTTACCATCCCTTGCAAGTCACATTGCACTGGCTGACCGTTGCTCTCGTCTTCGCGGCGTTCATCTTCGGTAAATATTCCAGTTTCCTTCCGAACGACGCAAGCGAAATCGCGCCGCTTCGGATTCACATGTTGTTGGGCATTACTATGCTGCTCGTGATCATCGTCCGCTTCATAACACGGATGAAAGTCCCGCGTCCCGCCTACGCATCAACAGGGAACGCCTTCCTTGACGGGTTCGGCAAGTTCGTGCATTACGCCCTATACCTGCTGGTCTTTTTGATGTCGGTCAGCGGAATGTCCCTTTCCCTGCAAGCAGGACTTCCCTCCATCGTTTTCTTCGGATCGGGCACGCCCTTGCCCGCAGACTTCTTTGACTTTGCGGCGCGCATGTTACACGGCTTTATCGCGCCCGCGCTGTTCCTACTCATCCTTCTGCATGTGGGCGCGGCGTTTTATCATCAACTTGCGCTCAAGGATAATTTATTGTCGCGCATGTGGTATGGAAAAGGATAGCCCACCGATGAAACAAACTTTATTGGTCGCAGTTCTGACTCTGCTTATCACCGCTTGCGGCGCACAGGGTAATGAAACAAACCCAGGCATGGGCATGAATAACGACGGCATGATGACGCGCCACCATGCTGAAGTCCCAGCGGAATATGCGGGCTTGAAGAATCCAATCCCTGCTGATGAGGAATCTCTTGAACGCGGCGCGACGCTTTACACAACGAACTGCTCCAGTTGTCATGGTGACGGCGGCATGGGCGATGGACCTGCTGGCTCGGCGCTCGTTCCTGCTCCCGCGGCAGTGGCACACACCAGCCAAATGATGGCGGATGATTATCTGTTCTGGCGCCTCAGCGAGGGCGGCACACCTTTCGCTACATCCATGCCTCCCTGGAAAGTTTTGGATGAACAAGCGCGCTGGGACATGGTCAATTACATGCGCGCACTTGGCGCAGGGACGGTGAATCCGGCCGTCGGTATGGGCGGAGAAGCGTATGATCCCGCCGTGCAAGCCGCGCACCAAGCTGAGATGCTCGCGCAGGCTGTGGATCAGGGAGTTGTCACGCAAGAAGAAGCAGACACTTTCAAACTTGTCCACGATGCCGTTGAACAATATCGAAGTGAACATCCTGAAATCATTGATAGCGGCAATAACGCCACCGAGCGCGAAGCGACGATCCTTGCCGCGCTGGTGGATGAAAACATCATCACACAAACTCAGGCAGATGCGTTTCAAGATATTCACGATCGACTGGGAACGTCAGGTTTGATGCCGTAAATAAAAATATCGTTCCGAAGGTTTGAATGGCAACTGACTCAAGCCTCAAACCTTCGGGATGTTCTACACAAGGAAAATAAAATGCCTATCCCATATCTTCTCACTACATTGTTGTTCACATTGGTCGCCCTGTTCATCGCGGCGGATGCGTCACTCGTCAGCATGAATCTGTTGAGCGCCTTCCCCGCCTTGCGCTGGGTGCGCGTGCATTTCATCACGCTGGGGATTCTCTCACAGGTGATCTTCGGCTTGCTCCCCCTGCTCATCGCTTCCCTCTCCAAAAAACCAAAGCCCGCCATGCGTTGGGACATCTGGCTGACCCTTAACGTCGGCTTCGTTTCCCTCGTGGCTGGCTTCGCTGGAGTGAACCAACCCATGATCTTCACGGGCGGCACGCTTATTTTCATCTCCTCTACATTACTGTTCATTCAATTATGGAATGTGCGCGGCGGCGATGCACCTGAAAGCCTCAAGTTTTACATCACGGGTATGTTCTATCTGCTCGTGGGCATCATCATCGGCACAGGTCTCTGGCTCAACTGGAGCGAAGCGCTCTACATCAAAGTTCCGCTCGAAGCGCACATACACGCCAATTCGTGGGGATTCATGTCGCTGGTCTTCGCGGGTCTGCTTGTGGACTTCGTCCCGATGATCACGGGTCGCCCGCTCAGTTCAACAAAAAATGTTTCACTTATTTATTGGGGCATGACGCTTGGCGCGTTCGGTCTTGTACTCGGACCGTGGCTAGGCGGCAGTCTACCTCCCACCGTTTCAGGTTTGGTCTTGCATTTGAGTTCAACGATCTGGATGGTGGTCTTGCTGATCCAAGCCTTCAAACAAAGCGGCAAGTTGAACAGCGCAGGCGCATGGCATTTGGTCTCTTCATATATGTGGATCATCGCCCCGATCGGGATGGCTCCGTTTATTATGCTCGGAATCGTTGAAGGCGCGCCGATTGAACAAACAGCGCCTCAAGCCTTAATTTATGGCTGGGTACTGCAATTTGGCATTGCCCTCATCCCGTACATTGCCCGTCGATATTTCCTCAAACAGGAGAATCCACAACTCGGCGGAAGTTGGTTGAGTCTCGCATCTGCCACAGCGGGGAGTCTGTTTGTATGGGCAAGCATCTTCATCGTCCCTGCCAGAGGCGTATTGTATGGAATCGGATTCGCGTTGTTTGCCATCGCCTTGATCCATCCATTAAAAGAACTCGTTGAAATCGCGCGGACGGGTTTGCAAAAGATCGAAGCATCGTAATCATGGAAATCACAAAAGATACGCGTGTATCCGCCATCCTTGAAGAATACGGCGACATCGCCGATGTGATGGAAGTATTTGGCATCAAGCGTGTGGGGCGCTATTCCCTGAGAATGCTTGCCGCAAAAGCAGTCACAGTCGAATGGGCGGCGCGCATCCATCGGGTGCCACTTGCAGAATTTCTTGATATTCTGCAAGTGGCAACGACAAATAAAAAGTCTATTGAGACTTAAAGGAATATGCCAATGAACATGTCACTGAATCAAATCGCGTCCATTCTCGCTTTTATCATCGGTATCATGTCCATCGTCGCGGGCGGAAAAGCAATGCAGGGCTGGAACCCTGGCTATTCCGTTCTCACGTGGCTTCCTGTATACAATTTCGTAATGGGCATTCTCGCTCTCATCCCCGCCGTTTTGATTTGGATAAATCACCGTTACGCAATGATCACATCCATTGCAACCTTCAGCATCCATGCGCTTGTGTTGTTGATTCTCTTCACCGCCTTTCGCAACGCAGTTGCATACCAAAGTCTCGCCGCCATGATGTTTCGCATGATCACCTGGGTTGCGATCCTCATGCTGATGTACTTTCAGGCGCGGAAAGAAATATAACCATCATCAAACCCAGCGGCTCCGTATGTCATGTTCGTTGATTTATTTTTGAGCGCCTGGCGCTCCGTGCAAAAAGCCCACGAAAACCAATTCGTCAATAGCGCGAATGGCGTGCTGTTCACCTGCGTCAAATACCAGGAGCGTGTTAGGTCCACAGGCATGCTCAACGCCATCGCCACCAGTGAAGGCACCCTGTCCTTTTAGTATCACCACAAAAAATGGTGAACTGGGCGCGTTGTGTTCACGAATGGACTGCTCTGGTTTGAGTGTGAAAAGTATCGCGCGTCCCTGCGTGTCAACATGAAGTGGTTCAGCGTGAGAGTCTTTACTCCCAAACGTAAGGTTTTCCAAAAGGTTTGTAATTTTCATTTTTAATTCCTTTCCAGTGTGTTCCGTCTGGACTCGTGGACTTGTCTTGAGTCCGAATAATATGTTATGCATCCCGAAGTTCACCGCAAGAGACCTTGAGCAGAAGCCTCGGGATATCACGCAGGGACAAGACGGCTACGCCTGACCCTCGTTGGCTCCAGCAGTGCGGCTGATTTGTACCCGCCAGGTTTCGGGACCTTCTTCCTGATACTCCCAACCAAATTGTCCTTCGCGCTCATGAAGGAACTGATAGTAAAGAGGCTTCGGATCATGATCGTTGATCAGAATAAAACTCTGCCCTATTGCCAGGCTATCGAAGGTCTGAAAGATCATCGGGTGTCGCTGCGGCGGCGGAATTTGCCGTACGTCTATCGTTACTGTATTTTTTTCATCCATTATTAAATCTCCTTTGGAATTATGAAGTTAATCTTGCTATGTGGCAATCATCATTTCTACGCTAAATCAAAGACAAGCAGTTTGTTAGAGGTACAGATACACTATACCATTTCTTTCCCTAATATTTCTCTACCGCAAAACTGGTCTTTATACATATCTGTACAGTAGAGAAATATTAGACATCATGTCTGCATCGTTAGTGGGTTTGTGCGGCGTGTTTGGCTTTATGCGCCGCAGCTTCCATCGCCTCGAACATCTCCTGCGCCGATTCAGATGCCAGGTGCTGATCTAGGAAGGGCAAGTAGATTTCTTCTTCCTTCGCGAAGTGAAGCTTGACGATCGCGTACACACCGTACAACACACGCTGCAAAGCCTTTGTCTGTTTGAATGCTAATTGCGCATCGCCCAAATTCTTTTTCAACGTTTCCAGTTCTTCGATGTAACTGCCGATTTCAACATGGTCGCGGCTCATGGTCTTGGTGGCGTCGGGACTGCCGAGCACCTTCTGAACTACAGGATACAGCACAGCATCTTCCGCTTCAGCATGGGGCTTGAGGTGGTGGGCAAGAAATCCATAAACTTCATCCACGCCTTTTCGTGTTTCTGTTATGGACGCGATATCAAGCCTCTCAGCGACCTGACGGATATGATCTACATTCGGAAATAACTCCTTATGCTCATCACGTATGGGTTGGGTAAAGGTACTCATGGTTAATCTCCTTCAGAATTTGAATATTTATATTCTTACTATACACGTCTCTTTGCACAATTTACATGATACAAATCAATTAACTGCGCCCTTTTCTGCCAGATGTTTCAACCGCTTCGTGTTCGTGATGGTGACTCACTTGCGCCCCGAGGCAGTATTGCGAATCAGTTTAACTTTTCCCATTGCCACAAGATAGAGAAACTTTACTTCATTGCCTTCGAAATAAATTCGTTTATCCGCGCGCACGTCGCGGTCATGAAAAAGCAGGTTGATTTTGGAAATCGCTTCGGCGGGCAGGTGTTTGAAGAATGGCAAACGCCCGACAATCTTCAAACGATAGTCCAATGAACAAACTGCGGGGTCAACCCAATCCAGCCGAACGGGAGATTTTGGACGCGTCATGTTGTTTCCTTTCCATTTCAAGAACCGCGCTCGACTTTTGCCCGCCCTGCCCAAAACTCAAGCCTGTTTCCTTCAGGGTCATGTACATAAATTGCTTTTGAACCCCATACTTCCTTGATTGGCGTCGGGGTAATTCCTGCATCCATCAATTCTGCGCGCGTCTGTTCAATATCACTTACTTGCAGGCTGATCGTGATTCCCTTTCCGTCACCGCTCCTAATGGAGGTGCGAGTCTCATCCGCAACGCTCAAGCGCGACATTTCATTGAGTTTAAATTCCACAAACCACTCATTGGAGGAAATCGCCAATAGCTTTAACCCGTCTTTGTAAAAGGCAATTGTTTCCTGCCATTTTTTGCAATATAAAATCGTATTTGCGGCTTTAATTTTCACATGAATTCCTTTGGGACAGAATCAGATTTTGATTGGCGGTGATAATAATTTACAAGTTACCATCTGAAAAAAAGAATACCCAACAATTCGGGTCGCCCGCCAGCAAGCTCAGTTCAGTGCGTGATGGTTTTTCACACGGCTCGACGTCAAATGCCTCTGCAACCGCATAAGCCCTAGGAGAGAAATAGGCAATGACCTCGCAATGCAACCTGCCCTCTGATTCGTTTCGCGTGAAAACCGCCATGTCTGTTGGCTTACCAGCCTTATCAAACGCCGCAAGAAATTCCTTCTCGATCTGCGCGGATAAGGTCGGTGCCCACATCCCATCCCCAAGGGTTGCGGAATACCATGTATTCATCTTTTCCATAAATGCTTCTCCACTGCGATGAATTATCACACAGCATAGCGGAAGGGCTATCGAAAAAATAAAGATTACAGGAGATTCATCGCTGGCTGTTCGACAAAACAGAAATAGGATTCACCAGCACAAGACCTGCATAATGTGGTTCCTTCGTGCATCACTTCCCGCTGATTGATGATCTCTTCACCACAGACTTCACACATTGCACGCTTCCCCGCCTGACCGATGATTTGCTTCACGGGAACACTCAACTGCACCCACTGCCAGTGAAATAGCAATTCATCAGGAATGTATTTATAACCAATGAGTTGTGCTTCCCATTTATTCCGCGCAGACGGGGCGTAGTCCCATGCCTGTTCGCGCGCGCTGGTTTTGGGGTGGATGCGGACGGCTTGTTCGGTGAGCGAGTCCACGAAGGTGGCGGCGGTTTTGCCACAGTCTTCAACGCGCAGGGTGCGCCTGCCGACGTAACAGCCTGTTGCGGCGGAGACTCCGTCTACGAAACAGCCGTCAGTTTCGGCGATGGCGAGGAGGCGTTTGTCAGATTGAGGCAAAGGCAGGTTGAGCAGGAGTCCAGCCAAAAGTCCGATACGAACGCCGAGTACTTGTCGAGGACAAATTTTGTGATGATGAGTCGCGCTGAGAGTCAGCAGGTCATCCAGAGTGGAGGTGGTCAAAAGTGAAGCGGAATTCATTTGTCTTTGTGTCTTTCGATTGGACGGTTCTCACACCAGCGCTTTTCGGAACGTCGTGAGTAAGTGGGAAATCAATCCAAAGAAGGTGATCGTCCAGGCGAGTAACGCCAGGTAAACGAAATATTGCGGGATTAGCAAAAGAAACTCCAGTTTCAAAACTTCCGCCAATCGAAATGTTGCGACGGTGTACATGCCGAAGGGAAAGACCAAGCCCCAGTAGGCGGGATGATAGGTCAGCGGGAAACGTTTGTAGATGTGACGCCACGCGCCGAAGATGAGCAGGAGCGGAATCCACCATGTCCCCGTTGCCCAGAAGAAGAGGGTGAAGCCTTTGATGAAGGGAACCATATCGGCAAGAAAGGCGGAGTCGCCTTTGAGGAGGATGTTCGCGCCCGCGAGGGTGGTGATGGCGACCGCGCCCATGTTGATCCAGTACGGAGGCGTGAGTTCCTGCGGGTCAACTTTGAAGAACATGAAGCGGTAAAAGATGAGTGAAATGATGAGCAGGTAGAACATACAGCCGAGCAGGTAGAAACAGACCACGGCGAAAAGGAAGGCGTCTTTCCACGCACCGAAGCGGGAGGCGATAAGCGCGCCCAATACCGCCAAGGATTGAGTAGAAACGACCGCCACCAGCCACGCGCCGTTGACGCCTTTTTCGAGCGGCGGTTTTTCTTCCTTGAGGGTCATCACCGCGAAGAAGGCATAAATCAGGATGATCCAAAGTGCGAAGCCGAGAATCCACAAGGCAAATGCGGTTTGTCCGTCGGCGTTCAAAATAACAAATTGACTGCCGAGCACATTCGTCCCTGCAACGAGGGTGAAGAATCCCGCGCCTGTGCCGTGGTTCGAGAGGTCGGCGAGGACGCGGGGGAAGTGACGAATCAACCGCGCCAGCGTGAACAGCCAGAGCACAACGTAAAAAAACTGGTTTAGGTAAAACAGCGGGAAGGCGAGAAAATCCATCTCCAAAATGTGACAGGCGATGGAGACAATTCCTGTTGCCATAACCAATGCGAAATATGCGGGGAAGAGATCACGGATCCCGTTCTGAACCATGCTGGTTGCTTTGTTCCACATCGGAGTCTCCTATGAACTGGCTTTCCGCCGAGTCCAAATGACGAGTTGGAAGCGCCGCCACAGGTAAGAGAGTGGGAAGGTTGCGATGTGTACCAGTCTGCTAAACGGCATGAGCGCGAACAACAGGAAGCCACCCAGGAAATGGACTTTGTGCGCCAGCGGCAGGGCTGTAACGTACTGCGGCGCAGGTTGGAATATCACCAGCGAGTCGATCCAGGGGGTGGCGGTGTGCAAGAACCAGGTTGCGCCCCAGCGATAGACAAAAGCAAGCACGAGTCCAAAGAAGACCTGCCCGAACAACAGACTCAATATGATCCAGTCCACGGGCGTAGTGACAGCCCGAATTTTGGTGAAAGTGAGACGCCGATAGAGCATGATGCCAACGCCAACCAATGCCATGATGCCCAGAACCTTCCCTGCCAGTTCCGCAAGGTAAAGTGTTTCTGGCGTGCTGTGCATGATGAACATTAATTTGGGCAGGAAAAATCCTCCCAAATGAATCAGGGTGGTCGGAAGGATGCCGTAGTGCCAGAGTGTGGAACTCCAAAATTGCAAGTCGTTTTCGAGGAACTGTGAAGACAGACTGGTGAAGGAATATTGGTTGGTCAGGTAACGATAGATCGTCCCGACGATCCCGATGGCAAGCGCCACATATGGGAATACGACAAAAAGCAGAATATCAGTCATGACTCAATTCCTTTTCAGGGGTGCGGACAAGAAATAGTTGAAGCGCCGAGAGAAGCCCAAAGTAAGGGTTCTCGGATTCCTCACCGAAGACTTTCAGCATTTTCTCCAAGGCAGGCATGATGCCATCGTTGATCAACGCCTGGCAGAACTCGCTCTGTCGGTTGGTTGCATCTAATCCAATGAAACGCAGGACAATCGCCAGGTGGTCTGGCAATTCCTGTACAGCGGAATAGCCGACGCCGTGATAGGCTTCGTTCAACTGCGCCATGAAGGCTCCGCGTTTGTAGCTTTCGCCGAACAACTGATACCCAAGATAGGGATAGCAGACAGGTTGCATATCGAACGTGGTGGTGTACAGTTCCCGTATCTTTTCCAGGGACAGTTGATCGAGCCTGCGAACGAATTTTTCCAACGCCTCAGCGGATTCGGGGAGAAGCGGCGTCAGTTGTTCGAGCAATCGTCCTGCCTGCTCTGTCATTTCAGAGGCGGGATATTCCAACAGCGCGGCGAACGAGTCAAATAACAAGGAGGTTGAATCTTTTGACATGGCTTATAAACCTCGTTTCGGACCCTGGCGTTTGCCAAAGCCAGTCTCCGCCTTGCGCTGTTGCGGATCGTGCGTCTCTTCGATGTCACCTTCGCGGCTATAGGGCGGGATGACAAACCGTTCCTGATACGTGGGCAAGGATGTCAGGCGATAGATGGCTTCCGCTTCTTCGGCGGTCATGCCTGCTTTGGCGAGTGCGGCGGCGGCTTGTTCGGTCGTCACATCGCCGACGGTTTCAGCGCGTTTGTAGAGACGGACGGCGATCATCTTCTGGTAGGACTTGATGACCAGTTCGTCGTTCCCTGCCGCCAAGGTGCGCGACATATAACGGACAGGCACGCGGGCATTTTCCAGCGAACTGAACAGGTCGGTTTCCACGCGTTGCGTGCCACTCGACTGAGTCGCATTAAGGACGGGCAAAAGTGGGGGCACGTAGAACAACATGGGAAGCGTGCGGTATTCGGGATGCAGCGGCAAAGCCAATTCCCATTCTTTGACGTAGCGATACACGGGTGAGTTTTGCGCGGCGGTGATCACACCGTCGGGTATGCCGCTTTCTTTTGCGGCGGCAACAACTTTCGGGTCGTTAGGATCGAGGATCATCTCCCGCTGACGTTGGACGAGTTGCTCGTCAGGCACTTTAAGTGCATCGGTAATCTGGTCTGCGTCATATAGCAAGACACCCAGATAACGGATGCGCCCGACACAGGAGTGGAAACAGGCAGGGGCTTGTCCCGTTTCGAGGCGCGGGTAGCACAGAATGCATTTTTCGGATTTGCCCGTTGACCAGTTGTAGTAGGTCTTTTTATACGGGCAAGCTGAGACGCACATGCGCCAGCCGCGGCATTTATCCTGATTGATCAGCACCACGCCGTCTTCGGCGCGCTTATAGATGGCGCCCGATGGACACGCCGCCCCGCAAGCCGCGTTCAAGCAGTGGTTGCAGATGCGTGGCATGTAAAAGTAAAAGAGTTGTTCGATGGAAAAGAGACGTTGCTTTTCCTCCGCACTCATGTTTTTGAGTAGCGGGTCATTGACCGCATAAATGTTCGAGCCGCCGAGGTCGTCATCCCAGTTGGGACCTGATTCGATATCGATCGGCTTGCCGTCAATACGCGAGATGGGACGCGCCGTCGGCTGGTCATCGCCGAGCGGTGCATTGAATAGGTCGCTGTAGTTGTACGTCCACGGTTCGTAGTAATCGTCCATCGTGGGCATGGCAGGGTTGGAAAACAGATTGCCGAATGTCTGCAAACGGTTTTGGAGTTTTAATTTCAGGGTTGGGTCTTTGGGTTTGTCCTCAAGTTCCCAGCCGCCGTGATATTTTTCCTGGTCTTCCCATTGCGTGGGGAAACCGACGCCTGGCTTTGTCTCCACATTGTTCCACCACATATACTCCGCGCCTTGACGGTCGGTCCAGATGTTTTTACAGGCGACACTGCACGTGTGACAGCCGATACATTTATCGAGATGGAATACCATTGAAACTTGTGATCGAATTTTCATAATGTTATGTCCTTTTTTTCACCACAAAGGGTCACGAAGGTACACGAAGTAAAAGCTTTTGGTTTTCCTTTGTGACACTTCGTGCCCTTCGTGGTAAATATTTTTAGAACTCAGGTTTCCCTGGCAACTTGCGTACCAATATAAACGTGTCGCGGTTGACACCAGTTGGACCCCAATAGTTGAACGCGTAGGTGAACTGTCCGTAACCGCCGACCATCAACGATGGCTTGAGATGAACGCGCGTGGGACTGTTATGTCCGCCTGCGCGTTTGTTGCCGCGCATCGGCGATTTGGGCATACTCACCGTCCGTTCGGGGGCGTGATAGAGGATACAGATACCCGATGGAATGCGCGCGCTGACAATGGCACGCGTCACCGTGACGCCGTGATCGTTATAGGCTTCGACCCAATCGTTATCCACCACACCGATTGCTTTGGCATCCTTCTCACTGAGCCAGAGCGGTTCGAGTCCGCGTGAGAGAGTCAACATACGGTCGTTGTCAAAGTAATTGGAATGGATGTGCCACTTGGCATGAGGCGTCAGGTAATTCAACTGTATGGTCTTGCCTTCTTTGTGACTCTTGTCCAAGTCACCAAACGCCAATGGATCAGGGCGCGGCTTGTACGTTGGCAAGTGTTCGCCATACGCCAGATAACCTTCGTGATCGAGATAGAAATGCTGGCGTCCAGTCAACGTGCGCCACGGGACTAATCTTTCCACGTTGAGGGTGTAAGCAGAGTAGGGACGTCCATCCGTCATGATGCCCGTCCAGATGGGACTATTGAGCAGACGTTTCGGTTGTTGAGTCAGATCATTGAAGGTCACGCGTGAGGCGCGAGTGGGTTCCGCCAGATCGGTCAACTTGAGTCCAATGCGTTCTTCTTCCGCCTGGAAGGCTCGGAACGCCACTTCCCCATTCGTTTCGGGAGCAAGATGCAAAATGATATTTGCAGCATCGCGTGCCACTTCCAACGAAGGATACGTCTGACCATTCCATGTGACAGTCGGCTTGCTATCCAACAATTGCTGATACAAGTCGCCCACTTCCATGTGAATGCCGTGGACGGCAAGTCCTTCCTTTTGCACTTTGGGTCCAAGCGAAACAAAACGCTTGCCCATGTTAACGTAATCACGTTCGGTCACAACGAAGTTCGGCATGGTCACGCCAGGGATGGCTTCGCACTCGCCCCGCGCCCAATCACGGATGTGTGTCTGCGCCATCTCGGCGGGCGTGTCGTGTTGAAGCGG
>Ga0268298_10002580_pt1 | contig 19649 bp, 16 predicted proteins | sample WWTPWeurt_MetaG_FD_194462 | JGI IMG/M metagenome (GOLD analysis project Ga0268298, IMG submission 194462) | Activated sludge microbial communities from WWTP in Nijmegen, Gelderland, Netherland - WWTP Weurt | ecosystem: Engineered > WWTP > Aerobic digester > Activated sludge | place...
CTCGTGGGTTCTCCGTGAACGAAAAAAAGACGCCTTTTGGGCGCCTTTGGGTATAAATAACGGCGAGTGACGATTTAGGTTGACATGATTTTCATGTCGTTTCCTGATGACCGGGAGGATATGTTTAGATCCTGCTAATGACGTGACGCCAAGTTCATAAACACAATCGGCACGACCATTCCCTCCAGTGCGACAGACCAGAGGTGTCCCAGCACGAAGATAATGATTGGATCCGTGGAGGGGTCGTTGAAGCCGGTTTTCTGACGATGACCGTTTTTACAAAAGTTCAGAAATTTCCAAAAACAGCCTTTAGCCTAGCGGGGACGCTCAAAACTACTATCCAAACGACTCTTTTGCACAATTTGTTTATACAAAGGGTGCGCGGGAATTGGGGGTGCGGGTAGATTTTCTGTAGCAAGTCCGACAGGCATTCACTGATGCTGGTCTGTGGCCATCGACCCTCCCGATTTCGGTGTCCGTGGCTTTATGGGGAATCGTGATTAATCTGAGGATCTGCAAGATCTTGCTTCAGAGGAACACTATTTTGCGGTGTCGTTTGGGGAATGGCCGCTTCAGGGCGATGAATTCCGATAGGCGACGGACTCTTGTGTGCCCTAAGCCGCCGGTCGAGATTATGGGAAACGGACGTTCAATGTTCGGCATCAGCCTCGCGCGGCTTCATGCGCGTCGGCTGCATGCCGGTGTTAGATTGCCATACGAGGTTCAAGCCCCTCCCTCCTTCCACTTCTCCCGAAGGGAATGAGGATCCTGGTAGTCATCCGCAAGCGCCGAGACGTCGATCAAGATTTCAGATGCCTCCGCGTACGTCACAATCAGGCCAAAGGAGTGCAATCCATCATTTGCGAGCCAGAGTGGAACAGTATCGGCTTCTCCGCACTGCCCGGACGTAACGGCGCTACCAGTGTGTTTGACGAGATTCGCAATCTCATACAGCCGCTGCTCTTTTGAACCATCGTCCTTCTGAAATGCGCCCTGACCTTGATTAAGCCACCGAAATAGGTCGATCGCCATCGAGATTTGCAGCGCAAAGTTTTCCCACGAGGCGACGGCGTCAAAATAGCGACCAACACGAGGATTGTCAGGCTGATTTCCATCGAGGTAGGCGGAGGTTCGACTACGGGCATCGTGGTAGGCAGAGAAGGCGTTGTGAGCACGCCTGACATATGCCAGGACCACCTGTCGCCATTGATCCTTAAAGGAGGCCCGAAGCGCATTGTTCAGAAAGTGGTTTGTTACCCAATAAGGAGCCTGGGGAAATCTGCCGGTCAAATCAGGGATATCTGCTGAGGTGAATTCAGCGATACCTGGCGCAATGAACTTGCTTAGGATTTCAGGATTCCACTGCATTGCAATCTAACTTTGAATTAAACGACATGGGTGTCCGTTTACGTCGGCCATGTCCGTTAACGCCGGTTGAATGTCCACTATCACTCCTACTGTCCGTTTACTTTTTTAATTGGACAGCGGGCTTAGCCTTGCCATCCTGATTCCATTTTGCCTGCGATTTGGTGCGGCGACAATTCTCTTGGCATGCTGAGTGACCGCATTGGGGGAGAACCCCCAGCGTCTGCTTGTGGCCGGCAGGACTCAGTAGCGACTGGCAGCAACCGTGCCTCAGAATTCAGCGCAGCTATTGGTGACCCTTACACGGGCAACACAAATTGGCCAGGCTACTCTCGCGGCATCGCCCAAATGAAATGCGAGAAATGTTTACTTCCTTTTTCCTTGCGCCTCGGTCTGGCGCGGTGTGGCGCAAACAACTCCCCGCTTTGAGCGCGACACCGTGGATTTCGCGATGCCGAGGTACTTGGCAATCGCCGCATCAGTCACTTCGCCACCAGTCTCGGCCAGCGCTTTTTCAGCAGTTTTAATCGACTCAACGCGCGCCATTCGTTTGCGCTCTGCGACTCTCTTGCCCGTCAAGCTTTTTTCCTTTATTTGCTTTTGAGTGATAAACGGACGCATCCTAGGCTCAATACTAGCAATCCCCAACACAAGCCTCAATTCCGCCTGTACTCCCGGGTCAATGACGAGCGCCACATCAGTTTTACGAAGTCCGCGGCGCGCCGTACTGCCCAGCTTGGCCATTTACTTCACCCCCTTCCTGAGCGATTGGAGCGCCTTTTCGTTGCTGGCAACTACCCTTTCGATCGCAGCAGTAAACTCGTCGCTCATGTCGAGCTTATAGCCGTCCGCTAGCGCGGCTGCGCTGAGCGCTAGGATGCGTTCCTGAATATCAACAGAAATGTGTACGCTAATGCGTGCCTGCTTTTGGGCAGGAACAATTTTCTTGAGTGCCATGCCATTCTCCACGGTCATTAACTGTGCAAACATCGTACACGCAAAAATCATTCACGCAACCTATATCTTCATTTCGAAGTACAGCTATCTAGTTAGCGGCTTGCGATATCGCTCGGCTACGCTGACACATTCATGGCTGATACCGAAAACGTATTTGATGCAGACTTTGCCTTCGACTTGACATAGCTTGCGCGCTTTTCCACGGATCCGCAGGTGACGTGTCAGCTTCTCGAACGAGTTGTCTATTGCGCTATATCACGGAATTGCATAAATAATCGATGCATGATATAGTAGTTGCGTGAGTATAACGACGTTCGAGAAGCTGAAGGCAAACAAAATACCGAGGGGATTTTTTTGACTAGGCGACTTTGCTTTTGCACTTTTCTTGGCAGTGTTGTTGGGAATGAAATTGGTTGCGTAGCAATCAATGAATGCCCAATAACAGTGACAGGAAAAGTCATAGGCACTAAGTTGTGTGAATGAAATTGCTAGCGAAGCAAGCAATGGAATGCACCAACTTATGTGACGACCAACAGGTGCAGTTAAGTGGTGCGCGAGACCATAGTCGAGTGCATCAGTTAAGTGCTCAAGCTCTTCTTCCGGTATCGAAAATAGTGTTTCAGTCAGCTTAAATTAGACATCGAAAACGTAAAAAAGCACTACTGAATACATGAAAGACCTTCTGCACCAGCAATCTAATGGCGCACCCGCGAACGAGAAATTGTCGCTACGGGACGTGCGTATTTGGATCAAAGCTTCGAAAAATCTGAGCGCTGCTACCGAGAAAAGATATGCTAGCGTGTGTAATTCTCTAGCCAAAGGCGAGCTGAAAGTCACCAAAAGCAAGAGCACATGGTATCTCCAACGGGCCGCGCTCCGGCAGCGATCTGTGGCTCAAATGAGGGCAGCAATGGGAGATGGTGCGCTAGCAATTATTGAAGCTGGAGGACAGCCGATAGCCGCCCACATGAAGTACATCGAGCGGCATTTCAGCGCTCTGGAAGCCTACGATAGAACGCGACCGGAGGTTTTTTTTAAACGCCAATCGAAGGGTCGGCAACTTAAACAATTGCCGCCGGACTGGATCGATAAACTGCTCGTGCACGGAAAAAAAGTCGCGTTGGCAAAGGCGATTCCGGAAGCCCGATTTGCGGTATCAACTGACGCCAATGCAATCCGAGCCCTGGCGATCCAGTCCGCCACCGGGTGCCGGCCAGCCGAAATTGGCCGCGGCGCTTTGGTACAAACACTGAAGAGTGGCGAAATAATCATTGTTGTGTCGGGCGTTAAGAACCGCTCCGCTGCCCCACTACCGGCCGATTTTGGCACGCTCACACCCAGCGACCAGGCGCGATTCATGCACTCTAAGGGCCGTGGAAAGCGCGTGTATCGGTTGGAGCCTGGGGCTGCAGGATGTACGCCGGAAGTCGTAAAAACTCTGAAAAAACTGGCTGCACGTGGGCAGGCAATGCTTGTAAAACTGGATCCAAACACTTACCGCGAATGGATGCGGCGCCGGACTCACCAGATCGGCATGCGGGCGTCACCCTACGCGGTCCGGCACGCTTATGCCAGCGACTTGAAAGGGTCAATCCCGGACAAACACGAGTTGATAGCTGATTCTCTTGGCCACGCCGGCATGCAATCGCAAAACGCTTACGGGCGCCCGTCGCACGGCAATCTAGCACCGGGCAAGGCATCAAACTTGATTTCAGCCGAGGGTAATGTACGCGGAGTTTATAAGCGGCAACCAGTTCTCAGAAAGCCAGTAAATGCATCGGCGGTCCGTATATCGCGTAATCGTCACCAGTGATTTCGCCAAAGCGTGATCGATGGTGGATGTGCTGTATGGATAGTTGAAGGTAGTAGGAACATTTTCTTCAGTCGGGTCTCTGTTTGTATTGCTTTACGGACTCTTCAACAAATGGTCGACAAACGCCCTCAACTTGTCTTCTTTGCTAGGGTCCAACGCTGCCCTCCGGATTTTGATAGTCAGCGAGGAGGCATCCATGGTGATCGAACCCGCCTGTTCCTTACCGACGAAAAGCTTTTTGATGTCGCGGTCGGTGCGAGCAGACTTTCCATGCGTGGCCGCTGCCTCCACAGTTGGGGCCAGTTTTCCTTGATCAATTTCGCCGGCCTTGAACCGTGTCCAGATTCTGGACACGGCTTCGCTCGCCTTGTCTCCATGCCTTTTTATTACTGCAGATAAGGCCTCGGCGGCATCACGACCCATAAGTGATGGGTTTGCATCGAGATCGGAACGGATGAAATCTGGAAGCTGAAAAAACGATAGATACCGATACAGGTCCGCACGCCCCATGCCCAAGGATTTCGCGAGCTCTTTCCGGTTGGGGAACGCTCTCTCAGCATTCTGGATTGCTATTGCAATCTCGTAGGCAGACAAGTCTTCACGATCCATGTTCTCTGCCAAGGCCATGGCAGCCATGTCTTCATCTGGCACCACGATGATGACAGCCTTTATTTCGGGCTGGCCCAATAGCTTATGCGCTCGAAGGCGGCGCTCTCCGGCCACAAGCTCATATCCCGTGTCCCGATTCGGGACACGACGTACTGCCACTGGCTGGATCAGCCCGATGTCGGCAATACTCTCGGACAGCTTCATGATATCTTCCTCCCTGAAAACCCTCCGCGGTTGCCAAGGATTAGGAACGATCTGATCGATAGCGATCATGGACGACGTGCCTTGAGCTTCAAGTTCCTCGATCCTGCGCTGTGCCGCCTGCCAAGCCGCCATGGACCCTACGGCTGTCCGAGGCCCAGTAGGCGGAGGCGCCTCGCTCGCGGGAATATCCTTGGCAGCACGGATCCCTTGGGTCTTTGCCATCATCTTGTCCAGGCGGCTCATGAGCGGCTCCATTTATCAACGAATTGGTCATCGATCAGCTTGCAGAAAAGATCAAACGGATCCCGAATCCTGGCCAAGGTCTTCGCGCTGCCTTCCCACTTATCGATGTCGTAGACCGTCGCAAACTCTAGCGCTTCCGATCCCACGACCGAGCTGGCGGGAATTTCCACCGGGATCATCCAGTCACCGTAAGCACGTTGCGCCCAGGCACGCACCACCGGCGCCGAGGACGAGGTACCGTAATCCACTTTCGAAAGCAGGACCGAAATGAAGTCGAACTTCTTGTTCGGGTCCATTTCCGTGAAGCTCCTGGCAAGATCCGAGAACAGGTTCCAGAACTGGACCGAAGAAATGAAGTCCAGGCTTTCTGGTACCAAGGGCATCACCATCGCATTCGCAGCCATCAGGGCATTGATGGTGAGATAGGACAAGCTCGGCGCCGTGTCAATAATGATGTAGTCGTAATCCCTGCGTAGCGGCTGGAGACCTTTGCCAAGGATGTCCCAGAAGCGAAACTTCGGGTCCTTGGTCACGTAGCTCGGGATCATGAATTCGGCGGAGAAGAGCGCCGGCGCCGCGGGGATCATGTCCAAACCATCCCAGTAAGTCGGCTTAACGGCGTACCGCAGATCGGTCTTGTCCCCATACACTAGGGGCATCACGGTGTCGTCTTCCACCACATCACTTTCGGCGTACAGGCCACACAGCTCAGTCAGCGATGCCTGCGGATCCAAATCGACAACCAAGACCTTTCGGCCTCGGAGTGACAATCCTTGAGCAAGACTCATGGCGGTGGTCGTCTTCGTGCTGCCACCTTTAAAGTTGGCAACGATCACGATATCGCCCATCGTTCCGTGTGGCCGCGGTTCGATACCGGCTTCCGATTGCACCCACCGCCTTGCTTCAGGCAGTGAAAAGATCCGGCTGCGACCGTTACCGTGAAGCTCACCTGGTGGCAGCGACGACCCTTCCTTCGATGCGAGGTAATTCAGTCGCGCACGATCGATGCCACACAGCGCAGCAACTTGACCCGACGAAAAATGTGGCGCATTCTTTCTAGGGCGAGGTGCCAACATCTGCTCGCGAAGTTCCTGCATCATCTTCGCCAGCTGGTCGGAGATCAAACCGATCTGCGACAACGTCACACTTCGGTCAATTGTTGGTAATGCTGCTGTTGATGACATATCGACGCTTTCCTGCAAAATTGACTTAATGCGTAGAGTAATCGCGTAAGCGTTACGCGGTCAATCGAATACCGCCAAAAACCCGCCTCTTAAAACCGCGTACAGGCGGTTTTCTTCGTTCATGATGAGCTCCGGTGTCAATTTCGGCCCAGTCGCGTTCTAGGCCGGCCTGATGGTCCGCATGGACGTTAATCGGTAACTCTAAAACCAGACCCCAGGGATCGATGGCGAGATCCAGGAGGCTGCGATTACAAAGGTGGGGGCACAAGTGAATTTGTGGAAGCGCAGAAAGGTGACTGGATACGGGAATTCATTTGGCGCCCTGAAAGGTGACTGTTTCCGGGGAAACATGTTTTTGGGTTTCTACCCCTTAGGGCAAATCTCCATCGCATTGAGGGATTCTTTTGAAGACTTAAAACCCTTAAATACGTTAACGGACCTTGGAAACGCAGGCAGGACAAGGGTTTCCGGGTTCGAAGGTGACTCTTTACGGGTAACTCGGTGACTGAATACAGGGAAACACCATGGCTCAGGTGACTGGATACGGGGAGGCTGGGTGACCGAATACAGGGAAAGGCCGACCAAAGGTGACCGCTTCCGGGGAAACCCCTGCGCGATAGGTGACCAGATACAGGGAAAACGATCGCGCGCAAAAGGAGATGGTTTTCGGGAGATCTTGTACGCGATCAGAGAGGTGACCGAATTCGGGGAAAAGGTGCGCGGTATGTTTGCACCTTTTAATAAACTCATGCATCATAGGTGCAAACACCCTTAGCACCTATGGCCGATCCCGACAATAAACTGAAGCTGAAACCGCCGGCAACCATTGCTGGTAGGGCGACCGATGCCGAGTTCAAGAAGACGAACGCGGCAATTGGCCTTGTCGTTGCGGAAGGGCGGTTGTCGTTTCTCGATCGCAAGATTTTCAACGTTGCCGTGTATCACGCGCAACGCCTGGGAAAACTGGGCGTTGATGCGCCGGTGCAGGACGCTACGTCAGCGCAGTATTACTGGGTGCTGTATTCCGATCTGGTGAAAGATGCCAGCTTCGGATCCAAGGACACCGAATACTTCATGGCGTGCATCGATAACCTGCAGTCGATTGCGGTGAAGGCGCGAACGGAAACGGATTGGATTTCGGAGCGATTACTGGGTCCGACACGCTTGCACAAAGAGAAGGGGACGGCAGGCCGGGGAGGGCGCGTCTGGCTTGGCTTCAAGTTCGATCCTGGTGTCGAGCAACAGGTCCTCAACCCGATGCCTTACACCCGGCTCAGTTTGTACTACCAGACGATGCTGCGAACCGGTCCCGGGCTGGCGCTGTACGAGATGGCGAGAAAGTACGCAACGAGTCCGTCACACCTCACGATTGCTGAGCGTTGGGAATGGTGGCATGACTACCTGACCGGTCAGGCGATCGGTGCCGAACCGCTGAACATCGAGTACAAATATTTCAAGCGAAACGTATTGAAGCCAGCGATCGATGAAGTGAATACTGTCACGAACGTGATCGTCGAACTCAAGGAAATCAAGAACGGCCGGCGCGTCGAAAGTTTGCAATTCACCGCGAGCATGAAGGATCAGGCGCAGCTTGAGTTGTCTCCGGAGCCTGTGATCGACAGCGATTTGATCAAGGCGCTGCGCGACCTTGGTTTCAATGAAATCGAGGCGCAGAACATGTGCGCTCGCGAGAGTCCAGACTTGCTGCGGAAAACGATCGCTCTAATCCGAGCGCGAATGTCCAACCGCGATCAGGTGCAGGTGGATTCTCCGGTGGCGTATTTCCGGAAGTTGTTAAAGGAGCGGTCGGCGGCAAATATGCCCCAGGCGCCGCTGCCTTCAGCGGGACCTGGGCCGGCGCTGATTGGCGGTTCCACCCAAGGCGCGCTGGAGTCGAAGGAGAACTCAGTGGATCCCGCGGCCGGACGTGCGATGGCAAAATTTGAGGCCCTGCCGCCGCTGGATCGTGCTCGCACCCTTGAGCGGTTTGCGGAGACATTAAAAGGCCCTCTCAAGAAAACGTACGAAGCCCAGGGCCTGGGTAGCCCGATGATTCGCGGCAGCCTGGCAGGTTGGCTGGCAAGGGGCGGGTGATGGCCAGGATCGTGTTGGACGTTTCGCCGGACACGATGCTATATGCGAAGACCCATGGCGCTAAATACGACGCGAGCAATCGCCAATGGTATGTCGATGACGTGGTGCCGCCTGAGCTCGTGAACCTGGTGCCGCACAAAGCGAATCCAACCTTTGAGGAAGTTGCACCGGCGTGCCCGAAATGTCAGGCGTCTACAGTCAAGCGCCGCAATGGCAAAACGGGAGCATATTTCTGGGGCTGCTCACGGTACCGAGCTGACGGGCAGGGCTGCAAAGGCTATATTGATTACGAAGAGTGGCTTGCGAAGCAGTTCGAAGACAAGCCTGGCCGTGTCACGGATTACTTGGAAACGAAGGACGCGCTGCCGAAAATGTCGCCTAGCGAGCCGGTGCGCGCTAAAACAGCGATTCCTGGCGACGATCCGCGGGTGTTGCGGTGGGCGAAAATTACCGAGCTGGCATCCCGGGAGTGCGGAGGCGCTGCGCAAGCCAGTCGCTGGCTGAATACACCGAAAATCGCGCTCAGACAGAAATCTCCGATCGAGGCGATGACGACAGATGCAGGGTGTGATGCGGTTGAAAAGCTATTACGTGAGCTGAACCAATAAGCAAAGCGATCCAAGGTGGAAGAAATCACCCTCCCGCCTCCGAACCCTTATTCGCACCCGCGAAGCCCCGTAAAACTGTTGGCGGACACGCAGTTTCGGCGCCGATAGGTGGAAGAATCCACCCGGCAGGTAACGGTCTACAGGAACCTTTGCGCGTTGCCTACAATAACCCGTAACGATCTCGAATATCCTCGCCCAGCAAGGCTTTCCGAAGGCCATGGTAACGGTATTCAGGGAACCTTTTCGATGCCAGGTAACGTTTTACGGGGACCTTCCCGCTTAAGGTAACGGTTCACCCACCCTCATCCGTTGCGGACCAGATTGCCAATAAAGAAGAGCCTTGAGGGGATTGACGTCGATCCTCGCGTAACATCAGCCGCCTTTGCCGTTCGGCTTCGATCCACCGCTCGATGAAAACAATAACAACCAAACTATGAAAATTTCGAAGGTGTTCGCTTATGTGGTGCTGGCGGTACTTATCGGTTTGACGGGCTGCAAGAGTGACGAGGAAAAGAAAGCAGAAAAGCAGGCAGCCATTAACAATGTGTTGGAGTCATACAATCGACAGCAAGCCGAAAATCAAGCCAAGGTAGAGCAAGAATTTGTTTCTGTGACCGACGCGCAATTACGGTCCCTGCTGAAGGATTGCCGTTCAGCAATCATGAGTATGGCGCGTGAAAAATATAAGTTTGAGCCCTTTATGGTCGATGAGTATTCAGCTGATGTTCTGCAGGCACAGACCTACATTTCGAAGGGCAAGATACAAAAAGCCGATGAAATAGACAGCCGAGTGAAAGAATACCGGCAGGTGGTCAAGGAGGCTGGCGGAAAGCACATGCCATACAGACTCAGCTCACGTTTTAGCGTTATGGTCACCCAAGATACATTCAGCGGGCCAGAGCGCCTGAACAAAAATGCGAGTTGCGATTGGCTGCCGGGATTCAAAGCCGAGGCAAAGTGGGCCTACTAGGAAACGGCTCAACCAACCCTCGGCAGCTCATCCCACCTTGTCGTCCACCTGGGCGACATCCGTTCCCGTTTCATTGACCACGATTTCGCTGTCCCTTCCGCCGCCGAACGAATGCATCCTCGCCCCCAGGTGCTATTGATGCGATCGACAACCTGCATCAAGGCATCGTTGTTCTTGGTCGTCAGAAACAGGTCCCGCTGACTCTTCCCGGCCTCGGAGAGATTCATCAACATGAAGCCGGCCTTCTGGTATTCAAAACCCGGCCGGTAGATTCGCCTGAGGCCCCATAGAGCCGCCCGTGTCAGGAGCAAAGTATCGTCCGAGGGTGTCGGCAGCGGGACGTTTACGGCCTTCGAATACTGAGGCAGGTCCGTGCGAAACGGGCTGGTCCGGATGAACACCTGGACCATCCCGGCAACGGATCCTTGACGGCGAAGTTTGGCGGCCGCGATACCGATATAACTGGCCACGGCTTCCTGCAGTGATTCGATATCGGTAATGTAGGTCCCGAAGGACCGGGATGACATGATCTGCTGCTTCGCCGGCGCAACCTCTTCGAGGCCGATACACGACTCCCCATTGAGTTCGGCCACGATCTTCTCCATCGTCACCGAGAATTCCCGGCGCAACACCTTGGCGTCCGCGGTCCGCAATGCCTCCACGGTATCGATCCCGCGCGCAATGAGCTGCTTGGACAGCTGCCGACCGATACCCCAGATCTCTCCGACATCGATCTTGGCGAAGAGAGCGGATTTTTCGGAAACGGACAGGCGCCCGAAATCGCAAACGCTGTCCGCGGCGTGCCCCTTCTTCGCGCAGAGGTTTGCCAGCTTGGCCAGGGTCTTCGTTTCCGCGATCCCTACGCAAACGGGAATCCCCACCCACTGCCTGACCTGGCGCCGCATGGCCTGGGCGTGGGCTACGAGATCGTAATGGGCGAAACCATCGAGACCGAGAAAGCATTCGTCTATCGAATAGATTTCCTGGTCCGGGGAATACTGGCTGAGCACCGACATCATCCGGTGGCTCATGTCGGCATAGAGCGCATAGTTGCTCGATAGCGCCACAATGCCGTGCTTCCTGGCGAGATCCTTCAACTTGAACCAGGGGTCGCCCATCTTGACGCCCAGCGCCTTGGCTTCGTTGCTGCGCGCGACGGCGCAGCCATTTATGACCCCCATTTTCGAACACATACTTTCCCCGTTCTGCTCCCTTTTTTCGAACCAAAATTTGCGAAACTAAAAAAACTTGCGCAAAAGTATAGTGCTATCACCTCCTTTAATACATATAATGCAACCAGAACTATGGTGATCGAAGGAACTACTTGTGGTCTTTAGCGTGGTCAGCGGCAAGGTCTATTCCGACAATACCGGTACATCGTTGCAAATCCCGGTGCTAATGACACCGCAAGGCCCTGTCCGCCCGTTGATTGACTACTGCCTTTCGCTGCGCAGGAGTCTCGCGTGGCAAGAAAAGTTGGTGCGTGGCGTCAAACTGTTCTTGGAGTACCTGGAGGTCAATGCCGTCCAGGGCGAAGAGGAATGGCGGATGTTCCGCAACTTCTCAAACGCCCTGCATGTCGGCACCGTCGATCCCGACACACGGGACGACCCAAGCAATCTCTGGTGGTCTGGAATGGCACCACGCGAAGCTAACTTCATGATCACCCAACTCAGCGACTTCTTTGACTGGCTGGGTCGCGAGGATGCGCCGCGCGCAGCCAAGTTCAATCCTCGCTATGAAGGCAACGCACATGATCGACGCTTGGACTACCAAGCGTACAAATATCGTCGTGATAAGGCGTTCCTTGGACACGCGTGGTCAACCAAACCCCAAGAACGTGGACGACTGACGCGGGGCGAACGTACCCCGAAGGTGCTTCCAAAGCGCCCTCCGGCGTTCCCCGAAGAGCGGTTCGAGGAGTTGTTAGTCAAAGGATTCCGGGTCGCAGGAAAGCAGGACTATCGCGGCATGCTGATCACTTTGTTGCTGTTTGGTGGTGGACTTCGCGTCAGCGAACCGTTCCATTTGTACGTTGCCGATGTGCATCCCCATTGGGATGATCCCAGCCGCGCATTCGTCGCCGTCCATCATCCGAGTCTTGGTTACGCGCCCGATGACTGGAAAACCCCAACCGGTCAGCGGGGTTCAAGACAGGAATACCTTGCACTTAAATATGGCTTGGTTCCGCGTCACAAGATACGGGGCAAGCTCAACGCGGGCTGGAAGCATCCTGCGCTGGATGACCGTTGGTATATGCATGTGCACTGGTATCCAGAAACCTACGGGCTTTGGTTCATGCAAATCTGGAAGTGCTACATGGCGCAGATCGCCGACATTGAGCGCAATCATCCCTATGCATGGATCAATGTAGGTAGCGATAAACAGGGGGGTATTTACACCATCGCGCAGTATGAAAAGGCCCTGCAAAACGCTGTCGGGCGCATTGGGTTGATATATGGCAAGAGCTACGGCACCACGGCCCACGGAGGACGGCATGCCTACGGTCAGCGTACGCGACGGGGGGGCATCGATCCGATCATCGTCCAGCGACTCATGCACCATTGCTCGCCAGATAGTCAGATTGTATATACCCAAGCCGAATTTAATGAGGCGCAGGACACGCTGCGCAAGGGCGTAGAGACCTTGCGTCAAAATAACCTGATGGTTCCATCGCAGCAATTAGCGCTGACAAGCGAACTTGATAACTGAGGGACAAAGTTGAAAAGCAAGCTAACGCAGGCGCAAAAGGACGAAATTCAGAGACGAGCGGCGGATGGTGAGATACGTACTGTTATCGCAAAAACGATGGGTATTGCCGTCCACCTTGTCTATGACCGCGCGCCGAAAGTGCCGCCACGTGTTACGCGTGAGCAGAAAATGGAGATCGTAAGACGCGTCGAAAGTGGCGAGACAAAGAACGCTCTCGCGAAGGAGTTCGGCCTATCCAAAGTAACCGTTCAGGATTACACCAAGCACGTCATTCGAAAACTGCCCGAAGTGCCACAAGAGGTCAGAAAGGAAATCATACGCCGCGCAATTGAGGGTGAATCAGCAAAAACGATCGCTCGCGAATTAGGCTACAGCGTCGGAACAGTTGACTATCACATCAAAAATGTCGCCAGCGACTACCAACTTTCTGATGAGCAAACGGCAGCAATATGGCATGCGCGCCAGACTGGTAAGAAATACGGGCAGATTGCCGAGCAACTGAAACTTCCACGACGGGTTATCTATGCGGCATTAGGGATATACAGAAAGAAGAGCACTGATGACGCCCTTCGCGCTCAGGCGATACGCGCTATGGAAACCGGCGAATCTTCCACTTCCGTAGCCACACGATTGGGGGTTAGTTCAACTGCTGTACTCAGTTGGTTTAGGCGGGATGTTGCCGAAGGTAAGGCCAAGCGACCGGAAAATGTCTCAAAATCAGACGATGATCAGTTCATGTGGATAGCCAAAAGAGACTCAAGTCTTGAGCATTGGCGCAAATTGATTGTCGAGTATGCCGCCACCCACAGTCCCCCATTTTCTACCTTCATTAACGCTCTGAGCGTATTCGTAGATCGTTACCTCCTCGCCCATCGCCTTCCCCTGAATCCAGCCGACTTACTCAACCGCAAACAGTTGGTACCTGACTTCTATGCTGCCTGTCCGCAGGGTAAGTCAGGGCGAACATATAACACCCAGATTTACAACCTGATCGAGTGGGTGCTGGATAGCGAGCAATTTGCCGATATGGAGGACGGCGAACCGCTCCGCTTTACCGACCTCTATCGTAATCCGATTGATCCTAATGCTGGTGGTGAAGATGCATTACCGCAAGCTCGGGAATCCACAAAGACCTTGCTAAGTTACTTGCTCGTCTCTCTTCTGCGCAAGCAGATCGTACAGGGTCCGAACTTCCGCGATTGGACTTGGGCGCAGGGTTTGATGGGGAATAAAGACCTCGATGGGAACAGCCTTGGCCCCGATTGGTTCGAGGTTAGCGAGGATCGACTCGACAAGAGCGATCTAGATTGCGTCTGGCGGGTACGAAGCCCTTCAACTGTAGATCGGCCCGTTCTCGAAATGTGGTCGCCTGTGCGCTGGGTGCATGCCTTACTGCACCTGCAAACCCCCGTACGGGGAGGTCAGGCGCGCATGGCCGACAGCGGCGAGGCAGACACCTTCATCTGGCACGATGCTAAATTCATTCCCAATCCAAGCAAACTCTGCCAAGGTTCGGCCCGCAACCCACGCCAGCAGGGTGTGTTCCGTCGCCCCTCGACCGAGGAAGAGTCCGCAGGAGCAAAGATCACGCTCTATTTCAACTCCAACAAGACCGCCGATATAGGCAAAGGCGGATCAGCACTGGGGTTCGAATGTCCTTGGCCGCAGATGGAGGAATCGGACGAAGACCCCTACCGTTGGCTTGCCAAACTGCGGGACTGGCAGATGAAGTACAACCCGATCCAACGTCTGACGCGATGGATTGACCTGGAAGGCGCTACCAAACTCTCTCCCCAGAGCAAGAATCGGTTGCAGGACTATCCCGATACAGCCTTTCTGTTTCGGCTTCCGGAAGATGCCAAGCACCCCGATTGGCCACTTTCATCAAATAGAGCCAATGTTGCTTGGCAAATTCTCCTAACCGCGTTCGAAAGCGCTCTCGGCGAGCAGGGCATTCGCAGTCCTACAGGAGAACGCATCGAACTGATCAATCCCGAGACAGGTCGAGCATGGAGTTCCCCCCACGCGACCCGCCCAAGCCTGATCACGCACCTGATCATGGACGGAAACGTGCCGCCTATCATTATGACGAAGGTCGTCGGTCATGCGCGGTTCATCATGACCCTTTACTACACCAAGGCCGGACTTGTCGGCATCCAGAATTCGATCAAGCAGGCGACAAAAGTATTGGAAGAAACGAAGCACAAGACCTTTGAGCGCGATCTGCTTAGCGCAAATGCAGAACGGATGCGTGAAATCGCCGTATTCAATACAGAGGACTGGACTACGGTTCTACCGCTGAATTCTGCGGATCGCTCGCCACTTGGTTGGTATTACATGCATGATCGAGTCTGTTTCGCAGGCGGCAATACACATGGAAACAACCAGGTCCCCGGTTGCCATAACGGCGGCCCGGTCAGAACCAAAGAAGGTCGAAATCAGAAAGACATCCACGACCCGGTTCCGGGCGGCGTGCGTAACTGCTGCCGTTGCCGCTGGAGTGCATCGGGCAAGGAGCACCTTGACTCTCTCGCTGCGACCCTGACCAACCGATCCTGGCACCTTCAGAATGCCTCGAACGAAGCCTTGGCGACACTTCGAGAACGTGATGCGATTCTCAAGTCCAAGGCTAGAACCGAGGCGGCTAATGAACCTTTCGGCCAGACTCATGATCTCACGAGCGCCGAGCGCCGCCATGAAGCTGCGATGCATCGAATGCAGGAACTCACGTTGGATGTTGCAGCGCTGAATCGCACCATCGATCGGGTCATGGCCCTGCCCGTCAACGTCGATGGCCCCACTGTACTGGCGTTACAAGGCGATGCCCTGACCGCCCACGCTGTCATTGAAGATGCCAGTGAGCTGCTGCAACTGGCGAATGTGGTGGGAGACATGGAGTTGTACCCAGACCTTCAATCGAATACTGGCGAGGCGGTCTATGCCTATGCCGATCTGCTCGACAACGCTTTCGAGTGCGAGGGTCATCCACGCATCCTAGTACGACTATCCAAGGACGAAAAGATGCAGTGCGCCAACGCCCTCATGCGGCAACTGGAGCGGCACGCCAACCCGCAAAACCATCTGCTCGGACGCCGGGCAGTGGTTGAAATCATTGACCGTGGCGAGTCGCTGCAAAAGCTGCTTGGGGTGAAGCTGAATGAGATTGCGCGCCAGGCATTGCCCGCCAAGAATCAGACGCCCTTGCGTCTTGTGAAGCCAACGACGGAGGACGATCATGACGACCGACGTGCATCCTGACGAAGTGTTGAAGGCGATCCTCGACAAGGGCAATCGTCGCGACAAGGAAGAGAAGCTGCGCAAGATCCATGAGCTGTGCTCATTGGAATACAGCCGGCACAGCCAGGGCGCCCGCGACCTGAGCATAGCCAACATGGCCCGCGTTGCTGAGAGCCATGGACTCTTCAAGGCGCGCACGATCTACAACAAGCAGTCGGAAGACTACGCAGCACTGATCAAGGCGTGGGAAGCCTACAACGGTCCCAAGCCGTCGAAAGCGGTCAAGGCCCAGCTTGCACCAGCTGACAAGCATGCCTTCCTCAAGAAGATTGAAGACCCGGCCGTCCGTAGCCTTTGTCAGATGGCGATCATTGAGCGCGACAAGATTCGCGCCGAACTCAACATGCTCAAGAGCGTGACAGTCGTTCCCATCGACATGAGGCCGTTGGGGGCTGAGATTGCTAAGGGATCAACGAATGTAGCGATAATCGAACCGGCAGCGCAACTCACCGATTCCGAACGCAATGCTCTCGCTGCCGCCATCGATCCCAAGTCCCTGGCTCAGCAAAAGCTGCGTATCGGCGATACCGGGGAGATCGTAGATGAACGCGGGCGCTTCGTCTTCAATCCGGGCTTCGCCACCGCCATCGCCAAAATCCTCGGCAGGAGTGACAGAACGCCAATGCTGGAAGTGAAGGGAAAGCGGGTATGAGCCAATCCAACCAATCCGGCCAGCAACTCGCACGTGACAACCTCGCCAAGTTCCAATCGTGGATCGCTGAGCGCGAGGTCACCAACGACTGGCACGACTACCTGCGAGGCGACAAGCTCAACCGCAGCGAGATTGCCGCCGAATGCGACTTCTCCCTGTCGGTCATGCGTCAGAACCCGGCCGTCAAGGAGGCTCTGGAGGCCCTGGAGAGTCGATTGACAACCCTTGGCCTCACCCAACCCCTAAGAACCGCTCCTGACGCTTCCAATGAGGCCGCAGCCGCCTCCGAGAAAGTCATCGACAAGCGGATCATGGCCGCCAAGGGTCGCGCGGAAGCGCGGGTCAAGGCGCTGGAAGAACAGAACGCCAGCCTCAAGGCCGAAGTCGCCAGCTTGCGTGAGCGGTTGCGCCGCTTCGAGCATCTGGATGCTCACCTTTCTCGTACCGGAAGGCTGCTGCCCGCATGAACGCCCGGCTCACCCCGCCGATGGTGAATGTCAGCCTGCGCATCACGTCGATCCGCAGTCGCGGCAAGGCCGGTGGTGCCGTGTTCGCCGGCGTGACCGATGGCGCAGAGCACTACGCCGTCGTCTCCGACTACCGCCTCCTTCCGGATGCTAGCCTGATAGAGAAGGGTCAGGTTTGGCTCATCGAGGGGCCGGTGACGATGCGCAGCGCGACCGTCGGCAGTACCGCCATCCTCCGGCATGAGCAGGTCATCAACGCCACCGCCGCCGAGATGCTGCGACCCACCGGGCGCAACATGATCGATTGGATCGCCAACTGCCCCGACTGTGCCGGGATCGGGCAGGTCAAGGCCAGACGGCTGTATGACCGCTTCGGTCCCGATCTGGCTGACCTCATTGAAGACCGCGACCTGGAGGCCCTGACCCAGATCATCAGCGCGGAAGCCGCTGAGCTGCTATGCAACGCCTTCGACAAGTTCAAGGTTGCCAATGCCCTGCTCTGGCTGGATCGCGCGGGCATGAGCCGCAAGATGGGCCAGAGCGTCGTCAGCTACTGGAAGGGCGAGGCGCAGGAGAAGATCGAGGCCAACCCCTATGCCCTGATCTCCTTCGAGGCCGACTGGAAGAAAGTCGATACCTTTGTCCGCACCCGCCTCGGCATCGCCGAAGACGATCCCCGCCGCCTCGCCGGAGCGGTCGAGGACGTGCTGTACGGCAGCATGAGGCACGGCCACACCTGCCTCCCCGAGAGCGAGGCCCGCACACGCCTGTCCCGGCTTCTGGACAGCGCTGAGCTGGCCGAGCGGGCGCTGAATCCTTTGCCACAAAATGATCCCCAATCGGAGGATGTATCTGGCATTCCATTTCACCGCATTGACGGCCTCCTGCAAGCCCATGGCGCATGGTTGATCGAAAGCTACGTTGCCCGTCGCCTGCACGAAATGGTCGCGGGCGAGGATGAATCAGGACAGTCCGGCCTCTTCGCGCAGATCGCCCCCCACCCCAGGGGCATTGAACAAGTCATTGACGACTATGAGGCCACGCACGGAATCACCCTGTCCGAGGAACAGCGCCTCGCTGTGCGTACCTCGGCCGCCAATCATCTGAGCCTGATCTTGGGTGGAGCCGGCACCGGCAAGACCACCGTGCTCAAGGCGCTGTATGAAGCACTGGGGGATCAGCGTGAGAATATGCCGATCTATCAGCTTGCCTTGGCCGGCCGTGCCGCCCAGCGCATGGCGGAGGCCACCCAACGCGAGGCCATGACCATCGCCGGCTTTCTTGCCGGGATCGAGCCGGGTTCCATCGAAATCGGTAGCGCAGTCGTCGTCGATGAAGTCTCGATGGTCGATGTGATCCTGATGTATCGGTTGTTGCGCCATATCCCCTCGGGTGTGCGCCTGATTCTCGTCGGCGACCCCAGCCAGCTTCCGCCCATCGGCCCCGGACTCGTCCTGCATGCCTTGGCGGAGCTGCCGAGCATCCCGCAAACCGAACTGAAGGTGGTCAAGCGCCAGAGCAGCGCCAGTGGCATCCCGCAAGTTGCCGCCGCGATCCGCGCCCATCAGGTGCCGGCCTGGGTGGAGTACCAGGGCAAGGGATCAGGGGTGTCCTTCGTGCCCTGCGATGACGCGCGACTTGAGGATACGGTACAGGCCATTTACGAAGACTTGGGCGGCAATGGCACTGACTACGCCGTGCAAATCCTCTCCATCACCAACGCCAACCTGGGCGGGGTGAAGAACCTCAATGTCGCCCTGCACAATCGCTATCAGGCCGATGGCGAGGTGGTCATGGCGCTGGACGCCGAGTACGGCAACGTCGCCGCCAATACGCTCGACCGCATACCTCTGTGCGTGGGCGATTTAGTCATCTTCACCGAAAACAACTACAAGCTTGGCCTGCGCAATGGCAGTCTCGGGCGCATTGTCGGAGCGTTGCCGGTCAGCGAACCGGATGACCCCTGCTGCCGCTGCATGTTTGAAGGCGGTGAGTACCTGCTTGACTCCACCCAGGTCCAGACTCTCAGCCACAGCTACAGCATCACGGTGCACAAGAGTCAGGGGAGCCAGTTCACGCGGGTGATCGTGCCGATCCGCAAGTCTCGCTTGCTTGACCAAACCCTGATCTACACAGCAGTCACCCGGGGCGTCGATCAGGTGGTGCTGGTGGGAGATCTGGATGCTACGAACGCCTCCATCAAAGCCCCAGCCACCGCCGCTCGTCGGAATGTGATGTTGCCGAGATTGCTGACCAAGGGACTGAAATGAGCGACGGGCTGTCAAGGGACCGTGGAATAAATAGGAGGGGCCCGCTTGCGGGAGGAAGCCTGTTTATGCCGCGAAAGCCCTTGACTGAACGACGCGACCCAACGCTCCCGGCTGCTGGGGTGGGTTGGTTTTTAACCCGCCCCGGCTGCCCCACGGCGAGTGCGGGGTTTGGGGCAGCGCCCCAAGGTCCGGGTACGGCCAAGA
>Ga0268298_10002581_pt1 | contig 19646 bp, 16 predicted proteins | sample WWTPWeurt_MetaG_FD_194462 | JGI IMG/M metagenome (GOLD analysis project Ga0268298, IMG submission 194462) | Activated sludge microbial communities from WWTP in Nijmegen, Gelderland, Netherland - WWTP Weurt | ecosystem: Engineered > WWTP > Aerobic digester > Activated sludge | place...
TCGTCTCTTTCGACCAGGATGTGGCGCGCTTCGCCCAGGCGGTGCGTGGGCATTGGGGGATTGAGAACTCTCTGCACTGGGTTCTGGATGTGACCTTCGGCGAGGACGACGGCCGCATACGCGCAGGCTTCGGCGCCGAGAACTTCGCCGTCATCCGGCAGATCGCCCTCAATCTCCTGAAAGGCGACCCCTCCAAGGGGAGCGTGAATAAGAAACTCTTACGGGCGGCCTGGAACGATGACTTCCGCGCTAAAGTGTTGTCTCGACTCTGAGGATGGCGCGTTTGCCCGGATATTCGGGGTAGCAGAGTTGGTCGGCGTCGCCAAAGGCTTTAGTATTCCGGTCGAAGACATCCCGCCCGCGGTGGACGGGATACGCGGCTCAGCAGTAATCAGCCCATGAAACATCGACCCCAGATCCGCAAGACCAAGATCGTCGCCACCATCGGTCCGGCCTCGGACCCACCCGAGGTCCTTCGCGAGATGATCCGCGCCGGCATGAACGTGGCCCGCCTCAACCTTTCCCACGGCAACTATACCCAGCATGCCGAGCGGGTGCTGCGCGTGCGTCGGATTGCCGAGGAAGAAGGCACCCATGTCGCCGTCATGCTCGACACCCGGGGGATCGAGATCCGCACCGGCCCGCTCCGCGAAAGCACGGTCGAATTGTTGCCGGGCAATCTTTTCACCCTCTATGGCACTCCCCTGGTCGGGGATGCGGCCCGGGTCTCCGTGTCCTACCGTCATCTGCCCGAGGAGGTGGAACCCGGCACCCCGATCCTGCTCGACGATGGCGCCATCGAACTGGAGGTGGTACGCACCACGGCGGAGGCGGTGGTGTGTCGGGTGATCCACGGCGGCCAACTCAAGGCCAATAAGAGCCTGAATCTGCCCGAGACCCAGTTGGCGATAAGTGCGGTCAGTCCGGAGAACCGGGAGGATATCGTCAAGGAACTGAGTTTCGCCGCCGAGCATCAGGTCGACTATATCGCCGCCTCCTTCGTCCAGACCGGCTACGAAGTGCTGCGCATGCGCGACATCCTGTTCGAGCGGGGCGTCAGCATCCCCATCATCGCCAAGATCGAAAACAAGGCCGGGGTGAAAAACCTCGAAGAAATCGTCGACGCCGCCGATGGCATCATGGTGGCGCGGGGCGATCTGGGGGTGGAACTCCCCCTGGCGGATGTCCCCAGCATGCAGAAAAAGATCATCCGCACCACGGTGACCAACGGCAAGCCGGTAATCACCGCCACCCAGATGCTGGCCTCCATGGAGGTGAATCCCAAGCCTACCCGCGCCGAGGCCAGCGATGTCGCTAACGCCATCTTGGATGGCTCCTCGGCGGTGATGCTCTCGGGCGAGACCGCCGCCGGAAAATACCCGGTGGAGGCGGTGCGCACCATGGCCGGACTGGCCCTGCGCACCGAGTTGTCGCTACGGGAGTACGGCTATCTGCAGAAGATCCGCGCCAATCCCTCCAACGTGGTGACCGAGGCGGTCAATCACGCCGCCGTGACCATGGCTACCGAACTTCAGGCTGCCGCCATCTTCAGTCTCACCGAGACCGGCTTCAGCGCCCGTCTGGCCTCCAAACATCGGCCGGATTGCCCCATCCTGGCGGTGACCGCCTCGCGTTCGGTGGCCCGCCGGCTGTCGATGAACTGGGGCGTCCTGCCTCTGCTCTACGAAGGCGAACGGAGCGACGAGGCCAAACTGGAGTTCGCCCTGCAAGAGGCCATTTCTCACGACTATATCGGGCCGGGGGACATCATCGTCGCCACCGCCGGCTACAAGCAGCAGGCCGGTGGCACCGATCTGATCCGAGTCATCACCCTGGCCTAGCGATTCCAACCATGTCAAACGAATCAAGTCTGCTCATTACCGGTACCAATCGCGGCATCGGCCTGGAGCTGGCGCGCCAATATCTGGCCGCCGGTTGGCGCGTTTATGCCTGTTGTCGTCAACCCGAAAACGCCCACGAACTCAATCGCCTCGCCCAGCATTCCAGTGGGCGCCTGAGTCTCCATCTCCTGGACGTCACCCAGGAGCGCCAGCGCGCCGCCCTGGCGGCGGAGTTGGCTGGACAGCCGCTCGACATCCTCATCAATAACGCCGGGGTCTATGGCCATGGCGCCTCGGTGTTCGGGCGACTGGACGAGGAAATCTGGCTGGACACCTTGCGGATCAATGCCATAGCGCCGCTCAAGCTCATGGAGGCGCTGCTGGGGAATCTGCTGCTCGGCAGGCGTCGGATCATGGCGGCAATCACCAGCAAGATGGGCAGCATCGCGGACAACACCTCCGGCGGCAGCTACGCCTATCGCTCCTCCAAGGCCGCCCTCAATGCGGCCCTGGCAAGCGCCGCCTTGGACCTCGAATCCAAGGGTATCTGCGTAGTCATGTTCAACCCTGGCTGGGTCAAGACGGATATGGGCGGACCCAGGGCCGAACTTCCGGTGGAGACCTGCGTGCAGCAACTCCGCCGCCTTATCGAGGGGCTACGCCCCCAGGACAGCGGGCGCTTCATCGATATCGACGGCCTCGATGTCCCCTGGTGAGCCTTGGTTCGTCTGGGTTTTCAGGCGATATTGCCGCCCTTTTCTTGTTTGGCGATAAAATTCGGGTAACCTAGGGAACCTCGCCGAGATACCGAGGTCTCCCCTCTCAACCCACAACAATTCAAAGAGATAGGAACACATGCGCAGCAAGAGGTTATTGAGCATCCTGGGACTCATCGGGCTCCTGGCCACTGCGGTTCCACTACCGGCCGCTACGCCGACCGAAGGCTTCGAGTACCAGCGGATCGATGTCCCGGTGCCCACCGAGACCGGTTCCAAGGTCGAGGTTCTGGAGCTGTTCTGGTACGGCTGTCCCCATTGCTACCACCTCGAACCCACATTGGACAAATGGCTCAAGACCAAGCCTGACAACGCCGAATTCCGTCGTCTGCCGGCGGTGCTCAATGATAACTGGGCTATCCACGCCAAGGTGTTCTATACCGCCGAGACCTTGGGGGTCCTGGAGAAACTCCATACCCCCCTGTTCCAGGCCTATCATGAGCAGAACAATAAATTGAAAGACGAAGCCACCATCCGACAGGTCTTCGTCGCCAACGGCGTCAAGGCGGAAGACTTCGATCGCGCCTTCAATTCCTTCGCTGTCGACGCCAAGGTCAGGCGCGCCCGGGATCTCAGTCAGCGCTTCGGCATCGACGGTGTCCCCGCCATCATCGTCAATGGCAAGTACCGCACCAGCGCCACCCTCACCGGCGGTCATCAACAGACCATGGATGTGGTCAATTTCCTGATCGCCAAGGAGAGCGGGGCCGCCCCGGCGAAATAGGCATGGCCCGTCTCCTCGCCACAACCGGCGGCGGAGAGGCACCATAAAGACTAGGCTTCAAAGCAGAATGAAGAGGGGTTCTCCATGGACAAAGGCTTGATGCTGCTACCAAGCAAGGATTTCCAGCGGATACGCCTGATCCGTATCCCGGATGACTTCGAATCCCACGAGGCGTACCGTCTTGCCACCGGGATCATCGCCGGTGTCAATCCTGCCTCTTCCTGGGAAGAGATCGCCGACGCCCTGGAATCCCGGGGTTTGCAGATGGTCGACTTCATCCTGGGTCCCAGTCTGGATCCCTGATCGATCCAAACCCGGGCCGGTTCTGGCCGGCTCGGGACCTCGCTAGCGGCGATCTTGGCCCGGTCCCGAAGGGACGGTCTGGTTGATCATGTCCATCGGGTTCCAGCGCTGGAATTGCTCGCTGCCCCGATAGATCGCCTGATCCATGCGCGCCATGCTGGACTGCAACTGCAACAGCGTGGCTTGCATGCGGGACACCTCGTTGGACATGGATTCCACCGCCGTCGCCATGGAGCGGACATCCCGGCTCAGGGTGCCGACGTGTGACGTCATCTCGCCCATCAAGCCCACCATGTCCCACATCAACTTGGCGAAGAAGCCACCGCCGGCCAGGGCGGCGATGAGGATTCCGCTTTGCATCCACTTGTTCATCCCTTCCCCCCGGTACCCAGGATATCCGGCCGGGCTCCAGTCATGACCACCTCTCCTCTGACTGCCGCCTCCTGGAAGCCCCCCTGGGCCGGCGGCTGTAAAGACTGGATACCGAGCAGGACGGCCCGGTGATCCAGATCCGGATGCAACAGGGAAAGTATGTAGCCTATCCCCGGTTGTACCGCCTCGGCGCCTGGATCGAAATCGAGTAGCGCCCGCAGCAGGTGTTCGGGTTGGATGGGGTTACCCTGCCTCTCGGCCAGTTGCAGGATCGAAAGGATGTAGCCGGTGATGGTCTCGCGTGTCCCTGATTCGCTCCGACGGCCCGGCTGGTCGCAGGAATGTTCGTACCAGCCATAATAAGCCGCTTGGATGCCCCGATAGGCCTCGGGTTGGGAGCCCAGGGTATAGCGCCATACCGACCTCAGAACGCTCGGCGTCTCGTCCCGTTCACCGAACTCCACCATGGCGAACAACAGCAGGCTGGTCGTCAAGCGACAACAGCCCCGTTCCCTGGCCAGGGCGGTGGCCCGGGCAAAGAGCCCTTCGCAGATGGGACTGAGGGGATAGCCATGAAGGACCTGAGATGGCGCCAGCAGAAAAGGACTCGATTTGCCAAACTTCATTTTCATCCCCATCGCAGCCGCCTCCACTCAACCGCTTTCTAAAATTGTAAAGACCAGAGAGGCGCAAAATGTAACTAAAGTCCATATTCCGAGGACATTTTTCGCCATTACCCCAGTCCATCGAGAGAGGTCCACTATTGTACTCCACTATCACTAATGTCCATTCCCTGCTGGGCGAATTTCACATCGAGGGCATGATGCTTCGTTACAGCAGTTTCGTCCCCCGTTTGTATAACCTTGCCAGATCCCTGGGATTCGAAGCGGGCAAGATCGTCCCCTCGCGTGCCTTCTGCTCCGACGAAAGTCAGGGTTACCCCATCATCCTCATCACTAAGCACTTCGGCACCTTTCCCTTCAACCACGGGCGGGTGGGCGGTATCGTCGCCACCGATCGTCATGCCCCTCATGCCGAGCACGGCAAGGACATGGTCATCATCCACGCCAGCCATGTCGGTTATGACCCCGACCAGGGGTGCTTCGGTACCTATCGCCGCTTGCAGACCGAGCACGCCGGAGTGACTCCGAACTGTGGCAAGATCTCGGGTGTGCTGGACTGGTACCTGCAAGAGTTCGACTTCGCTCGGGAAAGCATTTCCCTGGAGCGGGACGGTTCCCGGCGGCTGGTCAATATCGACAACCAACTACTGCGGGCGAACAAGGCCGAGGGACTCCTGCTCCATCTAGAACAACTGGCTCAGGCCGATGCCAACGGCAAATTCCTGCCCTTGCGCTCCTTCAGCACCGGCAAGACCTTCATCGCCGCCCCCAGCCTGATCGCTGCCCTATCGGATTCGGCTTGGCCCAGCCAGGGTCGCCGCTCCCTCGATAAGGGCTTGAGGGCGGAGATGTTCAGCTTCAAGCGCAACATCCCCGAAGATCCCGAGGTCCATGGTCACCTCGAACTCAATCTGCTTCCCCCCATGCCCTGGATTCTGACCTCGGAGAGCCCCATGCTCACCGCTGCCCTGGTCAACACCCAGGTCGAGTACGACCGCACCTTTCGCACCATCGTCAAGGAACAGGGCTACCAAGGCAAAAACCTGCTCTATGTGGCCGGCTTGAACATCGATATCTCGCCCCGACACGGGCAGATCTTTCCCCTGACCAAATTCGTCCCTTGGGCGGCTTTCGTCCAAACCGCCAAGGGCGAACGGGCTACCTGGGAGCAGGGAGAGCTTATGGCGAGACTGTTGGAGCAAAGCCCGGAGAACCCGGAGCAGATCGAATTGGATGTCGCCATCCAAGAGATGGAGCAGGCAAAAGAAATCAGGGTGCGGGATCCTCGTGCCTTCTGATGATCCTCGCCCGGGAGATCAGAAAACGGATACCCCGGAGGCTATGGGGTCTAGGGCGTCCCTGTTTCAGGATGGAAGCCGATCAACCCCTTTCCTCCCGAATCGGCGGAAAGGGGCCAAAGTACCTATCTCAGCACAATCTTAAGCGGCCTTCTTGAGCGCGGCAGCGATGTTTTCCTCCATCATCTTGCGAATGTTTTCGCTCGTCTCTTTTCCAAGCTGGGCCAGGGCATTGGCGTCGGCGACATAGCCTTCGATCAGGCTGCGGGCGACTTCACTCTGGTGCTTGATGAAGCTCTCCAGCCCTTCGGCGTCCTTTACGGTCAAGACATCGCGCCAGCCGGCGAACACGGCTTCAGTCTGTTTGCGCATCGCCGCCATGTTGAGTTCGGCCAGCTTGGTGGTGTAGAGCAGCGCAATTTCATTGAGCTCTTTCACCGGAGCAAAAAGTTTTTCATAGGCGGCAAAGGGTTCGATGTTCGACATGGTGGTTTCTCCAGGTGTTTTGGTGGATTTGGATTTTGTGCGTTGCAGCATAACGCAATTTTTACTGCCGCGCAATATCTTCTTAATGGCAAGGAATGGCTGATTTCAAGACCGAAACAAGCCTGGGATCGTCGATATTGCGTCGCAACAATTAAGGGGTCGCGCGACAGGTTGACAGCGTTCATTGTCCGGCTGGATTCAATGCCTTCCTGCGTCATCCAGCCACCCGTACCAGCGGTCTTCCCCAGCATCGACAGGGTTTCGCTTGCCGCCGGGGACGATCTTCCTCGGCTTGACGGGATGAGAATGAATCGAGTCAGGTGGCGGATTGGCCGTGCCTTGTCGTGTCTGTGCGAAATGCGGGCTGGCCGACTGGCCAAGGAGGCGGAAACGGCGTCAGGATGTTCTGCCGATTTAGGGCAAGGTTTCGTTTCCGGGCCTGGCCCCGAAATGCCCATAATATAAATAAGTATTATCCTTGCAGCGCACAAGGTGAATCGTTTCTGATCTTTTTCGCTGAGTTGGATTCTCGAGCCTGTTTTTCATGGAGGGATAAGGTTCATCAAGACCAGATCGGTGAAGACCAAGGCGGCTCCGGAAAAGGCCTGTTTTTCTCATACACCTTTATTTCGTTTCCGCGAGCCGTTATTTTGGAGATATCGACTGCGGGGGTGGCAGAATCGGTAGGCGTCCCAGGGATGGTTCGGTGCGACAATCGGCCTTGGTTTCGCAGAGATGGGCCGAGGGGAGCGCGCAACCGCTGATTTTCCGGATCTTGTGCGCCGCAATAACGGGGCCGCATGGTGTAACGGCGCCCACACCTTATAATCGCCCCCTTTCTTTTATTTTTTACGGTGAACAAGAGGCCATTATCTGATGTCAGCCAGTAAAATCCATTCAAAAACTCTGGTAAATACGGACCAGACGGTCAGCGAAGCCCTGGGCAAGATCCTGCATCACAACTTCGATTATCTGCTGCAGTGGCAGGAGGCGGCCCGATCCTGGGAGAACATCGAGGGGGTACATCAGATGCGGGTCGCCCTGCGTCGGATGCGCTCCGCCCTGAGTTCCTTCCGCTCCGCCGTTCCCAAAACCGTCGCCGCCGACTGGTATGCCGAACTCGGCTGGCTGGCCAGTCAGCTCGGTATGGCCCGGGATCTGGATGTCTTCATCAGCGAGGGGCTGGGGGCCGTCCATGGCAAATTGCCCCTGCCCGGCGAGGAGAAGTTGCTGGCCCTGGCGGAGGCCAGACGCGCAGAGGCGTACAAAACCGTAGTCGCCATGCTGGATAGCGAACGTTATGCCCAGTTCAAGCTGAACTTTCTGGCCTGGGTAGTGGCTCGGGGTTGGGAAAAGGCGGAGCTACCGAAGAAAAATCGCCAGCGGTTGTCCCAGCCGATTCAGCTCTTTGCCCGCCAACAACTGGACCGCCTTGAGGGGCGGGTGTTGGCGGCTGGGGGGACCGTGGATAGAAATTCTGCCGAGCAGATGCACCGCCTGCGCATCGAATGCAAAAAACTGCGTTATGGCGCCGAGTTTTTCATGACCGTCATTCGTGGTCTGGACGAATTCATCGACCACATGCGGGGGCTACAGGATCTGCTCGGTATCCTCAATGACGTGGCCGTCATGAAGCATCTGCTGGCCCATGTGCTGCAAGATCAGGGGGATTCGGAGGTGATGCAGTACGCGGGCGGGCTGGTCGGGTGGCGGACCTGTCAGTATTACGACCTGTTGATCACCTTTGACGCGCGCTGGAAGGAATTCGTCAGCGCCAAGCGCAGTTGGTGGACCAAGGATGAGAAACGTCCGTCGTCGACATCAGGGGCCGCCGAACCCCATTCCTAGACGTCCACTCTTCCGGCCTTATTTCCCGCCGTTGTTCGCGGTCTTCTTGGGGGCCTCGCCCGGTCTGGACTGGGCGTTTCCCCTTGTTTCCGGTATCGCGGAAGGGCGAAATACGGGTGATTCTTCGTCAATTGTTAGTGATCGGGGCGATCTTTGGCTACACTTTGGCCGTAACCGCATAAATTGCCCTCGTTCAGTTCGGCGCCGGCGTCGATTTTTGCCAATGTCAATCTGAACGATCGAGGCGTCTCACAAAAGACCGGGATCGCCTAAGAGTGTCCCTCGATACCAGGCCCGGCATGACCTACGCGGTTGAGGTGTAAACCGACTCACTACCTATTCCTCGTCCATTCCAACCACAGACCCTATTGAGAAGCCGTCGATGGAAAATGAAATCACTCCGCCTTTACCGCCGCAGCCGGCAAACCAGGGTGCTGCGCGGATACAACTCCCCCAGCTCCGGAATCAGCTCAAGACAAAGTTGCATAGACTGGCCAAAAAACTGAAACGCTATCGGGCCGAGCAGAGGGCACTGATCACCCAAAAGGATCTGGGGTACACGAATGGACACCTGATCGACCAGAGGTTGTTTCGCCTCAGCGATCGGGTGACCAGCCTGCGTGACGAGATGCGCGTCGTCCGTGAACATGGACGGACGCTGGCGGCCAACCTGGAGGCCCAGGCCAAAGCGGCCAATGGACGGGAGTTGGACCAGGCCCTCGAACGCACGGCGCAACTGGCCCAGCAGACATCCCTCAGTCTGGAACGGGCCGATGCCCTCGCCAGCCGGGTGGAACAGGTCGAGCAGCGGGTGCAAACCCTTACGGAGCTGGCCGATACACTCAATTCCCTGGCGGTGGACAACCTGGCCCAGAATACCCTGACGACAAACCTGCTGGCCGAGCCGGGTGGGAGCTTCCCGCGCCTGACCAATGTGGTCGCCTTCCGCCGCAACGAGGCTCGTAGCCAGCCGGACGATTGGCGGACCCTGGTAGAGTCCCAGCAGCAGGCCATCGAACGCCTGGAGCGTCGCCTCAACCTCACGGAAGATACGACGGAAGACCTGGAAGACAAGGATCGCCAACTCGCCGCAACCCTCGACGAGATCGAGGCTCGACAGCAACGTTTACTCGAACAGGCGGGCGATCGGGCGGTGGACGAGGCCGATGAGGCGGTCGTCAGACGGCTACGGCAGTTGGAGGAGGGGAGTGCGACACTCCAGGTCCAGGGCAACCAACTGGCGGTCCAGGTGGCCGATCTGGCTGAGTTCGTGGCGCGGTTGCCCAGGGAGGAAAGAAACGCCGAGGCGGTTCTAATACAAGCCGAGAGTCCGGTACCGCCACCCCAGGAGCTGGATATCGGGCCTCTGTGCGATCAAGTCGAGGCCCAGGGCCGAGGGATCCGGGAGGGGGAGACCAGGTTGGCCGCCCTGGAACAGGGGGCGGAGGAGCTCCACCGGGCCATGAACCAGGCGGTACAGGAACTTAGGTCATTGACTGATCGCAGCCATCTGTTGCAGGCGCGGAACAAGGCCATGCAACTCAATATCGATGAGCGGATGGAAGAGGTCCATCGCGCCATCGAGGATCTTTTCAATCAGTTGCAGGCCGTAGGAAAGACCCAGCAGGAGCTGCAGGGAACCACTTCGGGCTTGCAGGCCGGTCTAGGCAAGGCGATCACGGATCTCGATCGCACCGCCTCCCAGCTGGGGCAGTTGGGGAGCAGAGTGTCCGCTGTGGCGGCCCAGGGTACGGATCTCGGGGGTCAGTTGCAGCAATTGCAGGCGGCTCATGCCCAGACCGAATCCAGACTCGAGCGCCAACAGGGCAAGTTCGACCGCCTGGAAGCTGAATTCAACCAGGCGCGTGCCCAGACCGAGAAACACGAGGTGCGGCTGGAACAGCTCGATCGCCGCCAGGAAATGGGGCATGCGACCCAGCAGCGCCTGCGGGACGATGTTTCCGGTCTGCGCCAACGCCTCGCCGATACCGCCAAGGGGTTGGATGATGTCTACCGCGGCACCACGGCCCATCAGGGGGCGCTCTGGTCGGTGGTGATGGTCTTACTGGTGTTGGGTGGCGGTTGGTATTGGAGCCAGTCCCTGGAGCAACGGGGACAGGATCAGTTGCTCCAACAGGATCGAGAGGCCTGGCGGCAGGCCATCGCCCAGCAGGGGGCGGATATCGGGGAACTCAAATCCCGGGTAGCCGCTGAGGCGACCCTGCGCGACGACATCGTCAAGCTCACCAATCGGATCAATGAGCAAAAATCTCTCCCGGTCGAGCCATCGCCCCAGGTCCAGACCGGCACCGAGATCGCTGGTATCCGGCAGGAACTCACCGCCTTGCGGGGGGATATCACTCTCTTGCGTACCACCCAGACCGAGCTGGGAGATAGACTGGCCCGGCCGGGCGGGGAAACCTCGTCTTCCCAGCCCCAAACCGGGGTCGAAACGGCGGGGACGATCCAGGCCCTGGCCGGGATGCGGGGTGAGCAAAACCAGCTTGGCGAACGCATCGAGCGCCTGACGGCGGATCTGACCGCCTTGCGCCAAGCTCGAGCCGAACCGACTGGGATACAACAGACCCTGGCCGGGTTTCAGGGCGATGTTGGTCAGGTACGGGCCGATCAAGGACGGCTTGAGGAGCGCATCGAGCGCCTGACGGCGGATCTGACCGCCTTGCGCCAGACCCAGGCCGATATGGCTGGTCGATTGAACACCAGAAGCCTTCCCTCGACCCCATCCTCCCCCGGTATGGCGGCTATCCAAGGCGAAGACTGGTTGCTGACCCAGGATCCGGGGAGCTACAGCCTGCAGATCTTCGGCGCCTTCACCCAGGGGCCGGTGCTCAAGTTGGCCGCCGCCCATAACTGGAACCGGGAATTGGCGATCTATACCGGGGTCCGGGAAGGTCGTTCCTGGAATATGTTGCTCTATGGGGTGTTCCCTTCCATGGCCGAGGCCCAGGCCGCCATCAGCGAGCTTCCGTCCGAAGTGCGCGTCGGCGGTCCCTGGGCACGGTCTTTGGCGCGGGTTCAGGAACGTATCCGTCGGCGTTGAGGGGTATCTGTGTCCGTCCGAGCGTGTCGGACATGCAGTAATAACAGAGCTAATGAAAATAACCGATCCACAGGAGAACTCGAGGAGATGAAGCGCAAGCTACTGATTTTGCGCCACGGCAAATCCGACTGGAGCACTTTGAAACCGGATCATGAACGCCCCCTGACCGATCGCGGTCGGGTGGGGGCGCAACGAATCGCCGCTTGGATGCAGGATCGGGGACTGGTTCCAGACCTGGTGGTCAGTTCCCCGGCGGAGCGGGCCCTCGGCACCGCCCAGGCGGCCTGCCGGGTTTTGGGTCTCAAAGAAAAAAAGATCCGCCTCGATGAGCGCATCTACATGGGATCCGTCGAAGATCTGCTGGAGACGCTAGCGGACTGCCCGGCGGAGGCCGAGAAGGTCATGCTGGTCGGGCACAATCCGGGGTTAGAGGGTCTGGTGGCTTACCTTGCCGCCGGTGCCCTGCCCGAGTCCGATGACGGCAAGTTGTTGCCGACCGCCACACTGGCCGTGCTCAAGATCCCCAAGGACTGGGCCAGCCTGCGCCAGGGTGGCGCCGAACTCCTCTCCATTACCCGCCCGGATCAGGTTGCGGAGCTGTTTCGTATCGACACCTCGGCCGGGGCGCGGGAAGTCGAACGTCCGGCCTATTACTATGATCAGTCCGGCGTGATCCCCTATCGGATAATCGAGGGGAAGCTGCAGATACTGGTGGTGTCTTCCCGCCGCGGGACCCGTTGGGTCATCCCGAAAGGGATCAAGGAAGCGGATATGTCACCAGGCGATTCGGCCGCCAAGGAGGCCTGGGAGGAGGCCGGGGTGAAGGGCCGGGTCAGCGACCAGCCCTTGGGCCGGTACAGCTACGAAAAATGGGGTGGCACCTGTAGCGTGGATGTCTACGTCCTGGAAGTGACCGAGTGCGTTGACGAACCGGATCGGGAAGAAGGCCACCGGCGGAGGCTGTGGATGGAAAAGGATGAGGCTATCGCGAGTCTGGAGGAAGCGGGCTTGAAGGAGTTGGTCGTCAAACTGGCGCAGCAACTCAAGGCTGGGTAGACCAAGCTGAGGGATAAGGCGATTTTTTTCCGGTAATCGCCTAAGGCGTCTTCGCTCTGCCAGGAAGGATAAGCGCGGGCCAAGCCGCGCCTACAGGCCTCAGCGGTTCCGGGCATAGGCTAAAATTGGCTGGTTTTTGTTCTTTTTTAGAGAACTATGCGGCAATTTCAAGATGAATTGTTCTCTATCAGAGAACAATGACCGGGCTAAAACGCCCAGGCCCGAGAGCACCGGAGGGCAATGGGCCAGCCTCTCGCCCGCCAAGTATCGCGATTCCGCTCCCAGATCACTCCGGCGCGGCCGTCTGTGGGCTGTCCTCGACCTTGCGTTGCCCTGCGAGAGCCTGAAACCTCTGCAGGGCCTCGCGCAGCTGCTTGATCTGCGAGGATAATTGCTCGACCTGGGTGCGGCGCTCCTTGAGGTCCCGTTCAAAGGCGGTACGCACGCCCTCTCCCACCTGCTGTAGGGTGGTGAGATGCTCTTGGAGGCTGGTGCGAAGTTGCTGTTCCAGATCCGCCAAGCCCCCCTCCACCGCCAGCAGACATTGTCCCAGCAAGCTGTCCCGATTGCGGGAAAATAGAACATAGCCGACGCCGACATAACCCAAGCCGCCCAGTATGAGGCCGGTGATCAGCCCACTGAAGTACCCGCCCAGGAGGAGCAGGGCGAGGGCGGCACCACCCTGGGCGACGCGGTAGATCAGCAGCAGACGTTTGACGCGGGTCAGCGCGGTCTTCGGTTGGACAGATTCCTCGGTACGAATACTGTCCAGGGCGGCCAAGCGTTGCCTGGCCTGTTCCAGGGTCTGTTCGCGGCGGCGGCTGAGCCGGTCCTGGGCGGTCTTTTTCAAGAATCTCGGGCGATTGGACAGGACCTCGGCCATCTGTCTGGCTAGTTCCTGCGCCCGCCGGTGGAGTTGGGAAAAATAACGCAGTTGATCCTGGTAGAGGATATTGTTCAGTTCCTGTTGCAGGTGTCCGAAGAACTCCTGTAGCCATTGCTGGATCTCGTGCCCCCCGGCGAGGGCGTTTTTCAAGGTATCGAGCTTGTCCAGCAGGGAAAGATGACCCTCGAAGCGTTTGCGTAGGCGCCTTTTGCCTTCCTCGGTGCGGGCACGGCAAGTGTCCATGGTGATGGCCACCTGTTTGTCCACGTCGACGTCGGTCTGCAGATTGAGGCTCAGACCCTGGAGCTTGCCCAGCAAGATGTCGTCGTGCTGATTGAGCCGCTCATGGTTTTGCAGTAGGTTTTCGAGCCCAGCGACCAGATGCAAAAGGTTGTGGGTCAAAGATTGCATCTTGGTGAACTGTCGCCCTTCCATCACCTGGGTACGCAGGTAATCCCTCAGAGTGCTGATACCGGCGCCGGTTTTGACCGAGACCGGGAAGACCACCGGGTCCTCGATGCCGTCCTTGATGAGCTGTTCACGGATATGCTCCAGGGTGCGCTTGCGTTCCTCCGCCGGTAGGAGGTCGGATTGCTGTAGCACGAAAAGGGTATGACGCTGCCAGTCCCGCTTGATGAAACGCAGGAAATCCCAGGCACTGCCCGTATAGGGGTTCTTGGCGAAAAAGACGAACAGCACCAGATCGCTCTGGGGAATGTAATTCTCGGTGATGATCTGATGCTGGCGGATGATGGAGTTGGTGCCCGGGGTATCGACGATGCTGATGTGTTTGAGGATCGTCTGGGGGAGGAAGAGGCGTTCCTCGAATTCGGAAACCTCGATCCGTTGCGCCTCTTCGCCGTAATTGATCTCCTGAACCTTGGAGGTGCAGGGGGCGGTGTCGACGGCGCACACCTGGGCATCGAGTAGGGCATTGATGAGACTGCTCTTGCCGGATTTGACTTCGCCGACGATGACGAAGAGGAAGGGCTTGAGTGCCCCCGCCGTGAGTTGGTCGATCTCCGCGCTCAGTGCCGGTTCTTCGAGCAGGGTGGCGAGTTGCTGGCCCTGGCGGATGAGTCCAAGTAATTGTTCCTGTTGCTGATTGATCGCGTTCGGCACCAGGTTCTTGTCGAACAGAGATTTGGCGATGCGCAGCATGTGGGTTTCAGGGCTCGTTGCGACAACCGGCAAGGATGGATTCAAGATCGCCTAGGGTATCATGAGCCTCTGGGCCCAATAGCAAAATCCACAGAGAAAACGCCTGGCCGGGGCCGGGGTGTCCCAAGTCCTGGATTCGGCGGCAGCCGTCGGAACAGTGGTGTGAGAGGAAGCGTGGCTCAGTATTCACCCTGGACCTCATCCAACCAGATCGAGGATTGAAAGGCCTTGACCTCGGTTCGGAGTTCTTCGCTGGAGGCGGTGAGATGGGTAAGACTCTCTCGACGATCCAACAGATTTTGTCCGCATTTGCCCTGGATGTCTTCGAGCAGGGTCCGCAGCCTTCCCGGCTGGATCAGCAAGGATTGGCGCAGCCTGCGATCGGCTTCCGCCAAGACATTCTCCAAGGCGGTTTTGCTCTGTCTGCCTAGACGTTGACGACCATGGAGGGAAAGTCCGTAGCCGATGCCCAGATAACAGCCGGCGGCGAGGACCAGGCCGGTCAGCAGACCGCTGAAATAAAAACCGATCAACAAGCCGGACAGGGTACCGCCGGTCTGGGAGAAACGGTAGACCGAGGACCAGCGGTGGAGCGTCCGCTGGGCCTTCAAGGGCGCCATCAGTGGCTCGGGCAGGGTCTCGTTCCATGTGCTGAGCTTCTGACGGGCATGACTGAAGCTCTGTTGTCGCCGCCGACCGAGCAGATCCCTGGGTAAAGGTTCCAGTTCGGTGGCGGTCTCCGCCAGCTTCTCCAACTCCTGGAGCGCCGCCTCTTTGAGCTGGCGATTGATCTCCAGGTGTCGGATCTGGGCACGGAAGAGGCAGCGGCTCAGCTCGCTCTGGAGTTGGTCGAAGCGGTCCAGCACCTTGAGGGGGGTCTCCCAGCCGCTGCTCAGACTGTCTAACAAGAGGCTCGGTTGTCGCAGGAAATCGAGGCCTTGCCGTAATGACTGGGGCAGTTTGGATACCAGGAAGAACGAGAAACCGGACGTTCCGGTGTTCTTTTTACTGGCGGCCAGCCTGGTCCCCAGGTGCTCGTCCAGCCAACGGCGAGTCTCCTCGACCTGGTGGTGCACCCGTTGCAACAGCTCCTGATAGGTCCGCTCGCCTTCCCCCGCCGTTTCATCGAGACGCCGTCTCATCTGGGCCAGCTGTTGTTGGTCCCACTCGAGGATGTGGTGGTGATGCCCGAGCGCCTGATCGAAACGGCGCAGGAAGTGCAGCAGGTTATGGGTGGTGGAGATACTCTTGTTGAATTGGCGGCTCTTCACCACTTCCCGCCGCAGGTAGTCGCGCAGGCTATCCAGTCCATCTCCCGTGAGCACTGAGACCGGAAAGATGGTCGGCTTGGTGACGCCCTCGATTTCCAACTGACGGTTTACCAGACCCAGGGTGCGTTCCAGCTCCCCGGTTTCCAGGAGATCCGTCTGTTGCAGCACGAAAAGAAGGTTGCGTTGCCAGTCATTCTTGATATAGCGGAGGAAGTCCCAGGCGCTGCCGGTGTAAGGGTTCTTGGCGAAGAAGACGAAGAGCACCAGATCGCTCTGGGGGATATAGCCCTCGGTGATACGCTGGTGCTCGCGAACGATGGAATTGGTGCCCGGGGTGTCGACCACGGCGATATGCTTGAGGATGCTGTGGGGCAGGAAGATCCGCTCTTCGTACTCCGAGACCAGATCCTGCTGGTGGTGCCGACCGTAGTTGATCTCTTGCACGCGGGTGGTGCAGGGCGTGGTGTCCACCGTACAGACCTGGGCGTCGAGCAGGGCGTTGATGAGACTGCTCTTGCCCGATTTGACCTCGCCGACGATGACGAAGAGAAAGGGCTTGCGGGCGCTGGCGAGCAGTCCATCGATGGCGGTGTTCAGGGCCGGATCATCCAGGGACTGGGCCAGGGTTCGTCCGCGTTGCACGAATTGCACGACCTGATGGCGGATTCTGGCGATTCTTTGGGATACCAGACGGGGTGCCTGGGGATCAGGAGGTGGATCGGACATGGGATTCGGTGGTCGTTGGTCGTGTCACCTGGAGACGCGGCGTGGATTTCCGGCGTCGATACCCCCTCGGGCCTCAATGCGAAGATCTATGGGAGGCAAAGGCGATCTTGTCCAGGACACCCAGCAACAGGGCGGAGATGACGAAAGTGAGATGCATCACCACATACCACAGTAGCTTGTCATTGGGTATCTGTTGGGCATTCATGAAGGCGCGCAGGAGATGGATGGACGAAATGGCGACGATGGAGGCCGCCACCTTGAGCTTCAGGGTGCCGGCGTCCAGCTTGCCGAGCCAATGGAGCTTTTCCTCATCCGGGGCGACATCGATCCGGGAGACGAAATTCTCGTAGCCGCTGAACATCACCATCACGATCAGGCTGCTTACCAGCACCATATCGATCAGCCCCAGAATGGTCAGCACCAGATCGGATTCGCTGGTGGCGAAAATATGCAGCAGGGCGTGAAAGAGTTCGGCAAAGAATTTGATGCCCAAGGCCAGCAGGGCCAGGGAGAGACCAAGATAGACGGGCGCCAGGATCCAGCGGCTGGCAAAGAGGGCTTTTTCGATCAGTCTTTCGAGCATGTGGTTGACCCCAGGTGAGAGACAGGGATTGTAGCAGAGCTGGGGGGCGCCCCGACGGCGGAATATTATCGGTTCAACCCTGGTAACAGAGTTTCCGCCGTGCGTCGGCCGGAGCCGAGCTGCCATTCGATGGAGACATCGCCCAGAAATTCGCCGCAGACCCAGAGGCGATCTCCAAGCCGATGCTGGCGTCGGCCTGGATCGCCGATCGGTGGCGCCTGGCTGGGTATCCCCTCGTCCACAGCTTGGACACCCAGGCATCGCCAAAGCGCCACGTCGCTGCCGAACCATTCTCCAAGTTGCTGCCGCAGCCGCAATTCGAGTTTGTCAGGATGAAGGTCCCGAACCAGGGTATGGACTTGAATCAGTGCCCAATCCGCGGGGGCATAATGGCTGGACAGATTAGATGGACAGATCAGGGAGGTAATCGGACCCTTTCCCTCGCTGTCGATCACCAACAGGGATTCCGATAACGGCGGGGTGGGGGCGGCATAGTGAAAACAGAGGCGGCCCAGATTCAACGGGGGGACTGGTTGTCCCAGTAACCGCGCCGCTTCCCTGGCCGCGGTCGCCACCACCAGGGCGTGGCATTCGTATCTGGTGCCATCGTGGGTCTGGACCCAACCTTCCCCCAGGGATTCGATCTGGCATTGATAGCGCACCGAGTCGGGATTCAATCCGGCGGCCAGATCCTGAGGGATGGATTCGCCGCCCCGAGCCGGCAGGCTGACCTTGCCGCTCCACCAGGAGACCAGGGCGGATTCAAAGACCCGGCTGGAGAGGCCCAAATCCGGCTCCTGGAAGAGCCCGGCCCAGAGAGGGCGAAAGAGGCGGTCGATGGCGGCTTCGGAGAAACCGATCAATCTGAGCCTGTCCAGGGCCGTCAGCTCCTCCCGGGTGAAAAGCTCCGTGGATGAAAGCCCGAGCAATTGTCGGCGGTAGACGGCCAGGCGCAGCTTGTCTCCCAAACTGACGAGGGGAAAGAAAAGCGCGCTCGGCAGCGCCTGGGGGCGTTTCCAGGGATCGGAGAGCAGATGGAACCCGCCGTTCCAACGGCAGAGGACCCCTGGCGAGAGGGGGCGGGGATCGAGGGAAGCGAGATTCAACCAGCGTCTGGTTTCCGGTAGAGCTTCATGCAGGAGGTGGAGGCCCTGATCGAGTAAGAAGCCTTGCCGCGACTCGGTGCGCAACCGTCCGCCGGGACGGTCACCTGGCTCCAGCACCAGGACTTCCACCTTGTGTCGCTGCAATTCGCGGGCGCAGGCTAGACCCGCGAGCCCGGCTCCGACCACGACGACTTCCACGTTGATGGTGGTCAAGGGTTCGGTTGAGCGGTTGGAGTGAGAAGATGGGGCTTGAGGAAGTGGGAGGGGGCACCGGCCCCCTCCCGGTCAGACCATCAAACGGCGGCTACTCGCGCAGTCGCTTGCCGAGATTCGATCAAGCGATCGTCGGCGCCCTGGATCTCGATGCGACGCGGCTTCACCGTCTCGGGGATCTCCCGTACCAGATCGATGTTCAGCAGGCCGTCCTTGAGTTCAGCCCCGGAGACGCGCACATAGTCGGCGAGTTGGAACTGACGCTCGAAACTGCGGGTGCCAATGCCCCGATGCAGGAAGCGCCGATCCTTCTCCTCCTCCCGGCGGGCACCGGAAACGGTAAGGAAGTTCTCCTTCACCTGCACGTCCAGGTCGGCCTGATTGAAGCCGGCCACCGCCATGGTGATCCGGTAATGATCCTCGCCCACCAGCTCGATGTTGTAGGGGGGGTAACCGCTGGCATCGGATCGATAGGCGGATTCCATGGCATTAGCCATACGGTCGAAACCGATCATGGTGCGAAACAGAGGTGTAAAGTCGATGGTCGTCATGGTCATATCCTCCAAAGAGCGATACTCGAAATGCGCGTTCATGGAACCGCGCCCTGTCCGGACCCAGTTACGGCATCCGTGTCTAAGATATTGGCGACACCCTCGGCTTTTTCAAGAGCATTCGCGGCTTTTCGGCTCAACCTTAGTCACGAGGTTACCAATCTCTCGTTCAAGAAAAGGGCGGGCCAGGGGTGTTGAGTCGATTCGCTGTTCTATTAATGAGAACAATGAAGGTTATATTGTTCTTCAAAACAGAACAAAAATGATCTTTTTCAGCCGAGGCCCGGTTTCCCGGGTACCTTTTCAGCGCTGAGTTTGGCCATTGTTGCCCTTGCGGCCCAAAAGGATTTCGCGATTCGCGGATGCCGAGATGGGCCGGGGTGGGCCTACGCACTCATCGCGCCGGCGTTCTCGGTGGATGTAAACCCGGTGTGCGGGGAAGAAGGTCTGGAGGCCGCCGTGGGGCGTAAGCGACCTAAGTACAGGACAAAACCTCCAAGGCCCACAGGAACGCCGGGAGTTGTTCGGAGAGGTTCAAGGCGATGTGGCGGAGAAAGTCGAGTCCGTAGCGGAACAGGGACTTGAGTGGCCGCTGGAGTGTTTTTTTAACCGGATGGGCTGTTGCTCGTGAAGCAAGACGCCGGTGCGATAGGTCCAGGCGAAGGCCAGGGCGAGCAAGCCAAAGAGTTTGCTGAGACGCTCGGGGTCGGTCAGGTGAGTGTCCTCGAAGTTGAAGCCTCGGCTCTTCAGGCAACCGAACA